>Ga0325410_1007092_pt1 | contig 12272 bp, 4 predicted proteins | sample PopdelMetagenome_16_FD_206182 | JGI IMG/M metagenome (GOLD analysis project Ga0325410, IMG submission 206182) | Populus deltoides microbial communities from Bellville, Georgia, United States - Xylem-PdIQD-R3 | ecosystem: Host-associated > Plants > Phyllosphere > Stem > Wood/Secondary xylem... | reverse complement strand
GGTAAAATATTTTATAGAAAAATAATTATTAAATTTTTTCATGTTTATTTTTAAAAAATATTAAATAGAAAATGATTTTTTTGTAAAATATTTTATAAGAAAACTAGTCAATAAAAAATATTTTACAGACAATCTTTAAATTTAATTTATTTACTGGAAAATATTTTCAGTTTATAAAATTTCATAAAATATTTTACAAATAATAATTCATTTACAATATTATCTAACTATTTCAACCATAATTATCATCTCACCACTATCTTTTTCTTTTTTATCACCACAACCACCTTATCACCTCATTCTCCATTGCTATCATTTCATCACCGTCTTTTTCTTTTTCATTACCACCACGACAACCTTATTATCATTTCCTCTATCACCATCATGACCACCTTCTTTTTTAATCATTATTACGACCACCTTACCACCACCGCTATCTCACCACCTCCACCACCATTGAAAAATATTTTACATGTAAAATATTTTACGAGAGGAAAAAACATTTCACATGAAAAATATTTTTCATTTTTAAAATTTTTAAAGCGTGAAACAAAAATTCAATGTTTTTATTTAATAAAATAAATTGATAATTATATATTGATTAACATATTTGGTCTTCTATAGTTTGAAAGTGCTTAATTTTTCTCATTTAATTAGATAGCTATATATATTTTTAACTGAAATAATAACTTATACTCTACTAAAACAAAATTTCAACCATTTGAAATGAGAAGAAAATAAGTATTTCTCCAATCTAAATTCAATTTTCTTATTAATATATCATTTTTTGTTCTAATGAAAACATTTTATAAAATTGCAAAGATTATTTTCTAAGCAAAATCCATCAAGGTCTTAAAAGAAAAATAAAAACATATTAAAAAATATCTCAGTATTTTACATATGATTGAAGACAAAAAAAAATAATGATAAATGTGATAAAATTATATCAAAAATTTATTAAAAAAATTTAAAATCATAAATTTTATTTTAGTTAAATATTCACGCAATTTTTTGTTTCATATTATGTACATAATAATTGAAAATATTATTAATATTTTCATTAAAACATATAATATTATTTGAGAACTATGGAAAAATTGAATAACAATTGAAATATATTGTTAATTTTTTATAGTCTATTTAAATTGAATAACAATACATATGGGTTAAAGCTTGGCGGTCAGCCCAACAAATAGAGAGTCATACATGCATTGCTTATGATGTCAGACCCACATGTTCGGCCTTTACTTTTTCTTTAAGGGTTGAGTGACATGTCATCCACTTGAAAAAAAAATAATAGATAACGCATCTTCTCTAGTTCATCTCCAGCCAGCTTCATTAGCAAAAAAATCTGGTCTTTAACTTTTTGGATAAAAAAAAACTAATTTTCAATTATTTTTTGGTTAAAAACACCTAAGGAGCCTTAAGAAAACCATTTGTAGTCTTAAATTAGCACAAGATTGGTTAAAAAAATAAAAAATCAACTCAAATTCAAAAAACTTCCTAAGCCTTAGTCTACTTTTTTAAGCAAGATAAAAGTCTAAACATACCTTAGTGGAGCTCTTCTCACCGAATAGAACCCTGTGAAACCAAGATCATCCTTTTTTCATCGAAATGTATTAAACCGATGACTTTTTCTCTCCTTTTTCATTTTCCAATGAGTTGTTGTCTCCTTTCTTAAACTCAAGGACTGCAAAATAAACAAAATCAACCTTTAGACCAAAATTAAAATTACAAAAACTAAAGGGACAGTAGAGGAAGGAAAATGAAATCAGGTAGACTAAAAAGAACTTTTTCAAGTGAATTTGAGATTAGCCATGTGGTTTTTTTTTGTTTTACATTTTGGTCCTCTTTTGTTGAGTTTTGTTTTTATTTAACAAATTGTAAGAAATTGTTTATTAAATTAGTCATAAAAGCCTACAATGAAAAAAACGTTTGTGGAAAAAAATGAAAAAGAAAAATATAGGTATTATAGATTGTTATAGTAAAAGATCTAGGAATTTTATTAGATTTTGTAATTTATTCATGATGGCTTCATGAATCCTATCTTATCTGTACTTGTTATGTCCAAGTTCTTAAGAAAGTTTGTAATTTGTTTGATTTAGAGGTAGTTATTGTCTTGTTATAGCTTGAGTTTCAAGCATTAAAAAAATTCTTTCAATTCTTTAAAGCAGGGGAGAAATTTATATTGGTAACATATCATTATAAAGTGGCACGCTCGATGGGATCTAATCATGTATTTTAAGAAAAAACCCCAAAAATAATTGAACAACATGAAAAGTGCACCATACTTAATAGCATTATAGGGAGATCATTCTTTCATGCAGTTTATGAGGTCAAGTTGTTACTAACACCCAAACTTATACAAAAAATAATAAAGATCTCATTCTATCATTCCTCTTTCTTTTTGTTTGTCTGTTTCAGTTTGAGGTCTTTACATTCACCTTAGTCCTCACGAGCCTACTTTACTTGTTGATCATGACATATTTCCAAACACTATTTTACCTTGTGCACCTTTTTTTTCCCAAAATGTTCATCTCTTATGTCTACCTTCTTACTAAGATATGTTATTCATATGGTATCAATAGGTGCTTCCACCACCACTAACACATGCTTAATTATATCTCTAAACTCAACCAATTAATCACAAATTGTTTGGCCAAGCATTGGATAATGCAAAACCTTAGGATAATAATAGGATTAATTAAGTAAAGTTGGTTTAACATTTGTATGGATTAATATGAACAATAAATCAATGACACAAAAAATCATATACAGATTGGGTGGACATTGTTTACCCTATTCTAAAAGGTGTAAAGGTTAGTGCTTATAAATAATTATTAGAAAAAATATGGTGAGTGTATGAAAAGGTATGTATCTAAGTTTATGTATCAATATGAAGATATTGCTCAAGAACCTTATCTACATCTTAAACTTTTAGGTTATCATTGACCAAAATGATTTTTCATTGGTATATATCTCTATCACCAAATTCCATCTACTTTTGTCCTAAGATAAAAAATAAATTTCATGAATATTTTTATCATATAGTCAGAAGTAACTATTATTAAGTTGGATAATATTTTCTAACAACCTTGAGAGACTATCTACGTATATTCCTAAAGATTTAGAAACAAAATCATGAAGTGCTCGACCTTCCTACATTAAAGAAATTATATCTAAATGGTTCTTAAAGAAATGAATTGGCTAATCCAAAAAAGTTTATTGGTCAAAAGTTTGAAGATATGCATGCTTTTACTAATAAAACATCTTAATATGATCAAACTTTGAATGTTTTTCCAATAAAAAAACCCCTCAAGGGAATATATAATGCCAACACTTCTTTCAATTGTCTCTCCAACCATATAGTATAAGTTGGGTTGAATTATTGTGATAAAAAAAATATGATAAGGATATTTGCATAATAGAACTTAAAGATGAGCAATCATTTGAATACCTAACATTGAAGAGAACAAAGGCCAAAGCTAGAAATGAATCTTTGGCTCACAAATATTTTTTTGATATTGCACAAGCAGATGAAATATTTAACCAGATCATGCATGATAGGTAAAGTAAGCTAATTGGTAATCATCTACTCCCAATACAAGAGCAGCTTAATGGGAAAACATATTGAAAATGAAACAATTCATAGAAATACTCTACTAATAATATGTGATTTTCAGAAACCAAATCCAAAAGGCATTAAAGCCTGATAGGTTAAAATCTATAGAAAAAAAAAAAGATGCAATTTGATGAGGATCTTTTCCTAAATACAACCATGAATGTATTTTCAACAAATCTAAATAGGCTGTTAGGATCGAGATTTATTTTTCTAGGTCAAGATTGAATCTATTCTAATATGTTTGTGCCTTCTTTTCTTGAACCAGTAATGTTTTTTTGGCATATAAATGGTAGCATGAAGTACTTAAAGAAAATAACAAGCCCTTTTTAGTCACTTTCTCTATGGTTAATGTATGGATATATGATGAAGATACTAGTATTATTAAGTGTTGTGTTTCCTAAAACTAATAAACGTAGTGGAAATATTAATTTAAAATTTTTTGGGGGTCTCAAGGATTTCATTAGACAATTTAAGGTCATTTAAGTTTTATGCAAAGATTACTTTAAAATTAGATCTTTGTTTCAAGGTTTGGTCAACTTTTTCAAGGTTAAGTTGTCACAAACCATAAATCGTCCAAGTGTCTAGCCTCTAAAAGTAATCCATCTGAACCACAAGTGAGAAGTCTCTTAAAACCATTTTAGTACAATATCTAGTAACGTGTCACAATCTCCCAAGTCATACGTGGTTTGACTTAATCTTTCAATAACCAATTTCTTAGTGTAATTATTATCCTTTCATAAAAAATATTTCGATTTAGATATTATATCATAAAATGTATACTCTATCAAGTCATGTTTGTTCTTAATATCGTAGTCTTTTATTCTATGAATAAGATTTGGAACTTTTTTTAAATTTCATTATACCTTGTATAAGGACTTCTTAATCAAGATTATTTGAAATTAGATGAAACATTTTCTCTAATTTATCTAGGGTAACAAATCTTTTTCTGATCTCTTAAATACCTTTATACAGTTCATATTATATTCAAATATAATATTCTCTATATAAGATAACTTAGTGATCTCAAATTTAAGGATCATTTCCATAACTATCATATGAGCCTTTCCATATACACAAATGATCTCTCCATATGGAATCTCCATATGGGTTAGTTTAGTATACATGTTATTAACAAACACCTACATATTAGTTCTAAGTATCTCTCATACTTTATTTTATGATAACAACTACTTTCTTTTATAAATAAAAGAACATAATATGTATCAATCTCAACAACTTTAATTAATATCTAGTCTTAATAGAGAATCGACTATGAACATTTAGAAACAATTATTTGATGCAATATAAATCTCATAATTATAATCACTTTATAATTTCTTTTACAAAGTATTTTTTACCAAGGACTTTATCTTTACTCTTTACTTATTAATTAAATATAAATGAATATTAAAAATAAAAAAGTCTTTATTAATAATAAATATATTTTTATATGAATAAAATCAGTGTCAGATGTAACTAATGATTGACTATAGGACATATACACTAACATTAAGTTTAATAGATTAGACAATTTAGGATAACCTACTAACTTTATTGTTTTAAGAACTATCCATAAAATGTATAAGCTAGTGTATCACTTTAGTAAACTAGAAACTCTAACTTTAGAGAAACTAGGTTACAATGACTCTTAATAGAATTAATTGATAATTCAAGATTGTAAAATACCTATCGGTCATAACTAAGGCTTTGAACTTCTATTTCTAGAAAAAAAAAAAACACCGAGCAAAATTTCTATATAGAAAGACATGCCCCTAACACCAAAATCATTTCATGTTTTACCTTCAGTATCACAACTTGGGAACAAACAATCCACCACAACTAACATTCATAGGTTATTTGCTTATGTGTGATTATAACAAAAATATTATTAATCTCTTATTCAAATACATGTATTGCTTTGTATAGGACGAAATTGAAATGTCTAGTATTGTGAAAGAATTTGTCAAACTTCTCTTTTTTTCTTCTATTAAGCACAAGTTTAAAGTATTCAAACAACCAATGCTAGGATGGCTCCTAATGTGGTTAGTAAAGTAAAAGAGGAAATCAAGAAACTTCTTAAAGCATGTTTTATACAAATAGCATGGTATGTAGAATTATTCTTTAATATTTTTTCCTTTTTATTAAAAAGAATGGCAAGTTTAGAATTTGTATTGAATTTCCAATATTAATACAACCACACCAAAATATGAATGTTGGGTTTCCAAAAATACATAAATATAGTGAAAAAAATAATTAATTTTTTTAAGTCCCGAGGTCCCATTAGGCAATCTAGGATTTAGAGTTTATGCAAGATTACCTAAAGAACAATTATTCTTTTATAGGTTAGATCAACTCTTCAAAGATGAGTTATCGTAAACCACAAGTCATTCAATTGTTCGATTTCTAATAGTAATCCACTCAAACCACCATTTAAAAAATCTCTTAAAACATTTTTTATGAGAAAAAGATTGTTATGCTTTAAGTACTACCTCTTCCTTTTCTCTATTATACTTATCTGTATAGGTGTATCTAATGTGTAGGGTGTGTATAGTTTATATAAAAAAAATAGAAGGCATAACATTCTATTTATAGGAAAAAAAAACAAAATAACTCTATTAATAGCAAAATATCACTTTGCCTTGTGAAATATATCGCATATATTATTTGAGGATAGTTTTAAAAATTTATGCGATCAAGTCCTTATTTGATTTTTTTTAGGTCTAGAATTATAATTTCCAATATTAATTACATTTTAATCCTCAATTTCTAAAATTTATTTATAATTAATTCCTACTTGATTAGTCATCCAAATTTAATTTCTTATCAATAGTTCTTCATGTTTGTTACCCGTTAAGTTCTTAATATGCTAGTTTAAATATAAATCATAATCCTAAATAAAATAAAGTAAAGTAAAGTAAAGTAAAGTCAAGAATATAATTTATTGTTAATTCAATAATTGATTGACTTATACTTAAAAATTAAGTGCACCACCGTCTAACAACATGTCATGATCCTCAAAATATTAGAAAATCATAAGTGGTATGAATTAATTTCATTTGAGTATGAATTGTGTTTGTTTTGTCAAATCATGTTTGTTCTAAACATCATAAACATTGATTATTTTGATAAGATTTGAAACTATTTTTAAATCTTATTCCTCCTTATGAAAAGATATCACAATCAATATTATTCAAACATAGGTGGAACATTTTTCCTTATTCATCAAGGGTGATGTATCATTTCTTGATCACTCAAATATCTTAATATAGTTCATAATATACCTAATATCTTCTCATTTGTTACCCCTAATTAAGATAATATATGGACGAGATCAAAGAATAACATTATCTATATAAGATTACTTAGTGATCTCAGGTATAAAGATCATTTAAAAAGCTATCACATGAGCCTTTTTATAGACATAGGTTATCTTTCCATATAGAATCCTCATGCGGGCTAGTTCAGTGTATATGTTATTAGACAAACACCTACATATTAGTTCAGTATACACTAACATGATATCTCATGCTCATGCCTGATATGCTAGTTGATTTTGCTACTAGTAACAAACTATTAAGTTTTATAGATAGTCATTTACGGCACGCTCAAATTTTCATTATAAAAGAGGATTTTTCTAGTTGCTGTGAAAAAAAAAGGTTGAATTCAAATAGCTTACAAAGTAATAGTTTTTTTCTCCTCTTTCAAATCAAATAGCCAAGAAGGCATGAAAATCCAAGACATTAATCATTCATGTCGTCAAATTGATGGCTTAGTTTAAAAGTTTTCTTTCCTTTTATGTAAAATTATAAATTTTCTTTTATTTTTTCTTAGGAGATTCTAAAGCAACATGTGGATATTTTTTACATCCAAAATAAAAATTTCAAGTTACGGACATGTATGCAAGAGTTATTTAATAAAGGATTAACAACTGGATTCATTGATATTTAAAGAAGCTTTTCTATCAATTGTAGCCAATTTACATCTCATTAATTTAGACATAGGAGATTTTATGACCAAGATTATTCTAAAAGACTTCATGAATTTTTTAGCTTAAGTTTTTCATGTGTAGTCCATATAAAATATTCAGTAGTCATATTATTTGAGATTCTTGTTTCCTTCTCTGATTTGAACATTATTTAGTATTTTTTTCCTAGTTAATAATTGATTCCTAATTTGGTTTCTTTTTCTTATTTCTTATAATATTACGATTACATGAATTTGTTCAATTAAAATTTTCTTGTTGAAACTTGACAACCAAATTCAATATAGAAATTGAATCCTTGCACGAGACTAGTTTTAAGGTCTTAGACTAGTATATAAGGATATCTACTATCATTCTAACTCCCTAGCCAATATTTATACACACAATTTTTCAATACAATTCCATTTCAAGCTTGCTTCTATTAGCTTTAAGCTTTATCTTTCTTCATAATTTACTTTTGTTACTTTATTTACAAGCTTTCTTTATTACTGTAATTTTATTTTTCCTTAGCTTTGCTTTATTTTTTATTCTTAGCTATTATTATACCACACTTGTTACAAACCTTCATGGTTTGTAAGGATTTTCTTGCTTGAAACCTTCTCCTTTGTTTGATATCTTTGATTCCAATTATTGTAGAATCTATATCTTATTTGATTGTGAAGTAGTTGTCACCTCCTCACAAATTTAACCCTAAGTATTATATCTAATAGCTTTAAAAAGAATTTATTGACAACAATAAAAGATTTTGAAGCTAAAATTAAAATATAAATAATATCTTCAATAAAAAAATTAAAAGGCTTTAATGCCACAAATGGATGCCCATATATAAAAGGAGAAAAAATACATCCAAAATAAAGTGAGAAAGGAGTAAGACAAATAAGTTGTTTGGAATCTTGTGAATTGAATTCAATTCACGTGGTTAAATCAATTCTTATGTTATAAACTTTTTTGAAGGTATTGATTTGAATCCCAAATAGAATTCAAATCATAAAAAAAAAAATTGTGTAAAAACAATCAAGAGGGAGTCTAATTTGCTACAATAATTCCAAATGAAGAATAATATTCTAAAAATACTTTTTATCTCTTTCTTTCCTCTAAAAAACATATTTCATATCTCTTTCTTCACCCTTTTTAACCACTGATTTCTTTAACAAAAGCTTTGGTTTTTAAGCCCAAGAAATTGCTTGAAGTGGGAAAGAGTATTGACAAGACTTTCAAAAACTTCCAAAAGGTTAGTTGTGTTCCTTGTGGTTCTTTTGATATTCAAGTAAATGATAGAAAGTTTTGAAAGATGAGATGGTTTTAGTTGTTAACTACATTACATATCATTTGGGTCATTGGAAAATTTTGCTTAAATGCTAGAATGTTTAAAGGAATGAAATAGGTCTATTTATATCTTCTTTAAAATTCTTCTTTTATGTCATTTTAAATAAATATAAAGGTCATTATAATCAAAAAAATAATTTATGTAACAAAAATGATTCTAAGTTAAGAGCAAAATAATCAAGATTATTAATTCAAAATATTTTTATATGTATTCTAAATAGTATAATTGAATTCAATTATATGATTTAATATTTTATTTTAAACATAAAAATTATAATAAGTTATCAATTAAATTCAAATAATCTTATGAATTAAATTCAATTCAGCATGTGATTTGGTTTCAAGAGAAACCATAAAATTTTTACTATCATTTTATAATTTAGGAGGAAAAAAACTCATTAGTCTAAAATATGGACTAACCTTATTACAATTAGTTGATTTGATGACCTAGTAATTTAGAATTTTATTCTAAACATAAAAATTATAATAGGTTATCAATTAAATTCAAATATGCTTATGAAATGAAGTAAATTCAGTATATAATTTAGTTCAAAAAGGTTGAAAGAGAAACCATAAAATATTTACAATTATTATATAATTTAGGAGGAAAAATACTCATTGATCTAAAATGTGGACTAATCTAATTACAATAAGTTGATTTGATGACCTAGTAATTTATATTTCATGCAAGGTAAGATCACAAATTGAATTTGATAACTATATTAGAGATATGACATTATATTCTCTAGTTCATGTAAGTAATTGTTGATCTTGTAGTGATTGCAAAAATATTATTGATCTTGTACTCGTGAAAATGATTACCACACACGGTTTGCATTGGTGTGAAATTGTTTGAGTTAATTATTTTAATGTTATTTTGTTATTTCATATAATTCTTTTGCTTTTTTTTTTTTTTTTTACCATTAGACCTCTCCAAATCAAATAAGAATATACATTCATTATATTTGAATCATTGAGAATTTATCACAACCAAACATTATATTTGAATCTTGATTGCTAAGGAAAAAATACACTCCCTTGATCAAATTTTTTTTTAAAAGGAATCAGGGTTTCATTGTACACACAAACTCAATTCATTATGGATTGAAATAGTGAAATGATGAATTTTTCATTCCAAGAGAAAATCATTGAACTAATTATTAAGAGTAATACAATATTTTTATAAAATCTATTAGTCATTATCAAATTAGTTAGAAATAACTATGTGTTTGCACATTTTTAAATCACAATAAAATAAATAAATTGCCTTTAAAAGAAAAAATTATTTAACTTGCGTATATAGGTTTTTTGTATTTTCAATTTTTAAAGCACAATACAATAACTAAATTGCTCTTAGAAGCAAATATTCTTCAACTGATGTCCATGGGCTTTCTTATATTCTCACTTTGGTAAATTTTGATATTTTAATAAATATAAAATATAATTTAAAGACAAAACTAGAAAACACATGTTAGTGGGTGGGCGACACCCACACTCTTTGGACAACACATGAGGTGTCTCCCAGTGGCTAAACACTACATTCTGCAACGACATTGGAATTGTTTCGGTGGCCCTTCCATCGTGCGTGTGGCTTACTAAAATCCGATTTTGCACAATTGATCATTTCTTTTTTTTTTCCTCCCTCCTCCTCAATTTTCACAAATCACCCTTGAAAGCTTCAAAGTATCCCTTCAATTTATTTTTCCTTCAGATTTGATCCATAATATTTTGGTTACTATAAAATTAAAAATTATTTTTAATCTTATCCTCCTTTAATTTTTTTTCCATCAAATTATAAAATTAGATTTGATGCATGGTCTTTTGATTACTATTTCTTTTATTTGACATAATTCTTAAATTTAAATTTTTTGTACGATTCATTCTCTATTTTTTTTTTCCCTATTAGATTTGATCCTCATTCTTTTGATGACTATTTTTTTAGTTTGGTAGATTTTTTTAATTGATATTTTTTCCTATTTCATCATTCAACATTAAATTAGTTGGGAATTGAGCTTTTTAATTCAGCTCGGGTCTAGGCTTTAATGGGATGTGAGTTTGAGAATTTAACCCAGGTTTAGATAATTAACTTAAGTTTGCTTCTTCTTGTTTTCTTTTTCTTTTTTTAAGCTTATGTTTTTCCAGTTTCATCCTTCAACATTTATTTAATTGGAGATTGGACTCTATTATTTTTTCATTTGCTTTCTATAGGATTTTTCACTAATTTTTAAAATGACCTAGGTTATCTTGAATCATGTCTTCTTATTTTTCATTCTTTTTGAAATCTAATATTTTTTAAAAAATAAATTTTATTTTTGAATTAAATGAAGTGATTAAATATAAGCATGAGATGTTTATTTTATGATATTTTATTTAGTTTGCTTTTCGCGTCGTTACTCTAACGTCATGTTCAACCTCTTTCGATGTTGTTGTGCAGCTTTTCACAGTGACATTAGAATCATCATGGTGAGATCTTTTTGGTGGTGGGGTGGTTTCTATGATGAAGTGACAGTGAGTTTGCAACGATTCTTTCTCTTCTCCTCTTTAGTATGATATTGGCAGCTAATTTTTATAATTAATTTTTTGTCTACTTTATTTATTGTCGATGCTTTTTTATTATTTTATTAAATTAACTGAGATTATTGAACCCAATCAAGTCAATTACTTGAGTCTTAGATTCTTAAAAAAAAACGTTGGTGTTCCCTGAATATATTTTTTTTATGTTAGAAAAATTTGACCTGACTCATAGCATAACGAGAGCCACTTATCTAATTCAATCTATTCTAAAGAATAATTAAAAATTGATATTAAACAACTACGGAGGAGAAGTGTTTTCGGAGTATATTATTTATATGGTTAGCACCAAGTATTCAAAGAGACCATTAAAAAGATTTCTATTAGAAAGAACCATATAGGTGTTTGGTAGTGCGAGCAGAACGCTTTTTGCCTAAAATTGAAAGTTTTTTTTTTTATATTTTTTTGGATTGTTTTGATATCAAAAGTAAATTTTAAAAAATAAAAAATTATTGTAATGCTTTTCTAAGAAAAAAAATATTTTAAAACGCAACATTTACTATATTTTCAAATACATTTTAAGCATAAACATAACGATGCAGTCTCACAAATAATTGGTAATAAGCAATGATAAATTATGGTTTTAACATGTTCAAGCGGGAGTTGTGACTCTTTTGAATCGAGAGCAAGAGAAATATATCCAAAAGGAGATTTGTACCACTTGAATGTGAAAGGGATGAGCTTACAAATTAATGCAACAACTTACTAATTAGGTGTGAGAAATGATAGAGTTGTGTAATGTACTACTTGAGAACATGCTAATCAAATGAT
>Ga0325410_1007089_pt1 | contig 12276 bp, 5 predicted proteins | sample PopdelMetagenome_16_FD_206182 | JGI IMG/M metagenome (GOLD analysis project Ga0325410, IMG submission 206182) | Populus deltoides microbial communities from Bellville, Georgia, United States - Xylem-PdIQD-R3 | ecosystem: Host-associated > Plants > Phyllosphere > Stem > Wood/Secondary xylem... | reverse complement strand
ATAAAAAAACAGCTCAGCGTTTCACTATGGACTGCACAGTGAAACATTGAGCAGTTTTAGTATTTGTTATAATTATTTTTTAATAAAAATATATTAGATCATAAAAAATCTAATCACCTGTGTTCGTTACAACAAAATTATAAGATATTATTTTTTTCTTTATAAAAGATATTAAATCATTAATATATTAGATTAATCTGAATCAACATGAATTAATCATTTATATTTCCATAACCTGGCCATTATTTTTGTCGCACCCGACATCACAGCAGCCCTAAAAATTCGATGTATGGAAAAAAGAACAGATTTCTGGCACCTTATTCTTGTAGGGGAAAAGGTCTTGTCTAAGGAGTCGCCACCTAGTATTACAGTTACTAGGAACCCTAATTGGTCAACGGAGACTCTATGACTCGGGATTGATTACTTAAAAGGAAAGATATTATCACCCCTTAAACGTTCTGCTTGAAGCAAACTACATTGCTGGTTTTGTCTTAAATTGCTAAATATTTATTAGCTTATGCTATGATAATTTGCTTATAATATTCTTGACTCTGGCAGCAGTGAATATTGAACTACAGACACTTCAAACTTTGGTGTTGGTAAATATTACGTAGCTATAAAAATAAATTTAGATCAATATTTTTATTCTAACTCTAACGCTAGTGAATAAACAAATAAAATAAATTTGTTGTTACGCATGCACATATTTTTTTATTTTTCTAGCTAAATAAAATAAAATAAAATACATTGAATAAAAATAATATAAATTTAAACTGATATTTTTATTCATTACTCTGACGTTAGTGAATAAACCAATACTTATAGCTCAGCCTGAAGATATGTATGTAACTCATTTTGATCCACAAAATCTATGCGCAAATAGGGTGTCATCTGAATTTCAACAAGCCATGCATTTTCAACCAGCATACCCCATGAGAATGTCATTTACCATTGATTCTACAAAGAAAGAATCTCAAAAGGGCAAGATGGTGAAATAAGAGGGTTTGGAAAAATGGACTGTCTTAGAAGAAAGGATAAGGACAGTTGAGGGAAACCATTTGTGTGACCAGGTGAAAGCTGTCAATATGTGTTTGGTACCTAACATAATCATTCCTAAGCAGTTTAGGGTGCTAGAATTTATTAAATATACGGGAACCCAATGCCCTATAATTCATCTCAAGGCATACTGCAACAAAATGATTGAGGTGGTTGATGATAAGAAATTGTTGATTCATTTTTTCCATGACAGCTTAAGTGGCGCTGCCCTCACTTGGTATATGCGATTGGATAATACCAAGGTTAAAAAATGGAATGATTTAGTTGATGGCTTCATGAGGCAATATAAGTTCAATATAGACGTAGGCCCTGATTGGTTAAGCTTGCAAGCTATGGAGAAGAACAACAAGGAATCCATAAGAGAATACGCTCGAAGATGGAGTGAGGTAGCTGCACAAGTTAACCCTCTCATATTGAAAAAAGAGATGATCAGTTTATTTTCCAACATCTTTAAAGCTCCGTACTTTGAATACCTGGTTAGAAGCCCTGCACAACATTTCATTAACCTGGTTGTTATAGCTGAGAGAATTGAACAAGCTATTGGTATAGGTAAGATTGCTGACCCAATTGAGAATAACGATTTTGGCTAGAAAAGGGAAGGACACTGAAGGTGGTTGTCAAGTCACTTATCATCCCTATAGCTAATTTCTTCACACCGACTCCTAGAAATCAACTATTTTGAAGATAAAACAATAGTGATAGTAGGTCAAGAATGGTCTGCATGTGACTACAACTAAATGTTGAAAAGATGCCCTTGTCGAGGAGAATGAATGATTGAAAGATTTCGAAAATTCCAATGAATGATCACTAAATGTTTAGCCCCTTTTGTGTTATCATGCCAATATTCATGTTGGCATAAGTTCTTTGTTGTTAAAATTCTTTTTCAAAGTTTCAATGAAATAATGAGTTTCTCATTCAATCGTGTTTACGACCAAGCATTATTCATCTTCTTAAGAGAGTTTTCTTATAAGAACTCACGAATAGACCTTTGAAGCCTCGTGTGATCTCATAGACACAATTCATATCTTGTACCAAAATCCATTTTCCTATTGGAGTTTTGAAAAATTGATCTGGTATTTTGATTTCAAAAATAATTTGATGTTTATCCAAAAATGATATTTTTGACATTCTACTTGTAGAATGACAAGTGAATCAAGAAACTCCATCATTGAGGTGACTAAATTATGGATTAAAAAAAAGAAAAAAAAATGAATAAATACCCTTACCTCATGACTCTTGAATCATGTGTTTTTAAATGTATGAATAATGGTATGTAGTGAACTTGTTGCTCATGATTCATGAAATGCATCTTTGCAAAGACCAAACCATCACATTAGATGAGGTCAAAGTTTATTGATCTTAACTGCTTGCGCTTGAAATGAGGAAAGGTCATCTTTGTTACTCCTTTCACATTCTGAAATAAGTACATCCTTTGCGATCCCTTTTTTAGCCTGAATAATTTTTCTTTTATGAAAAAAAATCCCGACTAGGATCACACCCCACATTGGGGGCAAGAGAAAATTTTAATGAAAAAAGACAAAAAACCGTGAGAAAGCAAAAAGAAAAGGGCATAAAAGCTCAAGAAACTCAAATGCTAAGGGGTATGCCCAAATCACAAGAAAAGTGACATCTAAGATAAAGTGAGTATGCCCTAGCAAAGCAATAAAAAAGAAGAAGCCACGAATCAAAAAAGAGCGGCAAAAGAAAATATGAATGACATCAAGAGTCAAACTGTTGATAGTGATCCTTGGTCATTGAAACCCTAAAACACTCTTTGAGCCTTATGAATCATTTTCCTTCATAGCAAAAAAACATAGCCTACGTTACGTGCCTGTAGAAGTACTTTCTAATCAAGCAAGCAAGCAATCTAAAACAATAAACAATTGCTCTCAAAATGCAAAGAATACTTTTTCATAAGATTCATGACATCAAGAATAAACTACTCATTATTATTCATGCTGATAAAAATGAATGTTCAAAAAGAGACAAGTTTTTCTCATATAAAACCTCGAGTTTTTTCTCGAGTCCGTCACTTTGAAACAAAAGGTCATCTGATGATATATTTTCACCAATGACCTCATTACCAAACACAAGAGCAAATAATCTCTTTTCCAAGAAAGAAAATGACCAAGGAGTTGCAAGATTTCAAAAGCAAATTGTTTTAAACTCACATCAAAACAATTTTTATTTTCAAAATGCTAGATTAAGATTTCAAGATTCATTCTGGACCCATATTCCTTCACCAAAACCGAACAAAAAGAGAAATGAGAGAATGGTCTTTTAAAACCATTATTTGTCTAAGTCGTTGGCAAAGCACACTTAGGGCCAATGACCAGTACAAGGGGCAACATTGTATTTTCTCTTCTAGAAAAAGGGAGGAACATTTCCTACAACAAGACAAGGGGGCATTTTGGTTTTTGAAAGGCAGTTTGATCCTTTCAGCAAGTGACACCGAATGTTTTTAGCAGTGAGACGAGGAGTAAGGAATGATCCTCTCAAATTATTTGATGAGACATAAAATCTCTAGCAAACAAGTGGGTCACAATGGGCACCACGAAGACTGAGTTGTGCAAACAAATCTGGAAATAGACTTACATGGGCCAGCTCGAGTGGGCTAGAAGCTAAATGACAAAGATGGCCTAAATTAGAGGTAGTAAGTCCTCATCAGTCAAGTAATAAGAAGACTAAGAAGAAATGGAGGCCTATATTTCAAATCAGGTAAAGACGCATGCATATCATCTAAACTTTGAGACATTGGAAAATAAGTTTTACAAATTTCATATGAGAAAATTCCAACTGAATCCATCAAGTGGAAGGCCCACTTAAAATGGCTAAAGATCAAAATAGCTGTTGAAAATTTTTTATTTTTGAGAATTTGTCATCTTGGGCAGGCCGTCCATGAGAATTAGGCCACCTGAAAAAATCTCTGTGTTTTTCCACCTCCTTTAAATGCGCCTTTAAGCCTTTGACCATCATTTTTAGGGCACTTTCAAGCCCTTATCTCCTTTCAAATGCGCTTTCAAGCCCTTATTTCCTCTTCAAGCGCCTTTGAGCACTCGTTTTACTCTTCGAGCGCCTTTGAGCCCTCGCTTCTCTTCGAGCGCCTTTGAGCCCTCTCTTCGAGCGCCTATGAGCCCTCGCTCTTCTCTTCGAGTGCTTTTGAGCCCTCACTTCTCTTCGAGTGCCTTTGAGCCCTCGCTTTCTCTTCAAGCGCGCCTTTGAGCCCTCGCTTCTTTTCGAGCGCCTTTGAGCCCTCATTTCCTCTTTGAGCGCCTTTGAGCTCTCTCTTCTCTTCGAGCGCCTTTGAGCACTTGCTTTTCTCTTCGAGCACCTTCGAGCCCTCGCCCTTCTCTTCGAGCACCTTCGAGCGCTCGCTTCCCTTCGAGCGCCTTTGAGCCCTCGCTTTCCTCTCCGAGCGCCTTTGAGCCCTCGCTTTTCTCTCCGAGCTCACCTTTGAGCCCTCGCTTTTCTCTTCGAGCTTGCCTTTGAGCCCTCGCTTTCCTCTTGGAGCGCCTTTGAGCCCTCGCTTCTCTTCGAACGTTTTTGAGCCCTTGCTTTCCTCTTCGAGCGCCTTTGAGCCCTCGCTTTCCTCTTCGAGTGCCTTTGAGCCCTCGTTTTTGTTTTCGAGCACACCTTTGAGCCCTCGACCATTCTTTAGAGTGCCCCTACGAGCCCTCACATTCTTTTGAGTGCGCCTTTAAGACCTCATTTTCCTTTTTTTTTTTTACTTGGGTAGGTCACCCATTACAATAAAACCACTTCTATAAAAAAAACAAAAAAACAAAAAAGGTGGGTCGTCTTCCAAATGACTTGTTTCTTGATTTCTACATTTCTTTGTAAAGGTCGTGTGTCAATCTACTGTTTTCAAAGTTTTCAAAACTAAAAAAAAAAAACAAAAAAAGTGGGTCGTATTCCAAATGACTTGTTTCTTGATTTCTACATCACTCTGTAAAGGTCATGTACTGTTTTCAAAGTTTTCAAAACTTAAAAAAAAAAGTAAAGGTTCTTTCTGTATCTACTGTTTTTTATAAATTTACTACACAAAGCTAAAAGAAAATGAAATTTTCTAATATCTTTGCATAGTAAATATTATAAAGAGGGGGCAACTGTCATAACCTAATTTTTGACCTTTTTTTAATTATTATTATTATTTTATTTACTGAAAATGATTAAAAAAATGATGATAATGATGAAAAAAAAAGTAAATTGAAATAAATGAAGAATGAATTAAAATTTGGGTTAAGGGCAACATAATTGGAAGTTTTTGGGTTTAATTAAACTTTGGAATTAATCTAATTAATCCAATCAAGGGTTTAATTGGAGAATTAATAAGTTTTGAGACTTAATTGGACTTGGATTTAATTAATGAAATCAGGGACTTAATTGAAAAATTATCAAAGTATATGGCTGATTCTTGTCAAATTTGAAAGAAATTAAAACCCAATGACCAATTTGTAAATGGTGCTAAGATGCAGGGGTTCAATTACAATTTACCCAAGGACTGGACTGCAAAAATTCAAAATGTCAAGGATCAAAACACAAAACAACAAAAACGGTGTCGTTTCTCAGCACTGTTCATCTTCTTCAACGCTTCAGCTGTCGGCCGCCACCATTACTCCTGCAATAACAGTCGATTGATTATCTGGTAACGGTGGAATTCTGTGGCTATAAAGCTGGAGAAAACAAAGAACGCGTAGGAGGAGGGAGACAAAAAAAGAAGCCATGAGCGGCAGGGGGAAGAAAAATTAGGGGGGAAAACTGGGGGAATTGGACTGAAAAGGAGAAGGAAAAAACTGGGAGAAGGAAAAAACTGGGAGAAGAAATCGGAGAAAAAGCCAGCGTACCCAGCTTCGCCCTCGTCTTCAGAACTTAGAACACGAAGGGTACACATGAGACACGAAAAAACAAGAAAAACAGAGTAAAACTAAAGCAGAGCCAGAGGCAGAACCAGAGCAAAAACAAAGCTAAGAACCCGAGAAAGCTTGGGTCCAGCCAACCCCCGGTTCCAGGACCCTTACCATTGAGTCTTCGTCCACAACAGGGGAATTCGAAAGCAGAGACCAAAAGGTTTTTTTTTTCTTCACAAACACAATCTCAAAGGGGAAAAAGGAAAACAGAGAAGGAAAGAAAAACGAAGAAGCAACCATTTCGCGCCTGCAGAAAAAGAACAATCCAAAAGACAGTGGAGCTACACCGGGAAACAAAACAAAACAGCCACCGCGCCATTGTCTTCGGCGCCGTTCTTCGCTGCACAGGTAAGTTTCCATCCTCTATATTCAATAAGTCTTTCAAATGCAGTGTGAAGGTAATTTAATTACCTTCACACTATTCATGCACGCGTGAATTTACTTCACGCGTGCTTCTTCTTCTTTTGCCCAGCCGGGCTGGCTGGGTCCAGCCCAGCCCATGTGGGTTGAGTTGGGCCCAGCCCAAAAAATAAAAAAATTAGAAAAAATAAAAAAATAAAAATGTGTATGCATAAATAAAAATAATATAAATTTATTGGTTTATTCACTGACGCCAGAGTCGGGAATAAAAATACTGGTTTAAATTTATATTATTTTTATTCAATGTATTTTATTTTATTTTATTTAGTTAGAAAAATAAAAAAATATGTGCATGCGTAACAACAAATTTATTTTATTTGTTTATTCACTAGCGTTAGAGTTAGAATAAAAATATTGATCTAAATTTATTTTTATAGCTACGTAATATTTACCAACATCAGAGTTGGAAGTGTCCATAGTTCAATATTCACTGGTGCCAAAGTCAGAAAAATTAAAAGCAAATTATCATAGCATAAGCTAATAAATACTTAACAATTTAAGACAAAACCAGCAATGCAGTTTGTCTCAAGCAGAATGTTTAAGGGGTGATAATATTTTTCCTTTTATGTAACCAATCCCGAGTCATAGAATCTCTGTTGACCAATTAGGGTTCCTAGTGACCGTAATACTAGGTGACGACTCCTTAGACAAGATCTTTTTCTCTAAAAGAATAAGATGTCAAAAATCTTTTTTTTTTCATAAATTGAAGATTATTTTTAGGGCCGCCGTGATGTCGGGTGTGACAATTTTGATGGTCGAAAAATCAATGGAGATGGTTTTTTGATCGAAAAAACTATTTTAAACTATTTTTTAAAATAAACACCATAAATTCGTTTATAAACCTCCCAATAACCCTGAAAACCCAAAAAATATTAAAAAAATTAACCTAAATTGAAAAAAATATTATGAACCCACGTATATTCTCATATACAAGTTTAGAGACAAAAAAAGTACATCAAATTCTACTTGTTGAATGACACTTGTTAACACTAAGAATGATGATTTTCATTGACAAAAAATAATCGGATCGATAAATTTCTCTCTCCTTGTCATTTTTAAGCTACTTTCTTTAATTAAAGGATAAAAATATAAAAAATAAAATTTTGAATCAAATTAAAATTATGGAGAATAAAAAAACTTTTTTTAAGAATTTTAGATGAAGCATATTATTTATTTTTGTTTTATACTGGAACCAATTGAGGAGGTGGTCTTTATGGATACGAAATTAAGATTGACGGCAATTCAAATCAAGATGAAGACAAAGTGGGGATTCCAAACAGAATGCTTAAAATGAAGCAGAGGAATCCTCACCTGTCTCTTTTTTTTTAGGTTTCAGTATAACTTACTGTCTGCACCGATTGACTTGCAAACTCCTTGCTGGCGAAAGGTTTAATAAAAACAAACTTAAAAAAAATTCAGAGAGAGACGAGAAGAGATCGAACAGTTAAAATTTTGAATAAATAACTTCTTCGGGCGGTTGACATTTTTTATCTGGATATATTCACTACTTTTTTTTTTTTTTAATGACGTTTTCAAAGGTACTATAAATTATAAAAGTGTCAACTTCTTTATTTTGTCCCTTTTTCTTTCTCAAATCTTTATTTTTGGAACTGATATCTTCACCATTCTTCTAAATGTGTAGTAGTAGACTCATTTTTAACGTGTTAGTGGTTTATTTTGTGGATCTTAAATTTGAGTAGGAGCTTTTAAATGCAGTACATGTGATTTTAGTCAAAGATGTGATTTGTTCACTCTTTTTAAGCACTGTTATTGTATATTTGAGATTGTAGTAATAGCCGCGGTTCATATTTTATAGTATTTTTTTGTTTAGAAATATATTAAAATAATATTTTTTTATTTTTAAAAAATTATTTTTGATATAATATTAAAATAATCTGAAAATATATAAAAATATATTTTAATAAAAATAAAAAATTTAAAATTTTAAAAACCCAATTTACACTGTATTATCAAAGACTCCCAATTTACACTGTAATATGAAAATCTAGTGTAAAGAGAACAACATAAGCATGTATGGCCAAAGAGTATAACTACGATGGAAGATTGAGATTAACACAAAAAAATAATGGCCATGATCATTCTACCAAGAAAGGTTTCAAGGGCTTTATCTTTGCCTATAAATAAAGGGACAAAGTAAGAAACAAAATAATCAACTTAGAGAGAGAACGTTCCAATTTAGAAAGAGATAAATGAAAAGAAAAGTTTAAGCTAAGAGAAGTAAGGTTAGATTGAGCTAAAAGGTAGGGGAGGTGAAAGAAAAAGAGAAAGAACAAAGAGAGGAGAGGAAAAAACCAAAAGAAAAATAAGAGTTAAAATGTTGTTTTTTAATATCTATTGAGATGTATATATTTGATGAATATTAAACCGACTTGTAATATTTTTAATTGTTATTATTAGTATTCATTTTGGAACAGCTAATTAATCCAAAATAATATCGATATCAAAGTAACCACCTTGGTATCCAAGATAACCATCTTGGTTTTATTTTTTTTCTTTACTGGGAATAATTAATCAAGTTTAAGTCAATGTTGATGTAAATATCACTATATTATTATCATTAACTTTCATTATCTGGACAACTAATCAAGTTGAAGTCAATATAGGCTATGATTGGCACTTAGCATTATACGAAGAAAAAAGAACCAGAATAATTGTAATAAAGCAGCAAGAAAAAGAGTCCCTGCTGAAAATGAAACCTTCGACAGATTACTCCAACTGGACAACTTGGTTACGAGAAAATGACAAAAGTAGCACTCTGTGGAATGTGGTGCTTCAGTAACCCAAATAGCAGAAGTCAACAAACAAAATTGAGAAAAAGGTCACTACCGCAGCCTGAAATGATACTCTCAGGCTCCCTGGAGAAGAGAACTGTTGCAAGTTCAGAACAAAAGCAAGAGATTCTTTTACATAAATACCTTGAGGTAAAAAGAAACTCTACATTCTTCATATTGTATGGTTTTCTAGATACAACATTAAATAATCAATGATTCTAGCTAGCTATCTTCTTTTATACAAGTTCAAGGACTACCTCCGCAATCAAGGGGCAAATTGTCCAACCACGAATCATCCAAGAGAGGGTTCGAAGGTTCCAACTCGGTAGGCCATTCTGAACTAACATCTATTTCATCATAGATAATAGGTTTACATTTTCCATCATGACTTTGGGTAATGGCATGTAACCAAAGATTGCAGTGCGCAAAAAGCAAATCATTGAATTTTTCAAGCTCCGCTCTGTTACGTTTCTTGGTGTGTACGCTCTCAAAGGTGCTCCGATTCCACCTGCACCAGTGGGAACTACAGGGTTGGCTGAGTATCTTTATTGCAACTCTCTGCAGAGTGGGGATTTCATAGCCATATCCAGCCCACCAATCACCTAAAGATGCACATGGCGATAAAAATGAGATTCTAATCCGCTAACATATAAAATATCTCAAGGCAGTCAAAAAATGAACCTCATATCTCAAAACACATGAAATATACGGGAACAACCCAGGATAAAGGAGCCGCATTTACAGGCACCCAAAGGACACGTCAGGGATCTCCAAAGTTGATTCAGCCTATTCTGACAGACTGTTCTAACGGATAAACTATATCACTTAATGATTCTATTCTGACCAACATTAACCTCGTATGCCAACAAGTACTATCTCCTGTTGGCTGCTGCTTTGGTTTTCCGATCCCAAGGAGCAGATGTAAGGGGATATTTCGTTTTACCAAGTACTTTTAAGCCCCATGAGAAGAATTGATTGATAATGAATGCAGCTTAAACATACCTGGGGAATTCAGCGTCCTTCCCATAATAGCAAATTCTGTACCAAGAGCGCCTTGTGCATTTATGTATATTGGGTGTTCTTTAGTGATTTCTATTTTATCTCGATCTGTTGTAGCCATCTTTATCATAGTTTCTTGAAACCCATTCCTCATCCTCAAATCAATCAAATTCGGGTTATAGAAAATTGAAGGATTAAGGAATGCTGCGGCTGCCTGTAATGGGGAGTGAAGCTGCTTATTCCATCCTCGATCAACGATCTCCCAAATTGGCATATATTTTTCTTCAATACCCTTATAGTATGCCTTGATTGCAAACTTTGCCCTCTCTATTCCCTCATATATATAGCCCATCGCAGGCATGTCCCCATCAACAATCCTTAGAATTTTAATAAGAGGTTCAGACACACTGACAGCTTCATGTGCAGACTTCCAAAAGCGATCTTGATACAGCAAGGATTTGATAGCTTGAGCCTCAGGATGTCTGCAATGCATGGATGATAGACATTCTGATTGTGAAAACATGTTCTTTAGATTGTCCTCCTGAATAACAATGGCCCTTAAGGAGAGATAATCAGCGACAGATCTACTAATTCTTGGTCTTATCAGTTCACTTCCACCAGTGAACTTCCTCATCATGTTCAAAGTCCATGCGTGGCTATACATATAGCGTGTAATGGTCTTTGCCTCTTCCAAAACCATCCCCATCCACTCTTGTTTACCAATATCCTCCAACATCTTATCAATACAATAAGAAGCACAAGGCGACCAAAACAATGAGTTGTATTTGGACATGAGAAGCTTCCCTGCATATACATAGCTGGTTGCACTATCTGTTATTACTTGTACAACATTTTCCACACCAACTTCCAAGACAATTGACTCAAGCAACTCGAACAAATAAGTAGTATCATCTTCATGACCTGATATATCAACTGACTTCAAAAATAGCGTCCCTTTTGGGCATGTGACTGAAATTACAATAATTGATTTGTTCCTACCATCAGACCAGCTATCACACAAGATTGTACAGCCTGTTTCTTTCCACTCATCTCTGTATTTCTTGTAACAGTCATGTATGTCATCTTTCACTTTTTCCAGGAGGGTAGATCTCAATTTTTCATAACTCGGAGCTCTATAACCTGCCCCGCAGCCTGCTATAGCATCCGCCATTTCCTGATAGTATATGGATTTAGAAGCACTAAAGGGAATAGAATTGTGGAAGAAGAACACAGCAATTTTCTTATCAGCATCGTCCTGCTTTTTCTTTCGAGCATCATCCACTTCTGGCTGTGCACTAGGTGAAGGACGTGGAAATAACAAAGAGGGGCCGGTGCTACCATGTTGTCCACTAGATCCATGGTTAGGATGTGCACCACCACTAGCTGAAGAGCTATTTTGTTGAGCAATGGCTGCCCGGTCCACCCTCAGTTTCTTGGGAGTTTTCTGCTTCTTGGGAGTGCTTAATATAACACGAATGTGATCCCGCACATCATCTGGAACTTCTGCACAGGGTACTATATCTTTGTTCTTTATTTGAGCCAAATGAAACTTCATTCGGTATACCCCTCCACTGAACTCCCGATGACAATAATTACATCTAACCTTCTGTCTCGTGGCATCCACAAGAACACAGTGCTCCCAACATGCATCTCTTCCACGAACCATAACCACTAAAACAAATCGGAATATCAAATTTAGATGCAAAAACAGGCATCAGGATAAACCACGTTTGAGGCAACAGCACTATAGGTCAGAAGTGATTAAAAAAGATTGAGATTTGAGGTATATTAAAACGTATAAGATGAATGCAAGACTCTCACATTTTGCACAATAAAATCTTGAACAGAAACACGGAGGGCATATCGCCCTCCAGAGTAATCCAGCAAAGGATGCCACACTGCCTTGGCATATAAGCATCAAATTTGAGCCCAGTAAACAGATGAAGTGGCATCAAACACCTTGGTTAGATTGAAACAATGCCAAAGAAACCTTAGCTCTTAAACACAGGAATAGTTAAGACCTTGCTTTCACAGATGTAACTCACACAACTGGCAGATGACATCAAGTTTAAAATGATAATAAATGCTGATCGTCCAAAAAG
>Ga0325410_1007087_pt1 | contig 12279 bp, 11 predicted proteins | sample PopdelMetagenome_16_FD_206182 | JGI IMG/M metagenome (GOLD analysis project Ga0325410, IMG submission 206182) | Populus deltoides microbial communities from Bellville, Georgia, United States - Xylem-PdIQD-R3 | ecosystem: Host-associated > Plants > Phyllosphere > Stem > Wood/Secondary xylem... | reverse complement strand
TTTCCTCTCTGTGTAGCCATTAAATCAATTAATATATATTGATGGTGAACCTTTTCCTCTCTGTGTTATATATATTGATGGTGAACTTTTTCCTCTCTGTGTAGCCATTAAATCAATTAATATATATAATTGATTTAATGGCTACACAGAGGGGAAAAAGATGGTGAACTTTTTCCTCTCTGTGTAGCCATTAAATCAATTAATATATATTGATGGTGAACCTTTTCCTCTCTGTGTTATATATATTGATGGTGAACTTTTTCCTCTCTGTGTAGCCATTAAATCAATTAATATATATTGATGGTGAACTTTTTCCCCTCTGTGTAGCCATTAAATCAATTAGTTGTCATTTTCTAGCTACAATTTCTTTTATAAAACATATATATATATATATATACACATCAATCAGGGTCAGTAATACCATCTGTGAGTCTTACTCTGTTACTGTGGAATTTCAAAGCATTCCCACCAGAGATTTTGATGTTTCCAAATTCAAGCATGGCTTGTCCAGGAAATTGCCTACAAATGCAACCAACACGCTCCTTGAAAGACGATAAATGTTTCTTTCATTAAGAAATTTCTCTCAGATAACTGTAAAAATTCGAACGAACAAAAATGACTTTGGTCCATACTGCAGATGGCGAGATGATCCATGACGACAATATGTGGAGAAGAACAGCCATACGCGTTTTCCTAGAAACATTGAAAGCATAAGCAAATTTCCCTGTCATTTTTAATGTAGCTCGGACACGATGTTTCTTTTTCTTCTTCTTTTTTTTTTTATGTTTATTTATTTTTTATTAATATGGATATCTGGACCAGATTGTACGTACCTCAACTAATTTTACGGGCCCTGAAATTAATAACCATGTAAGGCTGTAAGCCTCTAGTGGCCCAGAAAAAACTCAAACTCGTGATCATTGCAGAGCAAATCTAAAACCTGACCAGTTAAGCCACACCTAAAAGGTTTTAGATTTACCTTCTCTTAAAAAAACTAAATATGAGTAGTTAATTATTGAATTTATTTTTTTTAAAAAGATATATATATATATTACACTGAGAAAATCAAATCTAGAATTCATAAAATAAATAATAAAAATATCTTGCACATGATATATTTTTTATCTTCTATTTTTTTATTCATTTTGACATTATAAAATTTATCAAAGGTTACCATGGCTGTTTTTATTTTTATATGCCTTTGACATGGAAGTTTGTGTTTAATATTGCGGTGTGTTATATTTTTAAAATGTATTTTTTATTTAAAAATATATTAAAATTATTTTTAAAAAAAAAAAAAATTAATATCATCCTATCAAAATCATTATAAAATACTAAAAGGATGTACTGATTTAATGTTTTTTCATACTAAATTTATAGAAACATGGTTCAAATCAAATAATGCTTGAAAAGGCAAGGAATTTCAAAATCTTGACAAGGATCAGGAATTTCAGGATTTCAATTAAGTTTACCCTAGTGGAAGAACACAAAAATCCAATTTTGAAACGGGAGCATTGATGGGGAGAATTCATAGACATTTTTCGAGGAACTTTTATGGTATAATATATATACCATGAAAACACTAAATGTTACAAAGGAGAAATAAAAGGGAATTAAACAGGGGGGGCATGGCCCTCTCTGCCTCCCCGGAGGAACATCACATGTATATACCCCACGGGGCACATGCTTAACAGCTTTAAGGTCACGGTGGTTGAAGTTCATGCACCCACGACTGCTGTTACTTGTTTCCTCATTTACATATTGTACCATTTTTTGGTAAAATTATAAATACCTTGTATGAGTTAGGTCAAATAAAATAATCACATGGAAAATGCAGGAAAAAAAAATAGATGGTCAATTAAACTTCTGACTCATAGTAGAAGGTACCTTTCAATTTTCACAATTTTTTTCCATTCATCCCAAAAAATCAAGGACAACGAGTTAAAATGTGTTTATTTTTATGGTTAAAGTTGTAGTTGAGGTTGAATATAATCTAATTATATATAAAATTCAATTATAAAAGCTATTTTTTTTAATTTTTTCTAATTTTTTTTTAGTGAATTCCATGTACAAACCTTAACCTTAAAAAAAAAAAAAAAAACCTCTAACATATTGCCTGTTTTGTACCTTGTCATATAAAATTTCTGCAATATGGGCCTTATTTAGCTTTTTATGGGCCTTGGTGATTCCCGGCAACTCCCCATGTTTGATACCAAGCCCAGGTAATGAGCTTCCTAAATTGTCATCTATATTTTGACGAAGCATCTTCGGGCATGAAATGGGAACCTAAGCTAGAAACTCACGTGATGGGATGGCCCAACATCCTACTGTTGGAAGCTTAATGGGATGATTCCTGAAAAATCTAATTCTAAACAGTAAATACAATTTTACCTGTAGTTGTTTCAAGGTCTGATTTGAAAAGGATTTTAATCATTGGGTTAATGGATTAATTCACGGATGATTATATCAACCCGAATTTTTGTTTTGTTTTGTTTAAAATAACATCGTTTATTTTAATATTAAAATTAGTTTAAAGTTAAACATGATTTATGATTAAAGTAATGGATATCACGAATTTAATTGCCAAACTAACCTGATTTTGATAATTATGATTTTACTATAGTTTTGAAACCCGGCTCAGGCCGGCGGGTCGACCCGAGGCTGGAACCGGGATGAGTTTAAAAAAATAAGGAAAATCAAAACCAGAGGTGACCCCGCGACCCGGCAAGACCCGATCAAAAACCCGGTTGTAACCCGTTGACTTTTATTTTTTTTGTTTTACTAAAATGATGTTTTTTTGATTTTTTTAAAAAAATCAGAATTGATCCGGGCGACCCGGTCAAAATCCTAACCTTAAATCGGGCCGAGTTTAAAATCTAAGAATTTTACAATTAGTTTCGCTTTGATTTACATTATAGCAACGAGAAGAATGTTTCCATAAAATCAGCAATATTCTTCTTAAGAAAATAATATTTTGAAACTTGTTTTTCAAGAAATTAGCCAAAATGAGGCTATATAAATCACGCCAAATTTGACCATCTTGCAAGAATCCAATTACCAAAATGTTTTTCTTCATAAAAACCTTAATTAGCCATAGTGTTGATCTTGATTAAAATTTATTTTCCAAATTGATTTTGCCCATCTTGGACCTTATCTTCCACGGGTAGAGCATCGTCAACATCCATGGGGCCTTCTCAGAATTAGACCATCCATTATTAATTTTACCTACAAAGCCCGTGGGCTGATCTAATCTGAAACCTCTGGTCAATTTACAAAAGCCACGTCACGTCAGATTTCTCATGCATCCTATTTTATTACCGGTATCTCTAAAACCCTAAAAATCCTTAAATCCCCCCTTTCACCAGGGTTTAAGCACGCACTTCACTATCATTCAATCCATGGCAATTTCAAGACTAAGCTTTGCTTGTAGACACGGCTTCCATTATAGTCCATCTCCTTTTCACTGCTTTCAAAAAGTACGTAAATCTCACATTTCTATCAATGTTTATATTAGCCAAGTGAATTTAGATCTTTTCTTTGTAGATGGTTTTTGTTTCATTGTTTTCTTGCAGGTTAGATTCAGCTCAGTTGCAGCAATTGAAACCCTTTTTGATCAAGATAATGTTATTAAAGACAAGAATCAAAATTTGGGTACTTTTTACTTTTTTGTTGGGCTGTTTTAAAGTTCTCTGCTTGTGAGTTTCGGGGGTTTATATATATAAGATTTAGATTGGAGTTTTCTTTTTCAGGGGATCCTAAGGCGCTGGAGTTGAAGAAATGGAGTTCCAAGGAACTTGGAATCAGTAATTCAACGATTTCAAGGCCTACAAAGAAGGTTCTTGATGGACTTAAGAAAAATGGTAGTTCTTTTGTCCATGGTGGATTGCTTTATATCCGTGGATTTTTTTTTGTGGCAATGACTTTAAACATTTGCTGTTGGTGATACTTATGTTTATATTAGGAAAAGTTGTTGTTTGTTAAAAGATTGTGTCTTTCTGTTGTTTGTTGTAGGATATGAGGTTTATCTCGTGGGAGGTTGTGTCCGGGACCTTATTTTAAAGAGAACACCGAAGGATTTTGATATAATCACATCAGCTGAGCTTAAAGAGGTTAATTTATACTTTAATTTCATACTAAGCCTGTAGAATTGTTGTTGGTTTCTTTTTCATGTTGTTAAACATCTGTGATGTCTAAAACAGCTTTAGAATCCGTGTTTCAATGCAATACCATGAAAAAATGTTCTGTTTGAGCTATTAAACATGCTTGGTAAAATTTAATCATGTGTGCAGGTAGTAAGGGCATTTCCGCGGTGTATAATAGTTGGCAAGCGGTTTCCCATATGTCATGTGCACATTGGGGATACTATTGTTGAGGTATGATGCTCTCTCTCTCTCTCACTCTCTGATCATTACATCAGATAGCTCATTCAAATTTTTCTTATTCCTCAATTGGTACATGTTGTTGTCCTGTTGAAGCAAGCCACTTCCAGTTTTATTTCTCTTTGCACATAATTACTATAGCATTTTTCTCTTGGATTTAGGACTAAATCATCTACTGTCTTTTGTTTTCATTTTTCATTTTTCATATTTCTAACTCTCTTCAATGGCAGGTTTCAAGTTTTAGCACCACGGGACCGAAGTTCAGGGTGGATTTGAGCAATGGCATCAGTCCTCCCATTGATTGCGATGAGAAGGATTATGTTCGTTGGAAGAATTGTTTGCGGCGAGACTTAACAATAAATGGGTTAGTTCTTGAAGATACAAATTACAATTTTCTAGTTATTGAATTTTGGATCTCGAGTTTGCAGCTCTTCACATTCTTTAAAATGTTTTGACATATATGTTTTTATTTTTATTTTTCTTGTATATAATTTGTTTTGGAAGCATTGTTTTAGCATGCATTTGTCTTTGCATGCAGGTTGATGTTTGATCCATATAAAAGAATAGTGTATGACTATGTGGGAGGTCTGGAAGATATTAAAAAGGCTAAAGTGTGAATGTATTTCATAACTTTGTTGGTTTCTGAATTTCTTTCAATATGCCACAATGTATACTGTCCTCACATCTGCTTCTGTGGACATAGGTGCGGACTGTGATCCCAGCTAGTACTTCCTTTCAAGAGGACTGTGGTGAGTCTTTGTCTTCAATTCATCTTCTTTATCTTTTCCCTATATAGCATGCACATGTTTTTAAATAGTTAATTTGCAAGCACCATATCCATAGACAATCCTTTGTTTTCTCTTGTTCATAATTAGGCTTGCATGTGACTCCTTTCTATTTGCAGCTCGCATTCTGCGTGCAGTAAGAATTGCTGCTCGTTTAGGATTCCGTTTTACAAGGGAAACAGCTCACTTTATCAAAAACCTTTCTCGCTCGTTATTAAGACTTGACAATGTATTAAAGTAGCTCTTCCTTGCTTCTTTATTGTTTCCCATACATTTAACTTCATACAAGAATGATCCTAACTGACTAAACTCTAATATCAAAATGTTCTAGCAAAGGATCATGATGGAGATGAACTACATGCTGGCATATGGTTCTGCTGAAGCTTCTTTGAGGATATTATGGAAATTTGGACTTCTTGAACTTCTTCTGCCCTTCCAGGTTTGTATTTGATGTTTAATTTCTATATGACATTTCTGTTGCTAGTCTAATATAGATTCTTCTTGCAGGCAGCATACTTTGTTCGTGATGGATTTAAGAGACGGGACAAGAGATCTAACATGCTTTTGGTAATCTTATTATTTTGAATACTTTTGTGATTTTCAAATACTGGTTTGATTTTAAATGAGGTTCAATAATAGATTAGGGGATAATTTCTGTCTAATCTCAAATAACTTATGATCCTGTTTTTGGTTGGGAAAAATCTCTAGAAACAGCGTTTCTTGAAATTTTACCATTTCCTAAATTTCTTTGTTACCAATTTTCTAAACTAATAATCCAACAAGGGTATGCCTCCCTAATAGCCACTTTTTATGAGAAGACTCTTCAAAATACCCTAACAGTTAGGTGCTATGGGTACACTGTGATTGGATTCCTGAAGTTGCTTGTTTATTTTATATGGTTATACTTGCAACCATTAATAGCCTTCTGGATACGAATGTGCAGTTCTCATCAGATATCAATCTTTAAGAAGTATTTTCAAGCCCCCATGAGGGTATATGAGGCCCAAAAAGTTTAATAATCACTCTTGAATTATATCATTATTCTGGTATTTGTTTCTGAGTGTATTTTAACAGGTTTGGAACTAAGCATATTTGAGTTCTTATATTCCAAAAACATGGGCGGTTTAGTGGCTTTTTAAATGATTGAAGTGTTTGTTATTTCATCTGCAGTGTCTGTTTTCTAACTTGGATAAACATCTTGCACCTGATAGGCCATGCCACAACAGCTTATGGTAATATTTTACTTGATCTTAAAATTTTAATTGTACCTTTGAAGATGCTATAATAAACCAGACATCATGATAAAAACTTTTTAAAGTTGTTAATATATTATCAATGTATCATCTTTCACTATTTGGTGCACTGTCTGCAATGAATGTGAACCCATTTAGCTAATTGAATTATAATTTGTAAACGTCATCCACCAATGGATGACTTAATCAATTTTGGAGATTGTTGGAGAGTGATACAATTCTTAGGTAATTCAAAGTCGAATCTCCTTCAGTGAAACCTGGCACACACAATTTGTTTTGCCATGACTGAGTATTTCATATGCTTCAAAAATGAATTTAATTCATGCTTTGGGTTTTTTTTTCTTTTTTTATATGTCGTTTCATTTGAAGTCTGGTGTTTGTTAGGTGTGTGGTTGGTTCATGATCACAATGGCCATTTTGTATGCCTTTGAAATACAAGTACTATTTCAAGTAAATGAAAATTTACCCAGTACTGCTGCTAATATATTGGACCAGGAAGCCAAGACTCATCACAGCTTTTCTTTCTTTACTTTTCCAGGGTTGGAATCTTAGCGTTTCATAAAGCATTATCTGACCAACCAAGGGATCCTATTGTGGTTGCAGCATTTTGCCTTGCTGTCCACAATGGTGGAGATATTTTAGGAGGGGTAAAAATGGTGAAGAAGTTCACCAAGCCCCATGATGCTAGCTTCCATGAGTTATCCGAGCCTCAGAATCTAAACTCTGAAGCATTGGTTGATGAGGTTGTGGATTTTGCAGCGTCTGTTAAACAAGTTCTATATTGGATGACCGATGAGTATTATGTTTCACAGGCAATGGCAGAGTACCCTCAAGCACCATGTTCAGATTTGGTGAGCACTTCCTTTTCTTTTCCTTTTTTTCTTTTCCAAGTATGAGGCAATGGTTTGACTTTGACGTCCACATTCTAATACATGCAACAATAGGGGTGTCGACTATGGACTTGAACCAAATGCTCTTTATGTTGGCTACTTGTCCATTTTTCTTGTTGGCAGCAGGTGGTTTAAAAAAGTTCAGTCAACTTTTATGAGGGGATAAAATTGGTCATTGCTTTCTTGCAATGGTTAAATTTTTCTTGGGCTAGCAACCAGGAAAATGGAGGTTCAAGTCTTGAGAACAACCACATCTGAAAATACTAAATGAACAATCGTGAAATCATCTCTCCTAGACCATACTCCCATACTTCACTAGATATTGTCATTTTAGAGGAAATTATCTCTTCTGAAGTCTGCATTCCATTTCATTAAATATAATTCCTTTCTGAAATGCCAGATCCAGCTATTTTTTCAGCCTACAACAGATTTACTGGACATTTATTAAAGGAGTGCTTCAAATAATATTGGCAGTGGGAAATATCTCTGGTATCAGCTATTTTCACCAGAAGTGGAAGTATTGATGACAGAAACAGGACTTGTCCACTTTTTATACAATGTAGGATCAGTGCCTTCAGATCCATGCAATCTATTAGCTGATTAGCAGTGGATGTGATTTCTAAACGTAGGTTTGAGAATGAAGATGACAGTTGTGTGGAGAGTATCATGCTTTTCAGTGTTTCATTTTTTTGCTGCTTCAATGTTCTCTGCATTTATAGTATATACTTAGTCATTTGGGACATGCCTGGTATAATCTTCAATGTGCAGGTATTCTTTCCATTGGCAGTGTATTTAAAAGTGTGCAGGATTTTTGAGTGTTCAAGAGAGGGCTCAGAGAAAGCATTTATGCCAAAGCAAGGTAGAAAGATTAATTATGAGATGTTGGCTTTAGGAAGCCTGCAAGAAGTTCGGCATACTTTCGCGAGGGTTGTCTTTGATACTGTGTTCCCGCTCAATTTAACCTAAACCTGGACCTCAAAATCCTAAAATAAGACACGAAAGTTGAACTGCAAAGGCCTGCAATATGACATGAAGATATCACGGGAAAGCCTCAATTATTCGACCTGCTTCCTAATTTGGATGAGTCTTATTCTACATGTAATTTTTTCCTTGATTTGTTTACTCATGTCCATAAAGTACACTAAATTACAGGAAAGGATTGATTTCCATGTTCTTTGTACATAAGCTCTCACTCATGAAGTTGGCGAAGCTGAGATTTTTTTTTATAATGAAACTGAAGTGCCTGCCACACACCAAGCTTACAAATTGGCTCAAGTTTGGTATCAAAGGTCAAGGCTTCTTTCTTGCCGGTTTGGTGTAGTGCTTTGTTGTAGAATTCAGTATTTGGCATATTGTTTCTTGTAAATTTCCTGTTGAGCTTAAGTAAACAGCTTGAATGCTGCTGGGCTCCAAAAATTCAGAATCCATGCAGACAGTTTCTCGAACCTCTATCAAATTTTACTAGAATGTTATAGATCTGAATTCGGTAGTATGATGTAATGTTTTCTAAGCAAAGCTATAGTAAATCAAGAAAGCAGTGTTGCATATTCAAGCAGGTAACATTTCTTTAAACACTGTCATCACAGAAGCTAGATTCACCAGATGATGAGCATTGTCATCGCGAATCAATATCATCTGGACATGTATGTGTGCACAGCAACATATGAACTCAGTAATCGAAGAAACTGGTATTTCTATCGCATCATATTCTTCGCGTGGAAACTGAGATGCAACATAACTTGTTACATTGTACTAACTTGAACAAATCTCAATAGATGATGAAATTAATATTCTCTTATGAATCAAGCAACAACAATAGAACAATGATATGCAAATCATGTTTTAAAAGAATGCTGCCCATGAGAATGGCATCAGCTGACCTTCTATTATTTGTCCATCAAAAAGAAATCCCTTCTCTTCAACGTAGAAGAGTAATATCTTGTTCACAGATAAGCTTAAAATTTAAGCTTCTGCAACTGGAGCTGGAGCAGCACCACCAGTAGTTGGTCTGTGAAAAGGAACAATTACAAAGTCATTTGAATGGAATGCAATAACTCCAAGGATGTAAGAAGGAAGATAACAAAGCTTGAGACATTACAAAGCTCAAGGAAAAGAAACTTACAGCCCAACAAACACTTTAAAAGCATCATAGATAACCCATTGAGCTCCTGTAAGTGTTCCTATCATGGCAAGTCGGAGAGGAAGGCCACGGGTAAAGAGCCCCCATAAACCTAGCTGCCTGACAGCCTGCAATAGAAGAAACCATGACAAAACATTGCAGGTGAACAAATGCAGAAACAATGTGGGAGCAAAACACTTGCGCATACATTACAAACAAAGAGGAGGGTTGCTAAAATTCACTTACATCACCAGCAGTTGCCCCCTTGGCATTGTTGAGGAAAGACACCAGGTTGTCAGCAGGCTGTGAGATAATAGTACAGAGTATACCAGCAACGTATCCACCACCAAAGCTGACTCCAAGCTGCAAGGTTTTGCTGCACTGGTCTTTGGGTGTTGGGATGACATTCTTGTATAGGTACTCCACAATAGTCTCAAAGGATGCAAACTTCATCATTGTATCTGCAAGATACAAATTCTGATGATCAGTAACATTCTTAACAAATGTAGGAAAACGGAAACGTGACATAATTAAAATTCTTCTAGCAACCACATCTAAGGTGTAAACGTGACATAATTAAAATGTTTTGGCTTACATGGAATCTGACGCCCCCAAAGAGGAACAATCCCTTTGTATAACCTGAGAGTATTTTAAACACACTCATCAAATCGGAATTCCGTCATTTATATTGTTCCCTACAAGTTAATCAATAATCACAAAACAAAAGATTTTTTGTGACAAAATCATACCCAGAATAGCCTTGAGCTCTGATAAACTTAGGCATACCATCTGCCAAGCCCCTAGCAAAACCAGGCTGAGTTTGGACGCGAACTTTCAGTGCCTCCATAGGACAGAGAGCAACATCAGCAATTATTTCAGCAGATGCTGAGCCAGCAAGATAAATCAAGGTCTTGTACTTGGCTGCATACTCAGGGCCAGCAATATCTGAGTAGTACTTCTTAAAGAACTCATAGAATCCATACTTGCAAGCACCCTGAGCACTGTAGCCAAGCAAGGTAGGCACCCATCCTCTAAAGAAACCTTTAACTCCCTGCTCCCTGAGCAATACCCCAAATCCTGATGAAATGCTCTTGTACTTTGATGGGTCAATCTGAGATATAAATTACAGTAAAATTTCCGCAGATGACGAACTAATTGTGGGGTATTCATTAATAACTACAACAGTATGTGGCTATCAAAAGTTGGAGACAATATAAAATCCATAACAATAATTTCTTATCACTGAAATAAGTAATTAATCCACAAAAACATCAAGGGTCCTAATTTCTGCAGATTTAAAATAATTGACCATACAAGAAACAAGATCATGCGCGCCTTTAGAAAGTTCATGGAAGAAAGAATCAAACAGTTTGAAGTCCACAACTAAAATTAATTTTGCCTCACAGGTTGAGGGTCCAACTTATCAACTCTCAAATAGCCAACTATTAGGAAAAGTAAGAAATTCCATTTTTATGATCTCTTTGAGCATCAAGGGTCCTAATTTCTGCAGATTTAAAATAATTGACCATACAAGAAACAAGATCATGCGCGCCTTTAGAAAGTTCATGGAAGAAAGAATCAAACAGTTTGAAGTCCACAACTAAAATTAATTTTGCCTCACAGGTTGAGGGTCCAACTTATCAACTCTCAAATAGCCAACTATTAGGAAAAGTAAGAAATTCCATTTTTATGATCTCTTTGAGTGTGTGTGTAACAGCAAAAACCCTTAAAACTCAATAATAAATTAAAATCATTTATAAAAATGCAAGAAATTAAGTAGTACTTTCAATTCATAATTTTTTTTACAATATCCATAAAAAGAGTGTAAGATCATGGGCGAAGAGTTAGTTAAAAAAGAATCATCAAATAGAAAACAAAAGGAGAAAAGGAAAAAAAGAGAGAAAAGCTTTAGTATTATACCTGCATGTTGCACTTGACAACATCAAGAGGAGTGAGAGCCGTGTGAGTGATTCCGCAGCTAAGAATCCCACCAGCAGTACAAGCCATATAAAAAGTTGGTGAGTACATCTCTAACTTTTCCGTAGGTGCTGGTATCACAAAGTTCTTTGACAGCACTCCATGATCACCACTATCAGACGATGGCCAAAGCTTAGGTTGTTGCAGTACTCCTCCATTTCTAGAGCCAACTGAAGAGGAGTAGAGAAAGCTTGGGATCAAAGATTGACAAGAATTCTCGTTCTTGGCCATTTGAAACAGATCTTTTTGTTGAATCTTTTCGTGTTTTTTCTTTGTTGGCCTTTTGTTTCTCCCCCAGCCTTTGGCTTCGAGGAGAAGTGGAGCTACTGTTCTTATTCGAAGGAAGGAAACAAGGAGAGAATGTGCCGGAGAGGAACGAGAAATGTTTGGAGCGCAAGAAAGTTTTTCAAAGGGCTGGCCTTCCTTGGCGTGGTCATTAATTTATAGGGCTTCTTCTTCTTTTTTTCCCTTCAAGATCTTTCATGGTTTATAAATTATTCGACTTTTATTTTATTTTATTAATTTGTAATAGTATGGTCGGATTTTAGCTCCAACGTATGTGGAAACAAATTATGAACTAGTTGTTCTTTATTTTTTAGATAGTTGTCCGTATTAAAAAACACGAAATTTTACCAATAAAAATTAACATCATCCGTATTTTTATAATTATTTATACGTGCATTCAATAAAATCTTAACATATCAAATAACTTCTAGACAAAAACAAATACAATTAAGAGCATGCACCATGGATTCACGTTATGGAGCAAGACTTTTCAGAGAAACCGCAAGGCTCCTGCTCTTTAATTTGGCAAGCAAAGAGTCAAGAGTGCTGCCCCACGGCCACCATCTAAGTGGTTCTTTCCTTCTTGTTTGG
>Ga0325410_1007085_pt1 | contig 12281 bp, 6 predicted proteins | sample PopdelMetagenome_16_FD_206182 | JGI IMG/M metagenome (GOLD analysis project Ga0325410, IMG submission 206182) | Populus deltoides microbial communities from Bellville, Georgia, United States - Xylem-PdIQD-R3 | ecosystem: Host-associated > Plants > Phyllosphere > Stem > Wood/Secondary xylem... | reverse complement strand
GATTGCGCAAACAGTTGCAATAAATATGGCTCATGTTTGCAGTGGAAATCTGTGGACACGAGTAGCAGCACACTACTTCCAAGTTCCAACAATCTTAGTAGAGTTGGTATAGCGACTAGAGGATGTTTTAGGACATGGGAGCTATTTCTATTGGTGAAACAAGCATCACCAACTTAGAGAAGCTTGCATATAGTGTCATACACAAGAAAAATAATGGACCGACCCCCATTCCCAGTCAGAAGAATCACCATAAAAAGAAATCAGTGACTGCCTATAACCCAAGAAACTATCTCAATACAAGATACAGAAAAGTTTGCTGCTGAAGAAAGCACAAACCAAGTTGTTCCAGAATAAATAGCTGATTGGTGAATATGGACCCTCACTGTTCAAACACAACAGTTAAGCAAGTACATTCATGTGATTTGTACCCAAGGAAACCTAAAAGCTGGAAAAATGATATTTGGAGTAAATTTTACAGGGATTTTTTAAAACGAACCCTGAAATATTTTGAAATAATAAATTACTAGAAATACAAGTTAAAACGGGAATAAAGCCCAGAAACTAAACGATATGCAGCAGGTTGACAATTTAATCTCTACAATGAGCTCTTCATAGACAGAAAGAGGACATGAGATTCTGAGATGAAGAAAAGAGGATGAAGAAAGACTGGGCTCCATAAGCAAGAGTGAATGCCTATTATGATGCCATACTATCAATTCAAAACAGAGGAAATCGAGTAGAGATTCATCACAAATGCAACAACTTGCATCGTCAGTAGAAAAGATCCCTCCTAAAAGAAGTAGAGAATGAGATTGCACGGCCAGAAAACAACACACATACATTATGAGTTTGGCAATATGGTTTCCTGAAAGTAATTCCTGGGGTGATCAGGAAATCAGAGTATAAAAACTGCTGGAAATAAGATGGACTTCCCACAGCTTAATGATAGGACCTGGTAAAACAAAACGAAAGGAAAGAACCTACAATGTTCTAAGATCTGCAGATGGAAGAATCAATCATGCAAACATCGACAGGAACCTATCACCAGGGATATTAAACCACTTGCATATCTTCCTGTTTGATCTTCATAGGCATGTTTATAAGAAACAGGAAGATTCCAGCTATCGAAGCCTAGAAAACGAAGTCAACTAAAGAAGAAACCTGATGAGGCTAAGGAAACATTTGAGGAAGATGGGAAGAGAATTCCAAGATTTTTACTATTCACCTTCAAATATCTGGAAATATTGTCAAGGCTTAAGTGGCCATAATAAATGCCTGGATCAAGTTTTCAGCAGCCTGTTTTTGCTCCGGTTTGCCAGATATATAAGCAATACGATCACCCCTTGCAGACTTGGCATCAGAGATTTCTATCATTGCTCCTGATATCTGAATGTCATAAAACATAAAAAAGGAAAAGAAACGGATACCCATGAGAACTCCATCCAATCAAAGCAGATTGAGAGCAATGATAGGGGAAAAAAGCATTGATAAAAGCTGATTTCAAAATATTTTCTGAACATTATCAATGTACAAACAAATGAAAATTTTAGAGAAGATGCATTTATTAAGCCAATATTCACAACTTTTGTATCCCATGTTTGTTATTTTTTAAAATTAAATAGAAGTAATATGAAGATCAAATGCTTGTATTATGATAAGCATAATAACAAATTATCATTGCACAACCTCTAGCTGACATGAAAATTTTTGGTCTATTAAATGTATTATGACCAGGTACTGCATCTTCTCAAGAAGAAACTTTAACAATCCAAACAGTGACTCATTACTACATACTAATTAATCTGTTGTGCCCTGAAGCTACTGTGTGGCAACTTGAAAACAAATAAACACATGATACGGAGGAAGCAAGGTATGGTGGTGGACTGTTAATAGCCTTACATGAGGGACCAAACCAAGCAAAGGCATTAGTGATACTGCCAACAAGTATCTGGTGAGTTGGCAAACTGTTTTCACAATCCAAACACCATATCCAATAATTTAGAGTCATGAATGCTGGATTGCTAACTTCTTTCCTTTCTTTTGCGAGTGGAATATTTCAATAGATTTTTACATAACCAGCCTCAGTAAGATATACTTCTTCATGGCTGCAGATATCCACATTTGCCACCAAACTATAAGGCCATAATTAAAAAAACAAATACCTAGCATGAATCTACCACACACTCACGCTATTTATTAATTTTTAATAAGCCAAGCAAAGCTATTACTGATAGCCAACAAGCATCTGGTGAGTTGGCAAACTGTATTCACAATCCAAACACCGTACCCCATAATTCACTGTCATGAATGCTGGATAGCTAACTTCCATTCTTACGTGAGTGGAATAGTTCAATAGATTTTTACTTAACAAACCTTAGTAAGATATACTCGTTGTTGGTTGCAGATATCCACATTTTCCACTAGACTAAAAGGCCATAATTAAAAAACAAATCCCTGGCACGAATCTACCACACAATCATGTTATTTATTAATTTATAACAAGCCACAGAAACGTACCATAACTACAAATAGTTATTGCACCCTTCTCATAAAATACAAGAGTAATTCACTAAAATTCCCTAGGAAAGATCCAGGAAGAAAGACAAAAGGGATGAACAAACCTTTCGGATGTTGGCTATATTTGCTCCTCCTTTACCAATCACTTTACCAACTGCATTAGCAGGCACCAGCATTTCAAGAGTTGAGGGTGGAGGCAATCTGCATAAGTGCAGGAAATCAGCTTGCATGAACAGTATAGAAGTCAAAGAAAACAAAATTCAGGGCTTTCAAGAGCACAATGTACTAACCCTTCATACAGCTTAGACAAAGAATACGAGGCCAGAGAACCATAGCTATTTTCTCCCATCTAATAAGGAAAAAAAACTGGGAAATATGAACGCCATATGAAGCAAGAAAAGAATTAAAAAAAAAAAAAACCCATTAAAAACTGCAGCAATCTCTAGTAAATGAATATCATTGGCACAGTTTTAACAAAGCCTCATAAGGCCACACTCCTAAATGCTTCTGATGGAGAAAGATTTATGTAGCATTTGATGCACGGGCTGGAAGTGGAACCCCAGTTTTACTGGTGTTCAGCACAAGGAACAAGTTTTTAATCATTTTAAACCAGCTTTTTTTCCCACCTTCCCCCGTGCTACAACCTTATCCCTCTTATCCTGCGCAGTCCTGCTTAATCTTGTCTCGGTAAATGCTCCCTTAGGGAGTAATCTCTTACCACATTTTTTTAATAGTGTCAGATTTTTGGTAGTTCTTTGCTTTTTGAAATGAGTCATGGGTTGTGTGCAATTCAGAGTATCAGGTTTGTTTTATGATTTCTTGTGTGAGGTTCAGTAGATGGAAGGACAGTGAGATCTGGCGATTCTATGCTGTTTCTTCCGTTTTTTTTTGTATCCAGATAAAGAGAAATCCTAGGGTTTTCAAGTATATGCCTTTCCATCCTACAAAGAGTTCAAATATTGTAGTGTCTTTTCCATATTCAGGGGCAGGGAAAGAGGGGGTGTTTTGCAGCAGATATCAGCAAGACTGAAGCAATCTTTTACATTAAGAATCTCTTCTCTGTTATTTTCCTGCTAGAGGCTGATTGATGCAGTCAAGAAAATGAACTATTTAAGTTTTACTTATAATTTTATTCGTTCCAGGATTTTCTTTTTTTCCTGGGATTTAGGAATTTACTATTATTAGGACTCCTTTTGTATTGTATTTTAATAAAGACTTTTTTTCTTCATTAGTTTAGGACACTTTAGGATTTTGTTGTTGCTGTATGAGCACAATTATTATACATTTTGGAGTATTTTATGATTAAAAAAAATTAGAAATTCAGTTTCAACTTTTAGAGTTGGATTCCTCTTGTTTATATTCTATCTTCCTATTGTCTTAAACCAATTGGCATCGAAGCAAGATAAACAAGTATCAAACCATGAGGCATCAATCTCACAACACTAGAGGAAATCCACCTCTAAAAGTTGAAACTGAAATTCACGATTTATTACCATAAATGGCTTCTCCAAAATACAAAATATTTGTGCTTGCATAGTCACACCAAAACCTTAAAGAATAATAAGTTAGAGAAGGAATCAAGTTTCCTACTAAATTAAAATACTAAAATGCCATAACAATAATAAATTCCAGGGAAAAATCAATATATCCTAAATAATAACAGAGCTCTAAGAAACTAAAACTAACGAATCAAAAGCAAAACTGCAGTAGTCCATTTTCTTGACATCATCAATGACCTATTCTCCAGTTATCTTATAGAAATAATTATTTTATCTTAAATTGATTTTACCAAAGAGATGGAACATTTAATGTAGATCAAAAAAATAAAAGTGTAGGAGCATTTGAAATGATCAATTTATCATTCTCCTAACTCACAGTAATGGCCCTCCATCAACTGCATGGTCCAAAACTCCAAAACCAATGTACCATAAAACTTCACACTAATTTTGAAAAGAATACTAAATAACAACTATCATGACCAAAGAAGTTGAATAGAAATTTCACCACCAGCTACATACCGGTAAGGATCCATATCCATAAAGGCTGCTTGATGAAAACAGGCCCAAACCACTGCCACTTTCAGCCCTCTGATCATAACCCATTGAAGCAACTGGAGGAACAGAAGGCAGGATAGATGGTATAGAAATACCAGCATGAACAGGGTAGACAGAATCAGTACCAACAGAAGAATTCAGACCACCATCCTTTTCTTTCAATACATCATCTCTGAGCCTTAGAACAATCTGGACAAGTGCATCTCTCACACTACCAACTTCTCCAGCCACCTATCAAGGAACAAGGTCAACCCCAAAAAGTATTTCCAATTGAAAAGGATAAGCAAGAAACGAGGTTAAGTTCAGAAATCAGACCTCAACAAGTTCATCATTACTATCAGCACACTTAAGTTTATCCGCTTTTGAGATGCAGACATCAGCATTAGTTCTCTTTCGAATTTCATTTACAATTGCACCACTTTTTCCTATGATACACCCAATAACTTTAGATGGAACAAGGAATCGAATGCCAACAATGTCATTGTCTTCATCATTAATCTTTCCTTGAAGCAATAAAATAGCTTCAACTGCCATGGATTTCAAATCATCGGGAGACTGCCAAATGGTAAACATGGATAAATTAAACCCAACATATATCATGAGATATATAAGCATATTGATAAGCCATATCCAAAGCCCACACAGCATTTGCCATATAGGTAAAATTGAACAAGTTTTGCAAACTTAAGCCACTTTTCACAGAATAAAAATGAATCCAAAATTGTGATGGAAATCATAAATTACTTGTTTTATTTGTTTAGCTCAGTGACAATGGACAAAAATCGATATCCATGCTGAACTCTAGAGACTGCAATATGACATATCCTGTTGTTCATGAAAAAAGTGCAGGCTGGCATTCCCATTTAAGTAATCTTCAAAGACAATTCAACTCTCTAAAGCTCTAGAAGAATTGTACATTTGATGCTCTCTTTAACAACATCTCTATACAAATCAATGCAGAAACATGCAGGGCTCTTGCATCAATTCGAAAGAAACAAATCATAAACAAAGGTAAACCATACCTCAGTTGCAATGACTGTAATAATACACTCATCTCGATCAGCCTTAGTGTCATCAACCTCAATACGAGCACCACTAACCTGCCTTATGCTTTTAATGGTACTCCCTCCCTTGCCAATGACACGCCCAATCTTGTCAAATGGGCATAATAGTCGTATAATTAACTCAGATCTAGAGGTGTTGCCAAAACTGGGAACTACGGGGACTGTGGATGAATAAATGGGCCAAGAACTCCTCATATCCCCATAACCCTGAAACTCCGGTATATGTGTAGTGCCTAAGATTGGTGGAACAGATCTAGAAGAAACAATTGGATCTGCATTTGGATAGAATCCACCCGGTTGATAAATAGGGACATCTGATGATATAATGATGCTTGGAGGAGCTTCTGGTACAGTTGTCTCAAGGGGAATTTCTTCTTTTGGACTGAACTTATACATGATTGCAGAAACTGCAAACAATGCTTTCTTAACTGCTTCTGATTCACCAGTTATCTGTTCATAAGACAAATATAACTCTTGAACCCCTCAAACATCAACCTTTACAAATTGCTAAAGAGAAGCATGGAAAAGCATTACACATTCTTAAGGAAAAGAAACAAAAAATCACATGTGAATTAATTCATAGACGGAGACAAAATCCTTAATTTTCAAGATAAAGAAGCTGCACAGTTCAAAAAACACTATGATTCTCCAGCTATGTTAATGATACATGTAACAATATGAAAAGAACTCATATAAAATAAACTCACAAGAATACACATTTTTTATGAAGTTGTCCCACAAAAAGCATCAACAGGCACCTGGCTTGCAATTTGGATCCAAAATTCAACTTAACTAAAGTAACTGCATCCTTAGCCTTAGTGACACTGACATCAGTCTCAAGCTGAAGAATCTAGGTTTGAAACCTCTATCTGCCATCTTAAGCTTTAGTGCAGCATGAACACAGCCTAGAGATCATCTACAAAAGTTGTTCAGGAGTTTGGATTCCATCATGATCAATGGCAATTCACACAAACAGAACAGAATGAGAATTTCATGATGAAAGTGAAAGAGCACCTAGATTTTTTTAACCCTCAATGAACCTTACAGTAAACAGCCTTTTAAATAACAGTTTGCATTTTTGTTGGGCTTTTCCTCAAGGAAAAACAATTTCAACAGTTAAAAGATACACACACATTTTGAGAAAAAAAAAAAACAATATAGAAGACAAATTAGAACCTAATAATTAGAATTTGATTAATTTTTAACAGATAAATTCAGCATGAATAACCTCAACAATAAATCAGAAGGAAATTAAAGTCCCATGTACTAACCAGAAGAAAGTTGTCAAAGTCCATAGCACATGAGTGAGTTGGATCAGAGGCATCTTTGGCAGTTATTTTAATGTTGGCTCTGGTCTTGCTTCTCAATTTCTTTATAGTTGCCCCAGCCTTACCAATAATATTTGCAGACTGGCTAGTTGGGACAAGAATTTGGCATTCCTTCTTATCTCTGCATCTCTTGTCAGAGTCCCCAAGAGCTGCAACAGCATTTGAAATTGCAGCATGAACTTTAAGAAGAGCATCTTGTGCAGGACACAAAGGGTCAGCCTGATGGAAATCATCGTCAACATCAGCATCTCCCTTCTCCTTGACATTGCAATAAATTGTTATGACCCTATACATGGCACCTGGAAACGGGTCCACCACCTTAACTCTCGCCCTCGACTCATTCCTTATGGAATTGATGACTTTTCCACTTTTACCAATGACACTTCCAATAACCTCATCAGGGCATAGTATTCTATACACAACCAGTTCATCATTATCAGTACCTTTATTATCTTTGTGCCTCTTCTGATTATTGGTATCCCCATCATAATCTCTTTGGGGACGCGATCGTTTGCCACTCTCCACCATTTATTACTATTACTATTACTATTATTATTGAAATACCTGAAACAATTAGATAGAAGCAATTTAATAAATAGTTCATCCATCACATACAATCATGGTTTTCATATTTGATTATCACAAAAAGAAAAAAATTACTTTGAAAATACTTATCAATCCCTTCACTGTCTTACATTATCTCAGCATGCATCAAATACATCAAAAATCATAGCAAAAAAGCAAAAAGAAACTAATCTGTAACAGTTCCAGTATCCAAACAAAGTAAAAAAAACAAAAATTGCTTTTGGAATGGAAAATCACGAAAAGCAGAGCAGATAAACCCAATGAAATTTAAAGCTAAGAAAAAACTTACCTGTTATTGTGAGTTGAATGAAGGGGAGGGAAATATATATTATTATAAATAAACCCTAATGATGAGCGCGGGGAGAGAGAGAGAGGACAATGAAAAAGAAAAAAAAATAAGGGAAAGAGACGGGCAAGAGGTTGTTTTCTTTTTATCTTTGAAAATGTGTCTGCATAGCATTTAAAAAAATGTGTTTATGTGAAGGAAAAAAAACAATAAATGATGATTTTTTTATAGTATTTTTTCCTTATATTAAAAATTAAAGAAAATTTTAAAAATTATTTAATGTATTTATAATTAAAAAATTACATTTGAAAAGTATTATATACTATAGTTTCCACACATACTAATAGGGTGTTTAAAATTATAATAAAAATTAATTTTTAAAATATTTTTACTTGAAAATATATCAAGATAATATATTTTTTTACTTTAAAATTTATTTTTAATATCAACACGTCAAAATAATTTAAAAAATATTAAAATTTTAATTTAAAGTAAAAAAATAAATTTTAACAAAAAACATATTCAATAGACTTTAAATATATGTTTGACATTGTTATAATTTTTAAGATTTTAACCAGAAAAAATAAATTTTTCATAAGAATATTTTAAATGAAATTTTTAATATAATGATTAAATACACACTTTCTAATTTGTGATTAAAACAAAATTAAATTCAATCATATCTCATCACACTACTAACAAATTAAGTCGAAACCTCCTTCAGATTCATATACTTACTTTACTCACTAACCCAAAAATTAGTTTGTTTATTTTTTTATCTTGTTCTTTAAGGTTGTTTTTTTTTCCTTTTAACGACACAAAATAGTTTTTTATGTAAATTATAACGTAGTTGCTATTAAATGGCATGTGCTATACTGTGAATCGAATCAAAATATTTTGAAAATAAAAATATGTTTAGTTTATATGAAAATTTTTAATAATATTATTAAACCTGATCCAATGAAATAATTTTAAAATCTCCTTATTTGACTTGAAATTCATATAGCTTGACATTCAAATCAAATCATAAAAGAGTTACTCTGACATGAACCAATCAACTTGAAAGTTTCAAAAATAACTTGGAATATCACTAAAAACATAGTTTGATTTTTTTAAAAAAAAATTAATATATTTGCAACCAAAAAATTACTTTTGAAAAACATCATATATTACAGTATCACACACATACTAATAAGGTGTTTAAAAGTATAGTAAATATTACTTTTTAAAATATTTTTTACTTGAAAATGCATCAAAATAATATTTTTTTAAAAAAATTAATTTTTAATATCAACACATCAAAACGATCCAAAAATATTAAAATAATAATTTGAAGTGAAAAAAATAAATTTTGACAAAAAACATGTTCAATCTCAATTTCAAACAGACTTTAAATATGTGTTTGACATTGTTATAACTTTTAAGATTTTGACTAGAAAAAATAGATTTTTTATAAGATATTTTAAATGAAAGTTTTTAGTACAAGTCATGTAATTTTTTGGTATAATGATTAAATAAACACTTTCTAATTTGTGATTAGAAAAAATTAATTTCAATCATATCTCATCATATTGATAAAAAAAAATCAAGCAGAAACCTCTTTCAAACTCATCTAATATTTTTTAAGTAAAGTATAACATAGTTGCTACTAGATGGTGCATGCTACACTGTTAATCAAACCAAAATATTTTGAATGTTAAAAACAAAGTTTTAGTTCACAGGAAACTTTTTGACAGTATTATTAAACTGGACCCAATGAATCAACTTTAAAATCTCTTGATTTGACTTTCTTGTCTAGCTTGGAATTCAAATCAAATCATAAAGGAGTTACCCTAACATAACTTAATCAATTTGAAGGCTTAAAAAATAACTTGGAATACCGCTTAAAACATAGTTTGACTTAAAAAAAATCAACATGACATTAAAAAAAAACATTGAAATGATGATATATTAGATCGACTTGGATCAACTTGTCAAACTCACAACCCGTATCATGGACTCCATTAGGTTTAATAACTTTTTTATAAACTATTTTTTATTTAATTACTAGATAAAAAATAGATCACCGAAAAATTAAACATCAATCCAATATTAAAATATTTATTTTAGATCATGACAACTTTATATAAAGCAAACTGAAATAAATTATAAAAGCTAAATTATTAAAAAAAACTTTTTTTTTAACTAGGAAACAAAAGGATGGTATTTATGCTTTAAAAAAAAATAAAAAAAATATATGCACTGATGAATCAAAAGGAGTTCTTAAAACTAATTAAATATTAAAGCGAGAAAGCATATTTAAATGTTTTTAACAAATAATTTTTATTTTTATAAAAACATCATACAAATGTAGTTAATTAGTAGAAAATATAAGAGGTAAAAAATTTAAGACAAATCAAAATAATATTTTTGAAATATCATACAACTAAAAAATATAAATATATAAATATTTTAAAAAGAAAGATAATTCAATAGAAATAATTAATGGAAAGGGATAAAAAAAATAAGAAATAGTGGAAAAAAAAAGATGTTGATGGTCCAAGTCCACACATTTATCCTTAATAAAAACCTAGACATGCCTAGGTTTTTTTTTTTATTTTCCACTCTTGTTTTTTTTTTTTTTTAAGATGGAAGCCGGATGTTTATTATTAGATATTTTTATCACCTCCGATGATCTTAAATTAGAATTAAATTTTTTGGATTAAAAAACCGAATTTTAAGTTATTTTTACCTAAAAACAATTAAAATCATAAAACCCTTTATAAACCACTTATCAATCCTAAAATCACTTTAAAAAACAAAAAATCAATAGCATAAATAAATCTAAACAAAACCTAATTTATATTTATATGAGAAATCCTTTATTATCAAATTTTTATCATCGAATGAAACTCATTAATACTAAGAACAATGAGTTTTGTTGTTATAATCATTCATCAACTTTCTCTCTCTCTCTCCTCTCAGCTTTAAGAATAAAAATGTTAAGAAAATGAACCTTTAAACCAAAACTAAAATTATAAAAATTAAAGGGCTAGTAAAGTAAAAAAAGGGAAAATAGATGGACTAAACAAAACTTTTTTTTCTAGTAAATTTGAGATTGACCATGAGATTTCTTCTTATTTTAAACTTTTTTCTCTTTGTTAAACTTTTCTTTCCTAAACAAGTTTTAATAGATTGGTCATTAATTTGGACATAAAAGGCTACAATTGAAAGAAAAAAAAATTAAGGATAAAAATGAAAAATATTTTGAGTTACTATGAATTTCTACCGTGTTTTATCTTGACATTTTAGTATATTTTGTAATCTTTAAAAAAAAATAAAAACATTATTTAGTTGCTTCATTTTGTTTTATAGATTATTTAGGTGGTTAAAATTTGGGCTCTCAGATGATGCGCTGGCAACCTCTTTTGCTCAAAATAATTAGGAGCAGACAACAAGTTCTTTTTCTTTTTTAAAAATAATAATAAAAAAATAAAACTAATCAAGGTGTCTGTACATAAGCTTGAAAGCCTACCCACGCATTTGAGCTCTTCCTTAAAATGACCCAGACACGTTGGGCCATAGGCTCGCATGCTTTGGCTATTTTTAGCCTTTTTTTTCCTTTTAAATTTTATATTTAGGTTAAATACAAGTTTGAGAGAGAAAAATTATTGAATTTAGTTGAGTTAATGACCCGGATCACAGGTTTTACGAGTTAAACCACAACGCTCAAGTTATTAATATTTTCTTCTATTTTTGCATTTTTTAATTGATACTTTTTTAAAATAATTTTTTTAATTTATGTTTCAATTAACCCCCTCTCGTATGAAGTTTTTTTGTGTACTTATTTAATTTTTTAATAAAGTTTTTATAATTTTTAAAGAGATTATTCTAATTCATTTATAATTTTTTTTTATCTTTGATATAGATGATTTTTTCAAGTAAAAAAATATTTATTTTTATATAATATTTATAATATGTAAAACCTTGTATAATATTTTTCCCCTTTTATTTTACTCAAACAATTTCATCTAGGTGTTTATTTCATTTAATAAAAAACTGATTTTAATAAAAAAATAATCAGCAAACATAATTGAGTAAATATATTATCTCACGAGATTAAATATCTTGCCATGCTTCTTTCTTGATTTTTCTATTTAAATTTTTAATTATTGTTAATGGTTTATTTATTTATTGATGAATCTCAATTTATTTAATTAGATATATCCATAACTTTTTATTTACACTTAATATTTTTTATTTTAAAAAATATATAAAAAAAGTCTACATATCAATTTTTTAATTGAAAAAAATTATCCAATCCGTAAAGTGTTAAATAGGTATCTAGTGTAGACCAAACCAAGTAAAACATAAATACATTCGTTCTTACATTATGTATGTAGGTATAGATGACTACGACGCCGCTCCTTGTTTCTTCCTTTCTTGGTTTCTCACGACCGCTTGCTCT
>Ga0325410_1007082_pt1 | contig 12282 bp, 8 predicted proteins | sample PopdelMetagenome_16_FD_206182 | JGI IMG/M metagenome (GOLD analysis project Ga0325410, IMG submission 206182) | Populus deltoides microbial communities from Bellville, Georgia, United States - Xylem-PdIQD-R3 | ecosystem: Host-associated > Plants > Phyllosphere > Stem > Wood/Secondary xylem... | reverse complement strand
ATGCCTGACAACATTTACAAGTATTAGCATTATTCGAATAAGATAACTAATGTAATCATGTTAACAATTTATAATCTGATTGGAACCTCCTTTGTGTATGGTTTCCAATTGAATAATAAGAGTTTATTCTATACTTATTTGAAATACTATTAGTGGATCCTCTAACCTTGACATTTGTTGTATCATTGTTTAATCCTTACGTTAATCTTCCATCTCAAGTTCTCATTAACTTCTTCTTCTTTTTAATCTTTATTGTTATCATTATTAATAGTATTATTGATATTATTATTATTATTAGTGCTGCTGCTGCTACTACTACTACTACTACTACTACTACTAGTATTATTATTATTGTTGTTGTTGTTGTTGTTGTTACTGTTGTTACTTATAATTTATATAATTAACCTCCATGTGGTTCAACCCCGGTCTTATCGGGTTATTTATTACATCGACACTCTTGCACTTGGGAGAAGACATCAATCTTTTGGTTGTGTCAGTAGGACTAACATCTGATAGAGAAGGATAAACTTCAGCAAGGTCTGTAGATAAGAGTTTATGAATGAGGCTTCATATCTTGATGCAGAGACGTGATGGAGGATGACCCCATCATCATTGATGAACTCTTTGAGGGCTTTGTTCTTGAGGAAACAATGGGAGGAATCAGGACCCCTGCAGTAAAAAAAAGGTTAGGAGCAACTTTACTCTCCTAGTCGAGGGTTAATCAAATTTTACTCTCCCTGAAGTAATTACGGGCGTTGCTGTTCGCTTCAAGAAAAAAAAGGTCTCTATTCCCATAGAGACTAGTGTTCCAGCCTCGACTATAAAAGCTCCTATGATGACATTCTTTCTACCTCAACTCTTAACCTTGACTGTAGAGGCTACAACAATTGAGCCCTCCACTTGGGTTGTTCATGAGGAAGTTAAATTTAAGGATGTTTTTTCCAACCTCACTCTTGATCGAGTTCCCTTCAATTTCCCCACTTTGATTGAGAAGAAAAGGCAGCTTATGAAGACTATTATTGGTGGAAGGTCAACCTTGGAGAGACAAGTCTTGGGGTGGTAAGATTGTTGGAGAGGATCCTCACCATTCCATCAGACATCTCATGATGTCTAATAAGAGCTATAACTGTCATTTGGCCTTAATTGGACAAATGGCCTTTATTGTAAGAGATATTCTTGTTTCACCTTTTAGTTTGGTTTTAAAACCATTGTTCCTAACACTTTTTTTTTGGCAGACTTTCATTATGTGCATCCATTCCAAAAGGTGTTGGATGGCCGAAAAGAGCCACATAAAAAAAGTCATTGCCAAACACAGGGCAAGCTAGGCTGTCAAATGACTAAAAGAGGAAAAAGCTATTGTGAAAACCGAATTAAGGAGCCTTAAGGTGGCTTATGCCTCTTTAAAGGATAACATATAAAGTTTTGTCTTTTAGCTAGACTACACCGAGAGGTAGCTTTATATTGTTTAAAATGAAGTGGATGTCTTGAAATAAGAGATCCTTAAGGCGAAGGTCACTCAAGATGGACTGAGGGTTGAGATCCAAGTTACAGGGTAAGAGGCCCAAAGCTCTCAAGTGCAATTGGAGGCTCTGAGGAACTCTCATGAGGAGTTCTAGGAGGTTTTTTAGAGGATCTGTAGCTCTGTTTGAGATGATTGAGGACAAGATCTTTTTTGTCATGTCTAACTTGTATTTTTTTTTCAATCAATCAAGAGTAATACAAGTGGACTTCAGTGGTGCCTGATTTTGCAAATGTATTCCTTATTAGCGTTGTTGTTACCCAACATGGGAAATATCTAGCTGAAAAGCTTAGAACAGATACCAAGCCTTTCATCCCCAATCTCTTTTTATGTAAACAGCCTTGGTCCTGTGGGTTTTATCCATGTAATATTTTTTTATTGTATAAATTAAATTCTTACTTTCATTTCTACATTGACTTTTGTACTATGTATAGATCTAATAGCTATAATAAAAAAATTCATGCAAGGTTTGAGGCCTTTAGGAGAAGTTTTGAAATTTTATACGGGTTCAACACCCATACATAGAAAAACATTGAGGGAATTTCCTAGGTAATTTGTATAGGTTCAATGCCTTTATTAAAAATTTCATGCAGGGTCCAATAGCTCTTCAGAGTTTCTCTTAGCTGGTATAATAACGCTAAAGCAAGTTTAACACAGAGGTTGTTGAAAACTATGATATAGGATGGTTCAAGGTTTTATTACCAGGCTTGTTGGGTCTGACTTCCCCTTTTAACAACTATCATTATCCTAGTGAGAAGATGGTCTTGATTGAAGAGTTGTTAATGTTATGATGGAATAACCATGCCAACAACTATAGTTAGGGATGCTCATCAAACTTTCCATCTCAGGCATATCGTGATCGTTTTTCTTTGATAGTGATTAGGGATGTCAAAAACCAGTCTAGAAGAACAAATAATGACTTTTTAATCAGTTCCTTACAGAAAACGCTAGTTGATAAGGTCTTAAAATACCTAAACTATTTAGGAGCAAGATTTATGTGTTAGATACTTGGTTAATCACTTGATTCTTGAAATCTAATCCATTCTCACTAGTCAAGATGACTAGTAGCCATAGATATAAAACTTGGCACAACCTAATAGGTTCACCCAAGGCCTTGGTTGGGTTTTAAATGGTTTAAACCTAGGTTTCCAATTAGCCTGGTAAAACCCACTGACCTACCAGGTTAACTCGAAACCCAGATGACTTGATATAACCCGGGTGAAACTCGACCTTTTTGTTTTTACATTTTTGTTTAATAAACCTAAAAAATACAAAGTTAATTTGTGAATAATTAGTCTCACATATGTTTTTATAGCCTATATCCTCATGAAATGTTTCTTAACTTTTTTCATATGGGATAACTATATTGATAGCCTACATCCCCATAAAATATTTCTTAAGTTTTCCATGTGAGATAGCTATATTTATAACCTTCATCTATATGGAATGTTTCTCAACTTTTTCATTTGGGATAACTATATATATAGCTTTCATCCCCATGGAATGTTTAGCTATATTTATAGCCTACATTCTCATGCTATGTTTCTTAACTTTTCCATATGGGATAACTACATATATAGCTTTTATTCTCATGGAATGTTTAGCTATATTTATAGCCTACATCCCTATGCAATATTTCTTAACTATTTTATATGGAATAACTATATATATAGCCTTCATCCACATGCAATGTTTCTTAACTTTTTCATATGGGATATTAAAACCTCAAATATATATTTTTTTTAAATTTTTTCGGGTTGACTCGTGTTGACCCGGGACCCGGCCCTTTGGCCGGGTTAACCCTCGGGTCAGGTTTAATAACTATGTTAATAGCTAGCACTTGGTGCCTGATGCATGATGAGCTAAGGTGGTCGGTGACTGGCACCTGTAAAACGTCTCCTTTTATACATTTGGGACTCTCAGATGCTTAAGTATCTTTTCAAATAGAAAAAACTCAATAATATTTTGAATCATGGGATTGTGAACCTTCTTTCTTTTAAGGATTCAAAGGGTCTTTATAACCCATGATTCTTACCCTTTGGTGGAGAGGAGAGCTAAAAAGTCATAATTCCTTGATAACATCAAGCATCTCTTATATGTCAAAGAGGGGAAATAATTTTGACTCATCAAATTCTCGTGGTCCAACATATAGCCTAACAAGATTATCAGATCTACACGTACTTGAACTCAATGTTTGGTTAAGCTTAAGGATGTTATGTTTGGCAGCTCACCAGGCTCATATATGCTTGACTCAGTGCTTAACTGAGCCTAAGGATAGATCTGACAGCTCACCAAACCCGTATATGCTTGGGATCAGTCTGACAGCTTGTCATACCTATATATGCTTAGGTTCAGTGCTTGACTAAGCCCAAATGATGCAGGGTCTGGCAGCTTGCCAGGCTCGTATATGCTAGGGCTCAGCGCTTGGCTGAGCCTAATTATGTAGGTTACAACAGCTTGTTAGACTCGTATTTTTAGTGATATGATCCAAGCAACGCTAGATTCGAATTGTGGCGTAAAGCTTTTATTGTCTAGTTTTATGCTATTGAGTATAACTTTAAATTAAACCGTTGAATCAAGCTAAAACTTTACCAGAAGATTTTAGATGTATTTCTCCATGTTGGGGTAAACTTTTAAGTGAATCGGAGTTCGGGAAGAACTTGCGATATAGATTAGAACAGGCTGTATAAATTTTATGATTTACTTCCTTTTGACTTGTGGACTTCCTATTTGGCAAGAATTATTTTCCTACAAGGGTGTGACAGCTTGTTTTGGAAATTTCCTAGTTCTACAAGGATCTTTAATGGGTTGTAATATAATTTTCAAGTGTGGTAAAGATTCATTAATGTTCTAAAATCCTATTCTTACAATGATTTCTTATTCATCATAGCTACACAAGAAAAGAAGAGCTGGTGGTATTTAATCACATATTGGTTTTTGGGATCATTAGATAGATAAAGACTTAGGACTTATGGGCTTTATCTTTATTTTTGTTAGTTACAACCCAAGGCTTGTTTGAACTTAATTAATATTTTGTTTTCAGTTACAATTCAATGCTTGTTTGGATCGGGGTTTGGGCTTATTAGTAAAGGTTTTGGGTCAATTTTTGTAATCGAGTCAATTTAGTCTACAAGGATAAATCCATTAGGGTTAATTTTTCAGAACTATTTAAACACATGTAAGCCTAAATTTCAGCAGTCATTGATGAATAACACTTCTGAATTTTTCAGTTTTGACGTGCAAGAGAGATTCTTGCATTCTTTGGTTCTTGAATGAACTGAATCTGACTTATCAAAGATTAACTGGCTTCGTGGTGTCATTCGACTTCATTTCAATAGTATTGATGCCTTGAGACAAGTTTCAATTGTGTCACACTCCTATTAGATCTATTTTAGCTTTCTAGAATCAAATTTCAATCCTGATTGTAAGTTGTGTGACCACGTGATTATAAGGTTTGCATTACTTGAACTCTGTGATTGGTTGAGTAAAAAAATGTTGGGTTCTCACATTATCTCTAGTTCTTTTAAGTAAAAATCTAGGTGAAAATTATGAACTCTGTTCACATGGGCCTATTCATGCCAGACAGTACTAATTCTAGAAGGAGAAATCAAGCCTGCGGTGCTGTTATGGAAAGTATCTGAAGGAAAAGAAAAGAGCAGCTAACAACTCAAGCAAATTAAAATCACCTTCTACAGGGTCAGTAATTCTATCTTGTGCTGCTACAAGTAATGAAGAGCAACTGAGCCAGATAAGCAGAACAGCTCCAAATGTGCAAGCTCTTGATCTAGACATGCCAAGAAGGGAAAAAGCACCAGAATTCCGAATCATCTCCTAAAACTCAGAAGTGAAAGTTCTTGGACAATCCAAATTTCCCACTGATGTAAAGAAACAGATGCTTCAAGGGCTTGAATCTGCACAGAAAAGTCCATGTTTTCTAATGAAAACAGAAACCACGTGTTCTAATAAAAATACAAAATATTTTCGAATTACTTCTCAAACAAGGTAGAAAGCTAGTCAAAACAATAGTTTCCAGAAGGCTAGAGATGCAATAAACAAAGAAACAAATCGCTAACAAAAACAATAGATAAATTAAGAAAGAAAAAGATAAGATATTTTTATACATATGGAAGTATATATATAGAAGCAAGCATACATAAGCTGTAGGTAGAGTTGAAAATTAGTAGTGTTGATCAAGCTTGAGCAAGAAAACCTGTACCTAGAGAGCTTTGATGATTAGACAGAAACGTTGAAATTAACAATGTATAAGATCTTCTGGAGAGGTGACCATTTAGATGACATTCTTCTACGCTGAAGGTTATTAATATTAGACATGTAAGGCAGCGGAAGATCTTTTACGGCAAAGGTTTTGACCACTACGTGCTTCGACTTTCTTTATTGCAACCTTGACAGGATCAAAATATGAGCATTTTACTTTAACTAAATCAAGTAAAGCAAGCTATCTCAAAATTAAACCCTTTTCTTTGATCTCATCAAAGATAAAGCCATCATCTGTGTTTAACTTAACGTGAATTTTACCTCTTTTTTTTTCTTTTTTTTTTTTTTTTGTATAGAGATTTAGACCATGATATATAGCAAAACTAATTTCATTTAAACACTTGAAAATTAATTAACGAGGGGAATAAATGTCCAATAGCAACATTTACTTGTCTTAGGAATTAGTACCTCTCTCAATTTGATTTCCGGGCCCATTGATAATAATTGTTGAATGATTCATTTTACCTGCTGCTTTTATTTTTAGCGATATTGCTGATGAAGTTGGATGTGCATGTCGTTGTTCTTCCCAGATATCTCAGCCTCCCCAATAAATGATGAGAATATCCTTTCTGATCATCAGCCACATGCATGTCCTGTGTTTATGACCCGCATGCGACCACTATGAAAAACAAACTCTAGCTAAATATATATATATATACAACACAATTTTGATGATCATATTACTTCATCACAATATCATTATGCGATGAAGTTACATGATCATCAAAAGATGAAATAGAATAACTAATTGATATTATTTAAGTCATAGACAACTAGTTGATATTATTATTAAGTTTAGTCCAGATATTTATTGACGGGATCTTGCATTTATGACAAGATATCTGATGGGATCTTGTATTTATGACAAGATATCTTGAATATCTCATCCCAAGTGTCAACTTTTCATTGGCCAAGAAATATATGAAGGCTCATTTATTTTCCATGTCATTTATTTCAATTTTATTTTATCTTTTTTTTAAAGAATAAAATAACACATAGCGAAATTTGATTGGTAGAAAATTTGTGTTTCTACAGAGACATTCTCCTCCCAGGACACCAAGTGCGCCCAGAATGGGAACTCATCAACTCCCTTCCTCTTCATGCCAACATCATAAACCCTGATCTTAGGGTCAGACACACCGCGGCAGTAATGTGATTATGGGCATGGCTTATTTTTTATCTGACGGTAACATCGTGCAGGTCCTACAGATAAGAAGTCAAATCGATTGAATCATAATGAAATAAATAGAAAATGAGTTGGGTTAAGATTTTCACATGAATTAATTTTAAATTCGGATAAACAAGAAATGGGGTTAAAAAATTTCAAAGTTGAACTAGTGAATTAGATTTAATAAAAATTCCAAATAATTCTCTAAGACTTGCATTCAAAAATCTTTTTACCGTTACCGAACATGAGAGAACAGGGAGAGGAGGGAACATATTCATTGGTTCAAAACATGGGGTGGGACAAGGAAAGAACCTCTTGCAAAACCCATTTAATCCATCAGATCCTTAAACACACACAAACTTGAAACTAAATAGGAGAACAGGTAGATTTTGATCTCATAGCAATATCATTAATTAATTCTTCATTACATTACATGTCAGTAAAAGATATGTTGGCAGTGTAAAAGGTATCTCTATTGCTCTGCCTACTATTTTCACAAAAAGACGAATTCTACAAAGACTCTAGAAAACTAACCAAAAAGTTGATAGATAATCCCCCCAATCCAATCTTGAAGGACTATAGCAATGGCAATCCAAAATTTGGTTCTCCATTTTATTTTTATTCCTTGTATTTCATTTTATCTAGGAGTGATGGTAGGAGCAACTCCACTAACAAGGTCGCTGCTAGAGACTTCTGACGAGGCATAAGGGTTCTTCAATAGAGAGCATGAAGAGGGTGAGGTCATTTCCATTCCGGTATCAGTGTTCATTGTATCCGTTGTTTTAGTATCCGATTCTGGCATCATATGCCACATATTTTCAAGTTCCCGGACCACATCAATCATTGATGGTCTTTCATCCGTCTCATCGTTGCAACATTTCATGGCCAAAGTTAAGAACTTGTCGACGCAGTCGGAAGGATAAGAACCCATTCGTCCATCAACGATAGAGAAGATCATACCAGTTTGATATGCGATATTAACCTGTTGAATCATAAATACAGAGATTATGAGATTTAGAGATTGAGCTGACGAAAATATTTCGTCATCATGAAATGGATTTGGGGACTAAATGCTTCGTCTGCATGACATGGTGCTCCTACAGGATCTCTAAATCAATATTTTCTATCGATATAAAAGTAAGAAATTATAGTCTCGAGTCAAATAAGAAGAGGTGGTAAAAAACATTACCTCTCTAACAATGTTTTTGCCGTGCGAGATTGGTTGCATCCCAGTCAGCAACTCTAGAAATACGACACCAAGGCTATAAACATCACTCTTGTCTGTCAATTTATGAGTCAGAAAGTACTCTGGATCAAGGTAACCCTGCAGAGTTAATACAACGTTTAAAAGAGAAGAAATACAGGAATCAGTTAACTCCCGGTTTCTATTTCAACTTCGAATTTCATCATGCTACTGGAAGATATACATGTAAAAGGCTCAGGCTCTATTCTTTTTATTAAACATAGTGCGTGCGATAGACTTACTGGAGTACCCTTCACGACCGTGGATATATGACCCGGCACATCCCCTTCAATGTCTGGTACTGGGGCAAGTTTCGAGAGTCCAAAATCAGCAACTTTGGCATTATACCTGGAGTCCAATAATATGTTGCTTGCCTTGACATCTCGATGGAATATTGGAGGATCAGCTTCTGTATGTAAGTAGAGGATGCCCCTAGCTGAAGCCAGGGCAATTCCCAATCTTGTCGCAAAACTCAATGGTTCTTTTGCCTTCGCTGCGATACCAGATGCATGATCCATCAAATAAAACCCATGGGATAAGCACAGAGAATATTGAAGTGAATCAATCTTGTTTTAGGATTAAAAAAAATGGAATTCTATAACAAAAATTGTGAGATGTACCAGAGAGATGATCTCTGAGAGTGCCATTCGACATGAACTCGTAAACCAACATCTGCACACACAAAAGGAACAGATAATACAACCTTTTCCCAAATGATGTCGCAAATGGGAATTTTCCTTGAGTTGGCTTCACGATGATGAGAAGCATGCAGTTTAATGTTGGTCAAGACTTCAACTAAATATCTCAAATTTAAAAGACATGAGAGTGCACCTGTTCGCCACCTTCATCACAAAATCCAATCAAAGATACCAGGTTCCGATGATGTACCCTTGACAGCAACTCTATTTCTGTTAAGAACTCTCTCTCACCCTGAAAAGATGCCTCTTCAGCCCGTTTTATAGCCACAGTTCTGCCATCAGCAAGAACTCCTTTATAAACTTTTCCATAACCCCCTTGACCAACTTGGCTGGAGCTATTAAAATTGTTGGTAGCCAAGGCCATTTCAGCATAAGAAAAATACTTCACACCTTCAATTTTCAGGGAGGCTTTTGATACTGTGCCCAAATACAGGAGCATGTTAAAAATGAAACTGTTTCCAGCACTAAACTTTTGTTATGAAGAATTCACAACGCATATATGTGTGTGTGTGTGTGTGTGTGTGTGTGTGTGTGTGTGATTAAAGTTAGGATTTACTGGTTTGACACAAATATGAGACAAAACACCACACAAAAAGATAAAATATTTGCATAATTCTAATCTTGGAAAGGTGAGGCACTCACCACGACGTCTTTTTGATATTGCTCCATAGTTCCTCGAACGTTTTCTCAAGATAAGAAGAGAAACAACTGCTGATAATGTAACTGCTCCTGCGATGGCTCCCAATACTATGCCAACCAGAGCACCCGTGCTTATTTTAGATTTTTGAGGGGTGACAGAAAGCACTGGGATATAGCAACAACAGTGAAGATGAGGATATCAAACCTTTGTAACACTTTCATCACACACATGCACCGATGAAAGTACACCAGACATAAGAATTACAGACTGCATTTTGGTTAGAATACTTCACAACTCATTTCATCAGCAAACACTAACAAAATAGCATTATTATAAGAATCATGGCAGTGAGACCAATGATTCGAGACTCCACATTTTAAACCATAATCACTTAGAAAGTGCAGAAAAACTTTCCACAACCATTATTATTATTATTATTATTATTATTATTATTATTATTATTATTATTATTTATAGTTTGTCTATGAAGTAAGAACATATTCATGTATAACTAGGACAAGCATCAATTTATTTTTGAAATAACACTGATAGGTTTAGGAGACAGACCATTTATATAAGGATCCAACAGATTGATGTAGAGAAGTTCATAAGGTCCGAATAATTGACTGTCAGGAATGTTCCACCCGGTGAACATGCTAATGATGCGTCGAACCTCACTGTCATTGAAGGTATGAGAACTGTTTTCATTAACATAGACAGGAAAAAGCTTCAACTGCATTTTTAATCGAGGTCCTTTTTCCCATATAGCTGAAGAAAGGTCTAGCTGATAAAGATGCAATTCAAGACCAGAGGTCAAATAGTCCTGGAATGCAACTCTGTAAGGGATAAACATTGAGAAACCAGGACTTTTCAGTCGATATTCGAAGATCAAAGGGGCAGCACAGACACAAGATATAGTAGGTGTTTGGAAATATTCGTAAGGGGGTGGGCATGATTGAGCGGAACAGGTAGTAACATTAGATTCTGTTGTACTCTGATCGTTCATATCACCATTCTGTGATCCACAAAATTTTACTATATTGGAATTTGAGCATGCCGGATTTCCTTGAAGCCTGAAAATCATATATCAATAAGTGATTGCCTGAAAGTTCTATATTTGTCCACGAAAGTAGGACCAAATTAAAGATCACATCTTTTAGTACTATCAAATGCAAAGTGAGTATTTTTGGCAGATGAAGATTCTCATAGAAGGGTAGATAAGCATCATGCACATGTAGACATAGTGTAGCAATGCTAGTACAGAAGCAAACCATAGCGTGACATTCTGAGGGAGACTGGTGCTGCCAGAAATATTTGAAAGCCTATTGTTTTCAAAATGCCTGCAAAATCAAAGAGCAAAAACTGCTGATTAGCGAAACAAGCATCAGATGCTAAAGAACTAGACCATCCTAGAGCATCCACCTTCAGTATTAATAGAGTATGCTGAAATCAGCACGTCTTCATTCTTTTTTCTTAGAAATCAAGAACAGAAGTGTGCTTCAAAGTATTTACAACATAAAGGAAAGCATTTTCATTAGCCTCTTCCGCAATAAGAAATGTTCATTTTTATTTCAGCTCTTACAAGTCAAGTCCTTCATTCCCATTGGTCCTAGTTTGCCAGATGGTGGAGGGAACAGAGCCACTCAATGAATTGTTTGCAATTGACCTGCCACAGAATATGACCAAGTTGAACCATTTAATTTAATTTAAATCATACTACATATGTTTGGGCACCATCTAAGCTTTGCCAGTAAAATCAAAATGTTAAAGCTTCTATAATAACATGAGCTATAATATCAGCTTTAAGAAACCGGAAACCAATGAGAAAGAATGAAATAGCAAGTGGAAAAATGCTCACAGTAGCTGAAGTCGAGGAAGGTCTGAAAAGTAGGCAGGAATAGTTCCGTTAAGAGTGTTGTTGGATAAATTGCTGCAAAATAAGCAATGAACATCAACGTCCAAAAAAGCTTCGCTGTCATAAGTCCAATGATTTCAAAATTTCAAATAATACTCCAGACACTTGAGCGATTTGTCTTATGCAAAGAATCTATATATTTGACTCGTGAAAACTGCTATAAAAAAGTAGATCATGTAACATTTTCAATAGGGAGAAACCTTACATGGTTGTAATATTTTCAGAAAGCTTTTTTGGAGGTATGGGTCCAGCTAGCTGGTTGAAACTGAGGTCTCTGAGAAATCACATTGACAATGGTAAGTGGAAAAACAGAAGCCAGCAGAGTTATCCAGGAAAGGAACATCATATAATTATCCAGTCAGGTGGAAGCCACAGATAGAAAATATATGGACTTACAGATAGCCAAGATTTGGTATCCCGCTCAGGTCAGGCATCGGACCTCGCAAGCTACAGTTCCTGAGACTCCTGATAAAGGCCAGTCAAGGAACAGACGGCAATCACATTAAGAAACACGTACAACTTTTGAAGCTTGTACATTAAATAATAAAATGAGAAATCACACAAAGGTTCTAAGACATGAAAGGTTTACGGAATCTAGACAAGCTGACATGACATGTCTTCACTGCAGCAAAGTAGATTATTGAAGGTGAAATGAAACAGTAGGTGACAAGGAAATGATAGTACAAAGATACTCAAAAACTCCATATTTCACAAATTTTATTGTATGATTAATCTATCACAAATCAAAAAGTTTGGTGTGTATCAAAACTGATTGAACAGTCGAGGACAAAAGCAACTTCTTGTCAAATTATATGACTTACAAT
>Ga0325410_1007081_pt1 | contig 12282 bp, 6 predicted proteins | sample PopdelMetagenome_16_FD_206182 | JGI IMG/M metagenome (GOLD analysis project Ga0325410, IMG submission 206182) | Populus deltoides microbial communities from Bellville, Georgia, United States - Xylem-PdIQD-R3 | ecosystem: Host-associated > Plants > Phyllosphere > Stem > Wood/Secondary xylem... | reverse complement strand
GAAGAAGAAGAAGCAAACAGTAAGTCAACAATAGAAGAAACAGTAAATCACCTGGAAAAATGAGTTTTTCTTAGATGTTATAAGAAATTTTCTTGACCAAGAGATGCATCATGCATGGCTCTTAAAAGGTATTCAAATCCTAAAGTACCATTCTTACAATGGAGTAGATGGCATGCATGCGTTTAAATCTTAAAATGGTTGAATAAAAAATATTTTGAAAATAATATACACTCACTCTATGTTAGTAAGATCATATTGGAGTGAACTATGGTATATTCCAATACAAAAAAAAAAAAAATTCATCCTCGCTACTATATTGTTCATATATATATATATATATTATCTACTATCAAGTTGCAGAGTAGATTAGAAGTTCATGCAGCGAGGTCAACTAGTGATGGATATGGCGTAGAAGACTCTTCAAGGATGGTGAGCATGGCCGATTCTTGTTCATCTGCACCATATCTGAACTTTATGTGCATGTAACAGTCCCATGGCTTTATCGAAGCCATGATAAAGATTGAGAATATTACTTTCAAGTTATTGACTAAGTTCCTTTTGATGAACATTTATAAGTTTTTGACGGGTCCGGAGTTTATATATATCTTCTTGGACACAGCTCATTTTTCAATGCTTGAAATTAGCGCCGTGAGAGATACGGGTTCACAGTTAAGATGGGCTGCAAAGTTCACTCAGATCAGAACATTAATACCCTTGGATAGGAGGCTATCCCCGTTTGGTGTTATGTTTTAAATAGGAAATGGGTGAATTTTAAATATATTGATATTAAAAATAATATTTTTAAAAAAATTATTTTAATATATTTTTAAAGAAACAAACATTAAAAAAACAGCTGTTATCTTATCTTATTGTGAAACATCCCAAGATCTCATGGACAACCAAAACATGGAGCTTATTCATGTGAGGCCGGCAGCTATGCTTGAATGCACGGCCTCCGGTTAAACCCGGTTTGCTCTTTAGCAACCAAGAAGACAAAACATACATGCTTCAAATGAGTATATACCCTTTGACCACATGTTCCTCAAAGAACTAACACAACTTTTACAATGACTCAAGATACTCTAGGTCTTTATCTCCAAGTAGTTCAAAACGACAGGCGGTAAACACATTAGCGATCCTATCTTTGAATGGACACAAGTGGGTTCAAGGCTATATGAATAGAACCTTAAGGGAGAAGTCATCTTCTTTTTATTACTCAAACCTAAATATTCTTTACAACTAAATAAACATACGCAACCTCACATGGTTCTTATCTCCTACCGAAAATGACTTAGGTATCAGAGGTCCTTAATGTTAAGGTTTCTGATAAGGAAAATGCTTCAGAGAAGGAGAATTATGTTCAGGAAACAGAGAAGGAAACTTATGTTCAGGAAATCCCATATCAAGCTCCATCATGATCTGTCGTGATCTGCAGGTAATCTTGACAAATTAATCTGATGCTGTAACTCTTGAAGAATATTTGCTGTAATTGTGCATATCTCCTTTTCTTACTCTTTTACTGATGTATTTTAAATACAAGCCAATTTGCAATATGTTTTGATTATGTTGTCCAGTACAGAATAATAAAAACTATATTCTTCCTTGCAATTTTCTATCTCTTAACTCTTTTATACAACATGTTTTGGTAGGTCTTTAAGTTTTCCAATCCCAATTCTCTAAACTTTCTAGTACATTCCGACCTTGAAAAGACAATTTTTTACAAGTTTTCAGCATCCTCAACAGTTCTCATTCAAATATGGCAACTCATTCTGTTAATTTATATCTGAAGGAAGTCAAGGACGTGAAAATCCTGAGCTTCTGAATATTGTTTGGTCACGCCTACAGGGAAAGAATATGCCCCGCCTTAATTTTTATAGATTATTAGGGTTTTGAAAGGTGGGGAGCTGCCATCATTGAAACAAGAAAGTTTGGAGTTTATGTGGGTCCGAAACACAATCAAGCACCAAAATTGTAAGAGTCTTATCCTCATCATAACATCATCAACAGTATCATTAAATTAAACAAAGATTAATAAAAAAATTCATGAAAATAAGTGGCCAGCCATGATTGATCCAATAACTACAAAAAACTTTTCCTTCTCCCTTTAATGATAATGACAACCAATCATGTCGACCTTCATGAACTATCCTCAACCTATCATTATTGACCCAACTCCTAGCCCGGTTGCTTATACTTTCTTGCAAGTCTGCATCTCACACTCTCTACCTCTTAATCTAGGATGGATCGGCACATAAGATTTCGAATTTGAAAAACTAAAAATGTACTCGAAGATGAGATTTCGATCGGTCATCTAATTAAATTTTGGATAATCTAGTATGATTCTGAAGTTTCTGATTTCATCTAGTATGATTTCAATTTTCAAAATCAGAATTTTTGGTAAATTATGTTTTTCTAAATTTAATTTTGGTACAAAATCTTTTTATTATTATTTTTCGTTCCTTAATTTGTGAAGAAGAGAGAAAGTTGCACTAAATTCCAAGAGTAAGTCATCGTTTTCGTTTATTTCAATCAATAAATTGATTAATTTTAGTATTCATGAGTTTTATTCGATTCAATGATAGTTAATAATTATTGATTAAATAATCAAGTTTGACATGCTAGATTTATATATAGTTGTGTTCTTTATTTTGTATGGAATTATGTGTAATCTGTATTTTGTTGGGAAAAAAAAGGTGGAAGGGAGAAGGTGAGCTCTGGATATATACTTTTACCATTCTTTGCTTTCGTTGAGAAATTTTAATTGCAACCACCACACCACTATTACTGTATATGCTTTAGCTACACACACATATACTAGTAGTTTTTACTCCCAATTCCTGGAGCTGCTGAAAGGAATTGGATTTGCCAGGAAATAATCAAATAAATATAAAATCATGTGTATTAATAAATAAATAAATAATTATTATTGATAACTAAATATAAAATTTTAAAAAATTAAGAGACAATAATATATCAAGATATTTAATCTTGCAAGATGAAATATTTACCCAGTTGTGTTTACTAAATTAATTTTTTAAAATTAATTTTTTATTCAATTAAATAATATAAAAAATATACACATATATTAAATTGATTAAATAAAATAAAAATAAAAAAATATTATGCAAGTTTGCACATATTAGAAATATTATCTAAAAATAAAATAAAAAAATATTTTCAAAAATAAAGTTCTTATATACAAAAAATTAAAAAAACTTATAGATGAATCAGAATAATTTTTTCAAAAATTAAATACGCTCGACACAATAAAAAAACAATATTTATCCAAAAAATATTAAATAAGCAGAAAAAATCATAGATGATGGATATTAACTGAAACATCAATTTAAAAATTATTTAAAAAGATATGTTAAAAAAAAAGATATTAGTTAAAAAAAGTAATATTATAAAAAAAATAATAGCCTGAATGTTGCGGTTTAACTCGTCAAACTCGTGACCCGGATTATGAACTCAATTGAGTTCAATAAAAATTTCTCCCTTAAATTTATATCCAACCTAAAACAAAAACGGGGTAATAAAAGCCAAGACTTGCAGGCCTATGGCCCAGCACGCTTATGCCACAACAATGATGAGCCTAGGATCGTTGGCAGGCCTTCAAGCTCAGGCCCGCAGGCCTGAGCTTGTTTCTTATTTATTTTTTAATTTTTTAAAGGGGTGGATAATGTTCGTCCCAATTTTTTTTAAAATAAAATAGACGACGTGTTATCTACAAGCCTAAATTCTAGCCACTACAGTTGTGGCCGGAAAATCAGAGCAGTGGTTTGTTTTTGCCAAAAAGCCTAATATTTAAGTCATTTTAACCTAATAACACGTCATCAACATTCTTATAACATCTATAAATCATTCCATCAACTTTAAATACCCAAAAAATAGCCCAAAAAACCAAAATTAAACCAGGTTAGCTTTGGCTTTGTCGATTTAGATTTGATTTTTTATGCAATATTGAGGCTCCAAACAAACACCATGAATTCCCTCTCATCTCATAAAACTCATTCACACCAAGAAACCCATTTTGGTGGCCAGTGAGCGATGACTTTCTCTCTCATCGTTGGAATCTGACAACACCTCCCTCTCTCCTCTATTTAACTAGGGATTAAAAAATAACACAAATGAACTTTTATAAAAAAAATTAATTTTTTAAAATCTAAATGAACCTAAATTATATAAATTGCATTATTTTAAAAGATCAAGGACTTAAGTGTTTTTGTCATACAATCTCTAGCATGCTATTCATGTTTGGTGCCTTTTATATCTTGGTCCCCTTTCTTTCAATTTCACCATTGAGTAAGAAATTAGCAGTAATTGGTCTTCAATTAAGATCAGATTGTACAAAATAAAACTTTGAGAATCAAAATGAATTATTAGAAAAAAAATAGTAAGTCCACATGTTATATGTATGTGTGACTAGTGCAAATTCACAGTAATTAAGCCACACCTTTTAGTATATTCTATAATCTATAATATAATAGTTCTACATGGGTAGGGAAATTTACAAGTCCTTTAACATTGGGCTACTGTAATTGCTAAATTACCATCAATTTAACCTTTCAACAACTTAATTTTCTTTTTCTTATTTAGTTTTTTTTATTTCATCTTTTAATATTAGATTATTTAATGAATTGTATTATGCAATGTTTTTTTTTTCTATTAGGTTATATATCGTTCTCATAAATTTTTTTAAATTTTGATTTCAACCTTCAACATTAGATCTATTGGAAGTGGACTTCATATTTTTTTTAATTTTTTTCTATAAATTTATCTCAATCTCATGACTCAAGTCATGAATTTAACAGGTTAAACTGAGTTGACCGGGTCATTTTTTATGTCACTTTTCTTATTTTTTTATTTCATCATTCAATATTTATTTGCTGGGAAATTAGGATTTGTAATTTTTTCAATTTGCTTTCTATGGGATTATTTTGAGTTGATTCGGTTCTTTTTTTTTCCTGATAGCCTACCAAACCGGGGTTGCGAGTTTGAGAGATTGACCTGAGTTGATCGGTTCTTTTTTGTAATTGAATATTGTTTTTTTTTTTTAATTTCACTCTCTAACAACTTAATCTTATCTATTTATTTATTTCATCTTTCATTATCTTGGTCTCATGGATTTTGTTTTCTCGATTTTAATCTTCAACATTGAATCTCTTGAAGGTGGAGCTCTTTAATTTAATTTATTTGCTTTTTATAAAGTTATCTCTATCTCATGTCAAAGGTTAGGTTTAATAGGTTAGCCTGAGTTTACATGAGTTTTTTTTCCCCTTTTTTGCGTTTTTTTTCGATTATATCTTTCAAAATTGAGCTGCTTGAAAATTGGGCTTCATATTTATTTGTTTTCTATGGGGTTGTCCCGATCTCATTACCTGGATTGCGGATTTGGTAGGTTAACCTAAGTTGACTCGGGTAGGGTTTTTTTATCGTTTTTATTAATTTAATATATTTTTTTTAATTTTATTCTTCAATATTGGATTGATTTATTTTATTTTTTTCTATATGGTTATCAAGGTTTTATGACCCATGTCGTACATTTGACAATTTAACCTAAGTTGATTCAATATCTTGCAGTCCCAATATCTAAAAAAAAATTCATCCAATATGTCATTATATCAATAATTAAAAATTATGTCATCTTATATATTTTAAGTTTATGATTAATTTATTTTATAAGAAAACATGTTAGCAACAATTGAATCTTTTTTTATGTTAAAAAAATTGATATGACTCACAACACAGCGCCACCTAATGATCTAATGGCTTATATGGGTGTGTGTGTGTGTGTATGAATTTATTTATTAAATTTTATGTTTTTGTGCAAGTGATATGTCATAAATTTTATGGTTTAATTTAAATACTTTTATTAGTGTATAATTTCTTTGAGATTATATAAGTGTGATATATATAAAGTTGATCATGTTACCAAGATAACAAATGACTAAAAGTAGTGTTAATAATATTAAAGCATTGATTACCCCAGTAACTCCGTTGTTTTAGTCTCCCTGTTGACTAACTCGATTTACACATATGCTCTACATCGAAAACAAATATAAAAAATTAAGTGGAGTGAACTTAAATAGGAAGCATGGCGGAGCAAATGCTTTCAAAGACCTTAGTGGTAGTGGTGGCAATAAAAAAAGGTTCAAAGGAACTTACTACTTGGTGGACAAAAGTAAATAGTAGTGGGTTGATACTAGAGCCATTTATTACATATGTTTTGACAAGAATACTTTTTCAAAATCCTTGCCTAAGGAAAGGTGGTGCTAAGAGATGACATAAGGGAAGAGTTGACTCTAAACAATATGATTCATGCTTCTGATATACAAAAGAATTTGGTTTATAACTCTTTGTTGAGAAAGAATTGGTTAAGCATGGTTTTGAGTCTGATAAAGTTTTTCTTGACAAGAGTGGGATGTGTTGTGGACAAGTGATATTTATGTGATGAGCTATTTAAGCTCAACGTTATGACTATTATACTAAAAAAAATAAATTAATCAAGCTTCTTCTACTATTTATTTGGTTAAATCTTCTGATTTATGGCATGATAGATTTGTTCATGCTAATTACAAAATATTGAAAAGAACTAGTAATTTGGATTTACTTTTGAAATCTCATATTGATCAAAATAAGAAAATTAAAATTTATATGGAATCCAAATTGACTAAGTCACCTTCCTATTCCATAAACAAAAGTAATGAGCCTTTAGATTTAATTCACATTGATATTTGTGATTCAAAGTTTTTGCAAACCAGAAATGAAAAAAAAATTATTATATTTATTGATGATTGTAGAAGATATTATTCTATTTATCTGCTATGAAGCAAAGATAAGGCTTTAAAAATGTTCAAAGATTTTAAAATCAATGTTAAAAATCAACTAAATTAGAAGATCAAGTGATAAGACGCGATAGATGTGAGGAATATAATTTACTTTTTGATAAATTTTGTTTTGAGCATGGTATAACCCATCAAACCACGACTTCTTATTCACCATAATAAAATGACATTGCTTAATGCAATAACCTAACATTGAAAGAAATGATGAATGTTATGTTAATAAATTTAGGATTACCTCAAAACCTAGGGGGTATTTTTTTCAACAAATTAGATTCTAAATAAAATGTCTTACAAGATATTGGATAAGACACCATATGAGTTATACTTGAATGGTATTGTAATGTTAACTGAATATTCAATACCAAAAGACTTAAAATCCATAAATGGATTTAACTTTACTATTAGAGGAGTTATAGTCTCTTAGAAATCCTTTAAACAACTTGCATAGCTAGATACGCTATGAAGTCTTAGTCTATAATATAGAGAAAATAGAGTGGCTTTGAAAATTTTTAGAAGATATTCCAAGTTGGTTAGAACCCATGTCAGCTATCTGCGTACATTGTGATAGCCTATTTGCAATTAGTAAGGCATAAAATAGTAAGTATAATGGTAAGTCTCGACACATTTGTCAAAAACACAATATTATAAAATAATTGCTACACAAATAAAAATATTTTTATTGGTTATATGAAGTCAAAGAATAATATTATAGATCCGCTAACAAAAGACTTAACAAGAGAGAAAATTGATAAATCTTCAGGGGAGATGGGAGTAAAGCCTATATTCAAAAGAATTACCATGATAGGAACCCAACCTAGTTGAATGGAGATTCCAAAATCTAAGTTCAAATAGACAATTAAATCATATGTTAATTCAGTAGTGGTACTCTTACCCCATTCCTATGATGAAAAGTGCTACCTAAAATCAATATAAGCTAAACTTTTAATAATTCTTATAACTTGGGAAATTCAAGTGGGGTATTACAGTCTTCTCTTAAAAAGAAGAGTCTGTGAGTGTAAAACGAGGTAGGGTGCAAAACGAGGTTACTTCTATGAGAAATGAAAAGGCTAAGTTCTCTAGAGCACTATAAAAAACCATGACGTGTTTGGGGAAAAAATAAACACAACTATGAGAACCATGATTGTTAAAATAGAAAATGTGTGATCTCTATTATCTAGGTTCACGCAACAAATTGAATAGTTTAAGACATCATATTCACTGATTAGCCAAATGAATCTGATAGTTTTCATTAAAGAAGACTTTGGGCTAAAAGCTACCTCTCCTGAAGCATAGGCTTTTCGTTGTCATTGTCTTCCTTCATTTACTTTGGATTTTATCCAGAGAAACCCAATAGTTTATCACCAAAACTGTCTTTTACGTGTTGATTTTACTTAATTTTGAAACTATTTTCCTCTGAATGCACATTCCATTCATAGAAACAGATACAAACATCTAAAAGCTTGTTCGTAAAATGATCATTGTAGAGCCAAAATATTGATAAACTAGATCATCATAGAACTCTTCCCTAGTTCCGCTACACAATGTCTACAATTAGTTGATGTTCTTTTTTTTAAAAAGAGAAAGAGATTGTATCAGCGCCAAGTAGAGGATGGAACCTATCAAACATTTTCTACAGTGTTCACTATGACAGTTGTTTGTTGCCATGGCAATGATAAGTGGACTTGGCACTCACAAAATAAAAGGAGAGTCAAATTAAGAATTATTTCAGCCTAATAATTTTGTTAGATGAGGTTTCAAAATATGACTTATATTATTTTTTAACATATTCTCTCAAGAGAAAGCTCTTTAGGTTGCATATGCTCACACTACCTTGTGCTATTAATTAGATATTAATTAGAAGAGATAATAAGGGAGTGATGTGATTTGAATTCGTGATCGTATGGTTATCAAAGCTCTGATACTATATCAAAGAACTATCTCAACCTAAAAATTAAAGCTATTAGGTGAGGTTTCAAGAATAGTTTTAAATTACTCTCTAACATACCCCCTCAAGTAAAAATCATTTGGGCTTTAAACTTGCACAACCTCATACTACCTTATACTTAATTTTTATTAATTAAAATACGAATGATGAGATTTAAATTTATGACCACGTAATCAACAAAATTCTAATACCATATAAAAAAGTCATCTCAATTTAAAAGATAATGATACTTTAAGGAACTTTATTCCTTGTTTATAACACCAGAGTCTCACATTGCAGCTAATAACTCAACTAGTCTTATTATTGATGACTCTGCAAATATGTCTACTCGTCAGCAAACTGCAAACATACCTACAGGCCATGTAGTTTTCGAGGGAGGGGGCGTGGTAGCTATCATTGTTCTAGTAACTTCACCTCTTATCACACTGGACGAAGACAGTTCAATCGGGAACCCCTTTACTGTCAAGTTTGTGACAAACCTGGCCGCACTGCCAAGAAATGTTACCTCAGCTTTGATGTTATCTATGCCAATTAGATTATAAATAATTTATACTATTCTCTTATTCTCTATTGAGTAAAAATAAATAGTATTCATAATTTCAAAATGACATGTTTACAAGTATTGATTCAAGGCCAGCATGAAGAGTAAACTATAGAAAAGGACAAAAAAAACTCATCTGTTCTCATACCTGATTATTACTTTCTGTATCTACCACAACCACTACTACTGGAACCTTTTGAACGCTCGGACATACAAGCATCTACTGATGCTAATATTTGAGAACCAAGTTTATGCCCTTTCAAGGAGGCCCTGACCTTCCTAACCACTTGTTGCTTTATCACCTTACGCTCCATCATTGACAGATCCTTGCATTTGTCCATGCCTTCGAGAAATCCGACTATTGTTTCGCCAGATCCCCCGGTGACCTTTTCCAATCTTACAAGCTTCTCCACCACCTGTGATGACAGCATTTTCTCTAAGCAGGATTTATTTCCTAGCTCAACAAGATCCAAAATGCAATGAACATTCACTTCTCGTGTCTTTATTGATTTTCTGTCTAATGATTCAACCATCCTATCCACTAGACCTGTTTTAAAGATCATATGCAATACAAGGATCCCACCATTTCCATAAAGCATTTGGTGCAGTGCTGTATAGCCTGAATCCTGCAGCTCCGCAACATTGCATTGCATCATCTTAACTAGCTCGGGGATAATTTCATGGTCTAGAAATTTCGTAATGCAAGGTTCTCCACCAGACAAAGCTAGCTTCATCAGTAAGAAGGCAGATTCAGATCTCAGTGAGTTCTGTTCTGAGTGCCTACTTTGCAGAAGTTCTGATAGCCTTTTGACTAGGGGACTTTGTAAAATCATTTCTCTAATTCTAGAATCAACTGCCTTCTCAATAATTGGTATGAGATCTTGCATTGCCTGCAATATCTGCTTGATATTTCCATCTGATAGCTTATAAATGAGATCTTCAAAATATTGTGTCTTTGGCGTATGAGGAACAGTTTGATCTGACAGAACAAAAGTTTCTAGACGAAGCCTAACTTGCCATGGCAGAAGATTTAGATTAGATGGATGAAGAGAACCACTTCCAGGATCGCGAGCCACCTCGTAAAATCCCTTCAGTATGACAATAGCATGGTGTTGTAGAACTTCAGATCCATTCTCAAGAAGTTTAATAAGTTTTTTCTCGATCCCAGAAGCGAACATTCTCTCAACAGCATTCGACTTTCCAGCTTTGGTCAAAGAGTACAACACTGTAAACATGCTCTCATGCAATATCTCAGCACTGGGGGAGAGCAAATCAGCTAGCTGGTTAAAGGGAATGCTCTCGAGCACCTTATCAACTGTCTCAAGGCTTCCAAATTCCGCGAGCTTTGCAAGGACGATTAATACGTGGATTTGAGTTATGGGGTCCTCCTCACATTCCTGCAGTGTTGTTGCCAGCTTATTGATTGCACCAGTAGTCTCAAGGGAAGGAAAATAATTGCAGTAATCACTCGTACTGAATATATTTGTGATGGCTTCTGTAGTCACTGCAATGAGACTCAAAGAATCAGTTGAGATCAAGTCTGCAATCCTAGGGCCTAGTATTCTACTAAACCTTTCCCTGCTAACTTCGAGCTCAGACATGGATTTGCTAGTCATTAAAGCTTGGATGAGTGCTTCTAAGGTAGTTACCACCTGCTTTTCTTCCAAGACATTAAACAAAAACTCTGTCCTTTCTTCAGCAATCCTTTTGACGTTTTCTCTTCCAAAAATAAGCAGCCAAGGACAAATAATAGCAGTTTCTTCCGGTGAATATTCATTTAGTAGTATCTCGGTAGAGTCATCTGCCTTGCTATCTAGATACAAAGAAACCATATCGTGAACTAGGTACAAAGGATCCATCTCCGTTTTAATCAGCAAAGAACCTTCAACAAGCTTGCAGACAATAAGAGGGAACAATCTCTCCTCCCCAAGAACAGACCAAACAGCCTCCAGACAAGCTTCCGGTACAGGTGCTGCCCATGAAAGGGAAGCTAGAGCTATGAAGAGCCTTTTAGAATCTCTAGGCATAGCTTCAAGACTGAACTCAAATGACCCAAAAATAGTTAAGGTGCTCTCAGCTTCCTTTTCATTTACATATGAGACAGGACCAGGTGCACATGTGGCAAAGGTTGATAAGTTTGTGATGGCCTTTTCCCACTTCTCAGCTCTTACTTCTTTCCTAAGAGCTTTACCCATAACAGCAACTGTCAGAGGGTGGTGGCCACAGCGTTCAAGCAAGGTCTCTGCTACGCCCTGCCAAATAAAGAAGAAAAAATAAAAAGAAAGATCCAAGAATTTATGAATCAAATCAGCAACGTGACACCACTTTTTATGCCTAGTTAATTTCTACTTGGATGTTGCATATAACTTATATGCCAACACAAGGATGCAGTCCATATATGTATGTGTGTGCGTGTCAAAAATCTTTTAGCAGAAATCAATGAGGCTCGCAGCTACATTAGCATCACTCAAAATGAGAATTGTAGAAGTTTGATAGTAATGCACTTGAAAATTTGCACAGATACAAAGTTGTCTCGCTTGCACATGCAGAAAAAAAAAATTCATTAGAAACAAGAACACAAAATGCTTAATTCCCATCTTCAAGAGTTACAGCACGCAAGTGTGCAAGTTCTTATTGTATCTACAAAGAAATTGTGACATTGGACCTATGCTAGAGAAAAATGTGTGGACAGAGATTCGATAGAGAGGTTAACATCATTTCTTCAGTGGTTTGTAATCCTGAATGAAAATTCAAAGAGACTCTCACAGATGACAAACTTATCATGTAAAAACAGAAACAGATCTTTGAGTATATTAAAAGAAAATAAACAGGCAATGCACAATAAAACTGAGTAGGAGAAAAAACTGGAGAGATGGAAAGAAAAATTAAAGTCCGAGCCACTTAGAAAAATTTACAAGAAAGGAAAAAAAAAAAGAAAAAAAAAAAAA
>Ga0325410_1007076_pt1 | contig 12288 bp, 6 predicted proteins | sample PopdelMetagenome_16_FD_206182 | JGI IMG/M metagenome (GOLD analysis project Ga0325410, IMG submission 206182) | Populus deltoides microbial communities from Bellville, Georgia, United States - Xylem-PdIQD-R3 | ecosystem: Host-associated > Plants > Phyllosphere > Stem > Wood/Secondary xylem... | reverse complement strand
TAATAAATGAGTTGAGCTAAAATCATTTTCAAAACGAGAGAAGCGTATGCATGTATGTTTAGATTATGGAAATGAAGTCCCTCTTGGGACAAGAAATATGTAGTAAAACAATGGATAAACCATTCGTTAGCAATGATAGACCATTTCTGAGTGTAATTAAACAATTTCTGTGTGTATCCAAGATTAAACTCAATAGATCATAAAACTGACAATATCTATATACAAAATCAGTTTTTTTTTCCTTCAAATTCATGAGTGAATGAGGACGAAACGAGATATGGCATTCTTTGCGAATAGTCTTAGGAGTAGATAGTAACATATATGTATATATAGCTTAATTATTGCTAGTCAGAATAGAGACGGAAGAAGTAAACTTTTCTTAGTTTGAGATCAAAAGTTTACAAAGCAGAACTGCATCATCAGGAATATGATTGAAATGAAAATGTTAACAATTTTACTACCTCCGTCCTTTCAATATTCTCTACCATATAATTCATGCAAAAAGAAAAAAAGATGGCAATGAAAGGTTAAAGATTTATGATCTTCTGACCTGTAAGTGGAGTTTTCAAGAGTTGAGAAGACGATCAAAGCTTGTGTTTTTAAGAAGAATAAGAAGCAGAACAGGAAAAAGAACACTTTCTAGGAAAAGGCCAGAAGTTCTTTATCCACCAAAAACCTTTCACCCCTGAAGCGTGTAAGAGAAAGACTTGGCCTTCACATTCTCCATCAGTAAATACTGCAGAAGATAGGAATAAATATAACTTGAGAAGAGTTAAAGATTCTCTCCCTCTCTCTCCCCCCCTCTCTCTCTCTCACACACACAAACCAAATTATTCGTCGTATTTGTGGTTTGAGGCATGCCAAACAAATCCCAGTGCGTTAGCCAATGCGATTCAAGTTTTGTGACAGAGATGCCTCAGACAGGTCCAGCAATGCAGCTATATAAAATTGGATAGAGTAATACTGAAACTGATACATATCTATATTTTTATAATAAAGTTGTTGAGGATCACAAGGGCTTCGCATTACTCCAAACAATCAACAAAATTAACAGCTTAGCCTGCTGAGATGGTCACATGCAACCAAGAATTCTTTATCACCAGTAATAGTTGTCTCAATTATCTGGCGTCATATTTTTTATACCAATGCTCATTAATACGAGGGAGCTTAAGGTGACATCTCTTGTCCAGCCGACAAACAGATCTCGACTGTACGCTAAGTGAGTACCTCTCAATCACGGTCCAAAACTTAAAAAGGGACTGGCCACAGAATCACAAATCCAATTCCACGAAATCTAATACTTCTGAATTCATTGAATTACCATACAGGACAACGAGGACATGGAGGAGGGTATGTAAGTTGTACATTTCATCATTCACAGAAGGTCCTTCCACAGCACTGTTTTTCTATGTACCTTGATATTATTATCTATTTACTAGAATAGCTACTCCGTTTACTGTAGCATAAATGATATTCATTATTTCATAGATCATTGTGCATCAGAGCGGTGATTTTTTTAAAAAAATTTAAATTGATTATCAAACTTTTATTTTGCATGATTTAGTTCTTTTAAACCCAAATTAGTACTTAATTGCATTTTTTTTTTGGGAGGGATGATTGAATTAAAGACAAAGAACTAAAGTGAAAAAAAGAATGAAAAAGATAGCGACTTTGAAATTTATCTTAAAAATTCATTTTTAGTCATTTTTTTTTGATTTTAGGTGACCGGTCTCTTAATTTTTAAAAAAATTAATTTTGGTACAAACCTTCATTTTTCTCATTTTCCAGTTCTTTTCAGTGGGAGGAGAAAGGATTCATTAGATTCCAATGAAGAGAGAGAAAGTTGTCATTGACAATGACTCTATCACTAAAACGGTCGCTTTTTGTGTCAAATGGTTTTTAGGGTATTTTCTAGGAGTTTTAGGTCAAAATGGGTTCAAAATGGATTTTCAGGTAAAAAAACATGAACCATGTTTAACCAAACAACACAATTGGGGTGAAAACAGAAACCTAAACTTGCAAGGTCAGGCCCAAGCGCGCATGGCCTTTTATTTTTATTTTTAAGCCGTGTCATCCACTCCAATTTCTTTTGTGAAAAAAATAGACAGGTAAAAATGGGTTGAAAATCTAGGAATCTAGACGACACCTTGTCTATTTTTTTCCAAAATAAATTGGAACGGATGACATATCATTCGTCCCATTAACTTAAAAATAAAAATAAAAGGCATGCACGCTTGGGCTTGCCTTGCAAGTCTACGTGCGAGCCATTTCTTAATGGGCTAGGCGCTTGACCTAGCTTACTAGCCCAACAACATCTGGCCTCATTCTTTCCTTTTTTTAAAAAAAATTAATTTTTTAATTAATACCTGTTTATATGTCCTTTTACATAATTCTTAAGTTTATGTTTTAATTAATGCCCTTTCTCTATGATTTTTTTGGCTTATTTAGCATTTTTTTAAATGACGTTAATTTTTTAATTATATTGGGTGCATTTAATTTTTGAGGAGTGTATGATTCATTTTTATTTTTTATATTTATATAGATTAAATTTATTTTTAAAAATTAAAAATGTTTTATTTATTTTTATAATATTTTTAATATATGCAGCCTTGCATAATATATTCTTTATTTTATTCAATAAATTTTATGTGTGTGTCGATTTATGTTATAGATTGATTTTAATAAAAAAAAATTCATTAAATACAACCGCGTAAATGATTTGTGCTGTAATATTAAACATCTTGATCTATATTTTGTCTCTTAATTTTTCCAGCTTTGTTTTTATTTATCCTCAATTTCTTTTTCTATTGAATTATCCCGACTTTATAATCTAGGACACATGATAGATATGTAATCTGGACATGTCTCATGTCCAGATCACGAGTTTCACATGTTAGTCAAACTTTGCTCGCGGCAATTTTTTTTAATTTGTTGTTATTGTTGTTGTTGTTATCTTATTTTTTTATCGTATTATTAAATTAATCAAGATTTAACATGGTTATCAAATTTTTCTTACTTCTTTAAAAATATAATCGTCTCCTAAATTTGTTCTTAAGTTAAATTTTTATTTTGATTTGGTCTACAGCATCGCATGGGCCACCAATATGGTGTATTATCATAGTGGAAATAGCCCTAAACTCTTAAACCAATTTGGAAGTAAAATTATATATATATAAAAAACTAGTATAATCAATCATGCAAAAGAACCCATCAAAATTCCTTGATTTGGTAGTTTAGGTCTACCCCATGGGTGAGATAAAGAGAAATTCACTATGAAAAAATAAAAGATTACAAGGTGTCACATAAAATTGCTCTCCCATCTAAAATTTCAAAGTAACCCAAAACTCACATTTTCTCTTATCTCTTTAGCCATCAAAGTGTAGAGAATATAAGCATTATTATATAATATAACAATTTTAGGCTCTTATATGGACTAAATACATAAGTATTTCTTTTCTCACTTGGATTTATAATTTAAGACAAACCTAACAAATTTTTACATTAGCTTAAATTTAGCCAACTTAAAAAACTTGAACTCTTTTTTAGTTGCCTCCACCAAGCACATCTAAAGTATTACATAAATCAATCAAGTTCAAGCATAGCAATGCTTGAACTTGACTACAAAGATAGGTTTAGTCAACATGCTGCAAGGTTCTCAATTATAACAATCTTCTTTGCTGATGCAACTCTTTATAATATAATATCTAGAATTAAGTTATACTTGACATTAATATGTCTGCTCCTTTCATTGTACAACTGGTTCTTGGCTAGATGGATATAACTTCAGTTATCACAATGTATAATAGTAAACTTATGTTACAAAGTAAAATTACAAACCAAACCTCTAAGCCATAAAGATTCTTTCACTACTTCTACAAATGCCATTTACTTAGCCTTAATGTAGACAAGGCAATAGTTGATTGTAAATGTACTTTCCAATTAATGAAACTGATACCATCCAAGTAAGGTTAGATTTGGATTTTGATGTAAAATTTCTTATTGTCCAGTTTTACGCTATCGAGCATAATTTTCAACTCAACCATTGAATCAAATTGAAATTTTTATAGGCATTTCTTGACATGTTTTTCTACATTAGGTTAAATGTTCAGATCAATGAGATTCTAGGAAGTTATTATTTTAGAGGGTCAAAGTTACTAAAAGAATCTTGTTAAATCTATCTATTTGGACCTTCATCTAATGTTTGGACTATATCTTAAGCTACAAAACGAATTCTGATGAGATTCTAATTGTTTTAGAAAGTATACATCCATACCTTTTGTAGATATATGGTAGGCCTGCTAATTCATCTAGATGAGAGAGAACAACATGTTTGAAATCAAGATTAAAATCTTCTAGAAATGTGTGAAAATTAAAAAAAAAACATTGTTTCCTTGTGTATTATGAATTCCAATCAATACAAGGATTCATTAATGCTCTTGAAAATATATGTGGTAGAGCTATTGGCTTACCTATTCTACATGTCAAATAATGAGATATTTATAGAGACAACTATTATTCATAATTTACAAGGATTCTATATCAATTATGGAATGGATGCGGTGGCAAAGAGGCTTGAGATATTTTTTGTTATTTTTTTCATTATTTTATAGGATTTCTTAGAACATCAAGGAGGCTAGGGGGGAAATTTAAGAGGATAATTCCAACAATTAAAAACAAAGTTTCCTAGCTAATCTTGAGCATGAAGTTTTGACAAAGCCTCCAAGTAAAGCAAAAGGGGAGTTCAGTATAGGGGGAGTTCCAAACCATGCATAGAGATTTCAAACAAGAGGACTTTATTTTATGATTTATTTTATGTCAGTGTTGAATATTATTAGCTTTGGACTTTATTCTTGTTTTAAGGTTTGTTTCAATATTAAACTTGTATTAGTTGATTACTAGTTAGAGCCTATTGGTTTGGAACCCAAAAGAAGTCTATTAAGGTTATTTAGAGAGGACTATATATTACTTTTACGGCTGCAAGTTTCGACAGCGATGATAATTTGAATAAATATGACATTTTCCTTGTTTTGCATTTTGTAAACAACTTTTCTCTACAGGGACAAAGATCGTACACTGACTTATCAAAAGTTAACTGACTTTATGGTGTTATGCGCATTCTGGTTCTTTAGTACAAGGTTTTCTCTGGGTCAAAGTTTTTTTTTCCAATACCTTTGGTTCTTAGATACAAGGTTACCTTTAGGTCGGGGTTTCAAACCTCATATTTAGCTTTCTTGGGTTGGTTTTTAATTTTCTTGTAGGTTATGTGACCATATGATTATAAGATTTGTATCAGTTGGTATCAGAGCAAGACCTAAAAAATTAGGTCATATCCTTTATTTTTTTCCTTGTTATTTTTAGATTTCTTAGCTTTTGTTGTCTTTGATTAAGTTTTCAATTATTTCATGTCTAAAGTTTAGTAGTTTGTGTCTAAAGTTATTTGATAAAAAAAAATAGATTGTGTTAATTTTCTACCCAAAAGCAACTAGATCACAAATTCAGGTTAAGAGTTAATTTTTTTTTTCTGATTTTCTTTAAAAATCATAGGTTCGGGTCAATTCTTTTGAATTTTTTAGCTTCGATCTTATTGAGATTTTTGTTATGTTGAGAGCTATGTTTCTGGTTGTCTTGGAGATGATACGCATGCTTCTTCATCTCACTGTTCTTTTGTGTGATGCTATTAGGGTTAGTTTAGACAGCACCATTTATAGATTGGTTTCTTCTCTAACCGTTGCTACATACTTGTTCTCTCAGCCTTGCATGACCAATTTTGATTAGGAGTCTATTCCCATCCCACCTTTTGTTATGTGTATATGTCGCTTCTTTTGCTTTCCTGGTCAGCTAACACAATTAAATGGTTTGGTTGTATCTAGTTTGATTTCATAGGGAGTCTGTTCCCTTTTCTATCTTCTTTTCATTTCTGTACATATATATATGGACTTATTAATTTCTAGCATGGTTACCTTTGATTTTAATACATACTTATATTAGAAATAATAATAATAAAAAAAACATAATCCACAGTACCCTTGATATGATTGTCATAACTTAATTTTGGGTTTCCTCCAAAATCATCTTTTTCCTTTTAAATAAAAAAATGGAAAAATGAAACAAAATGAAAAAAGAAAAAGGACTGGCAACTTCATTTTCAAAGATAGGCTAAAAAGGGATTTAACTGCAAAATTAGAAGCATAGTTGCACCCTTGAAGGACCCAAATATAAAGAAAAATACATATTCAAGGTTAACTTGAGTAAATATCAAATGAATTTGCATAAAAATTAAGTTTGAAGACTTAATTAGACTTTTGATAGGTCAATTTGATTTAATCATGAGCCCAATTAAAGATCTAATTGAGTTTAAGAATTAATTTAGTTAAAAATTAGAAGACTTGATTAAATGCAAGGACTTAACTAGACTTTCAATAGGTGTAATTAATTTTATTAAAGACTTAATTGGTGAAAAATTAAATTTGAAAGCCTAATTTGGGCTTAATTGAGAATATTAAAAATTTAGAGGACTAGATTTGATTTTTACAAACTCAATCAGATAAAATCAAAGGTAAAATTACAAGAAAAATCAAAGTTTAAGGGTTAATTAAGGGTTAGATTGAAGAAATTCAAGACCAAAGACTTTATTGTAAAAGGCATGTGAATTCGGGGATCAAACTCGGTTGAAAATAGGAGTGAAATTGAAGAAATTAGAAATTTGAATGTCAATTAAGGATGAAATTGAAAATATTCAAGATCGAGGACTCTATTGTAAATGACACCTAAAGTTGAGGCGTAATTGAAAAAATTCCTGAGAAATCAACCCAAAATGGTTGAACTTAATGAAATTAAAAGATTAGGGACTACTTTGAAAAGAAAAAGAAAAAGAATGATTTAAAAGGAGAAAATGGTATTGTTTAGTAATGATATTCATCTTTTTCTTTCTTTCCCCCCAAAGGAGCTGACAGAGAGTCCTTTTACAGAGCCATTAAATGCCCTCCCATGCCTCAGTTAAGACAAAAAGGGATGCTCCTTCAATAGACTTGATGTCGTTCTTTGTCTCCAGTATGTTCCCATTGAATTGTCATTTGAGAGCTACTGTAATGAACATATAAAACCCCTGACTCAATCAACCTTTGACAACCTGATGAGAGGGTACGTGTTTATTGGTTTGTTATGAAAGGCAATGATTGATTAGAAATGGGCTGAATGGTTTAAACACAGAAGAAAACCGATCCACCTATAAATAAGATCTTGTTAGCTCAAAAGAGGGGTGAAAAAAAAAGGAAAAAGAGAGAGGAAACTAGAGAGAAAAAGAAATAATAAGAAAAGAAACAAGTCTCCACCCCTTTACACATTCCTACCAAACCAAAACCCCATCACAAACACACATTGTCACCTCTCCTCTACACCCTTCCCTTGTATACACTGTCAACCCCACCATTGCTTTCTTTTCCTTCTCAATAGCTTCTTCACCTCAAGACTAGCACCAACAACCTTCATCGTGGACTACCACATTATAACAGCAGCCCCACCAGCTAGAAAACACCTTCCCCTAGCTATGTAAACCTTTTCTCCTATCACCTTCTCACGTAAATCCTGCATGGATATTACCTAGGATTTTTCTTATTTTTTTTTCTAGAAAAGAAGAGTTATGGGTTAGGTTATTTTAGTTGGAGGCTCGACCGTGGCTGGACTGGGACTAGGTTTTGAAAAAAAAAAAAAGCCTTTAGGCCACCTGCTGGCCCAATAAAAATTAGATTGGGTTGGGCCTGAGCCCAACCCATACATGGGCTTGGGCCTCATACCTAATATCCTCAGGTCATGTGGATGGCTAAGCCCAACCCAGAATTAAGGACATGTTTGGCGCACCTTATTTTTGCCAAAGAAAAAATTATTTTTTGTGTCCTTAAGGCATCTTTTGCCAACACACAACCTCAAGGCATTTTCCATGCATCTGGATTTTGGATAAGAGTGTATTTGGCAGACACGCTCTACTGCTCTTTTTTTAGCCGTAATTTGTCATTTATTTTATACTCTAACCAGACAAGCCTTAAATAATTCAAAATTTCTGAAAAAATTCAAAGACTATTTTAAAATTATTTGTGAGTTCCTCATGTATTTTTTCTAGCAAATTCATTTAATATTGAGCTATAGACTTACATTGTAAAATACTGACCTGATATTAAAAACACCTGGTTTATCTCTGAAATTTCAAAAACTTCTTTTAAAAACCCTCATTTCAAAAATATTAAAAAAATATATTTTTATTTGCATGCATACGACCAAATTTTAAAAGTTTTTCATACATATCTTTATAAAAATTGAGAAATGCATTTTTATCGTGTTTTTAAAAAATACAAAATAGTTATCGTAACGAGTTTATAATTATGCATTAGGATTTGGCTGAAATTTCAAAAGTATATACAAAAAATTAATTTATTTAATTAATATTCAGGGTATGAACTTTACAATATAATACATACTTCTAGTATTAAATTAGATGAATTAATAGCAATAAATATTAGAAATTAGTTGTAGACTTTATTATTTAAGGATATAAAATTATTTTGTAAGGTATATCCTCAGATATTAAAGATACAAAGTAAAAAATAAATGTGATGTTAAACTTTAGACCTTAAAACAGTTAGAATTTAACCTGATAAGGTAGATACTTCCCCACAAATAGAGATTTGCCTTGAACCTTATATAAGACCAACGAATAGACACATGGCTTGGCAAAACAACCAATCAACAATTTAGCTTATCATAGGTAGGGTGTATTGGCGGTAATGTGTCTTTTCCTTGCACAACTAGTCCCTTTACCCAGACTCTTGTAGACCATTATGTTTTCTAATGACCATAATAATAGGTGGCGATTCTTTCAAAATCATAATTAAATTCAAACCCCTTCAATCTAGAGGAAAACTCGTTATTCAACATTGTGCATGCCACAGAAAATGATGAATAGCCGTATTGAGTTTTACCCTACACTGTTTCCCATGAACATAGTGCTTATATAAATCCAATTTACCTATTTTCTAACCATACAACAAATCTCATTTGCTTAACTCTATTATCCACCTCTTGCTCATATGTCTGAGCAATATATGCCATCATACATCTTAATTTGAATTTTATTCATACCAATAATAAAAAGTTCTTTATTGTCTTTTAATAAAACAATATTATTGATAACTTTATAAGAGTTAAACCATCTTATATTAGAATAAATATAAAATATAGAACCCGAATAAAGAATCCACTCATGACTAAATTTTTTTTAGATACAACCAAAATACTTTCAACGTTATAAAATTTTTTCTTCTCACTAGCAATATTTGCAGCACCAGAGATTTCCTCCTTCTTTCCCTTATCTTTTCGCTTAGAACACTTTTTCCTAAAGTGTCAAATTCCATGACATTGAAAGCATTTAATGTTACTAGACTTTTATTTTGATCTATATCCGCCTTTACTATTCGAGCTCTTATTATTTGTTCTATCCCTCACAATCAAGTCCTCTATATATAATCATCATTATGAATCTTTAACACTTGCTTTTCAACTCCCTATAGTTTAAGAAAAATTGAACATCTTTTGAACTCATACTATCCCTTCCATATAGCAAAGTATCAATAAAATGATCATAAGATAAAGGTAATGAACACAATAAAATCAAAGTTTAATCCTCATATTTAACAAGCACATCTTCTTTTATCTAGAGAGTATACAACTTATGCTTCAGATACAATCGGTTCGTCAAGGATTCGATCATGTAAAGAGTTTCCAACGTTGTCCATAATTCAACAACTGTAATCTCCTCGACAACCTCTTTTAGAACCTCATTATACAAATAAATCTAAATAGCATTATGTGTTCATTTCATGAGATCTTCTTTCTCCTGCTCATCCACCCCCTTAGACAAATTATTTACATCTTTAAGTGCCTTAGATAAACCTTGCTCAATTAACAAGACACATCGTAATATGTCACATATTGAAATTATTCTAACCATTAAATTTATCTACATCAAATTTTATTGTTGATGTTATTTTTGTCGCCATCATAAAAGTTAATTAATGACCATACAAGCTCTGTAATGTATGTATGTATATATTCTCATTGAGGTACATAATTTGAAACAAACCCAAGAATCACTGTCATGGCTCAACCAATTATTAATAAAATGGAACACATTGCATCACCCAATTGAATTATTTTGATAAATATGAATTTTGTTTTGAAATTATAATGCGGTTCCGGACATATTTATAGTTGTTTCAAAGAAAAGTGAATGCAAAGGCAATGACATCAATGTATTAGAACACCCAACGCAATGCCACCCGTTGAATGGACTAGAGTCCAATAGTTTTTTGATAAAGAAATATCGCACGAAATGATACGGATTATAATATTAACTAGTTATTTGAATTATGATTTGCCATGGATTGGATAATTTTTTTTTAAAAAATAAATATGTAAGTTTTTTAAATATTTTTTTAATTCTAATTATAGATTAAAAGGTCCATGCATGTATTTCAACTATTTATGTCAATAAATATAAAAAATAAAATGTTACCATATTTATTTAACTTGCTTCCCTGCAAGTCGATAAATTCGATAAATTTTTGTCTAACGTAAAAGAATTAATATATAGATTTTATTAATATATTTTTTAACTTCAAGTAAAAAATATAACCGTTAATTAAAAAGTTAATGTTTATATATAATAAAATATAATAAATATAATATCTATTAATAAGAAAATAGAAGATCTTAAGCTAATTTTTAACATAGCAAAAAAATAAAACAATATTACAATTGCTACAATGAAATACTATTTTCTTAGTCTTTGTATAATAATTTTTCAGAAAAAAAAACTAGTATAAATAAGTCAAGTATAAAGTGATAAATATTTAAAGTGTAAGAAAAAAAATAATATATTTTTTCCAAAAAAAGTGTAAAGAAAAAAAAAACTAATTGTGATAAATAGATCAAGTATAAAATGATAAAAGTATCAAGTATAAAAAGAAAAAAAACATAAAAAAACTTGAAAATTATAATCTTGTCACCGTAAAAAATTAAATTTTATAATTATATTATTTCTACATGAAAACACTATTTTCTTTTAGTATAGGTATAATAATTACCCCATCTAACAAAATACTGTACATGTTAAACATACTTTTATTTATATATATATATATATATATATATATATATATATATATATATATATATTGTTTAGGGGGAGTGAATGAGCTGGAACTGGATGTCATAGTTATGTTGTGACCATAAAAATGGATCTAAATACTACAAATTCTATGAGAAAGACAGAGGCAGATTTATTTATATCTACATATGTTATGATAAGACAAACCATACTGCAAGTAAACAAAAAAATAAAATCCCATCTGTCTGCTCGTGCTTATCAAGAATCATAATCACACTCACATGCGTATCTAGGCCTTATATAAACTCATTCCAAAAACAATGCATCGCAAGAATTTAGAAGAAAGAAAGGCGAGCCAGCCTTGAGAGAGAAAGGCTAGAGAGTGACACTTAAGCACGCGTTGCCGACCAGGGAAGGTACAGTGCAGCCGTATGGGGAGGTGGGTCCATTGGGCTTGCTGTAAAAGGCTGAGCCATGGGGGCTGGGTGCTTGTGGGTGTCGTTTGGTCCCCCCCTTTAAAAATAATAATAATAAAAAACCATCCATTGAGAGGGAGACTGCCAAAGCAGAAACAAAGGTGAAGTCAAAATTTATTTCCTTCACAGGACAATGATCAAGGAGGAGTGCTGTATAAAGTATTTTTATGGCACCTTCACACCAGATCTTGTTGGCTGCTATTTTGGTGTTGTCCTCCCGAATTCTTTTATAGGATTTCTCCAATCATGGGAGGTTGGATTAAATCTTGTTCAAGAATCTCTTGCCAACGAACACGATTCTTCAGCATTCTCCCTTTTCTTTGAGGTCAGATTTAGTATGACAGCATTAACATGATTTTTTTGTTTTTCTGCTAACATGATCTAGTTATTTAAAAATATCTATACAAGTCTAATTGGTTGGAGAATATTTTGAACTTTATATCAAGGGAAACTTAGTCCCTAATCTTTTTTTAATCTGATTTAGGCCTTTAATTATTTTTTTTATCTACAATGCCATCCTTCATCCAACCTGTTAAGTTTAATTAAGTTTTCAAAATTTTCACTTTAGGTTTTAATCCACGTGTATTGTTACAAAAGGGTGTCAAACTTAATAAATTGGACGGTGACATGTACAGAGGGATGGCATTGCAAAAA
>Ga0325410_1007074_pt1 | contig 12289 bp, 5 predicted proteins | sample PopdelMetagenome_16_FD_206182 | JGI IMG/M metagenome (GOLD analysis project Ga0325410, IMG submission 206182) | Populus deltoides microbial communities from Bellville, Georgia, United States - Xylem-PdIQD-R3 | ecosystem: Host-associated > Plants > Phyllosphere > Stem > Wood/Secondary xylem... | reverse complement strand
AAGGTGGGGCTGTCGCTTAGGCCAGCCTGAAAGGTATTTCACCAAATACATTGCAGATGTAGCAACATTTGGCATTGGACATTGACTAGTATAGAGCACGTTATTAATGAACAATGGGGATATACGGTAGTCTCTTCTCATCAAGATTATGCATTGCAGCATAGAACTACAACTGGATTCTCAACTAGCTAGCACTATATTTTCTAGATGATTGCGTGTGTGTGTGTGTACGAAGTTCTTTTTGTGAAATTAAGTGTGGATGTTTTTCATCGAATTTTCTCCTTGTTCATTAGCAATGCAACAACGCACGAGGCGCAGCAGGCTAAATCATTTCCCACTCTTGATTTACTGTGCTCTCTGTTCCCACCTCACCCCTTCTCTCCCTTCCCTGCGTAGGTTGACACCATATTCAAGTTTCATGTGCTTACTGGACTAGTTTTGACAGTACTATATATTATCTTTATAGCTGGGATGTGTAGGGGCCTGGGGGCTGCTGAGTTCTGTGTGGAGAAAGTGAACATGAGGATGACAGTAGTTTGAATGCGGGAAACACCAAAAGGCTCAGCCTATCAACTTAGATTAGCTAGGAGTCTTAGATCCCAGCACTGGGACACCCCTAGAATGATTCCCATCTTTAATATCCTTTTTTTTCTTCTTTTTTCTTGCCCTAGCGAACGACTATTGTTGGAATTATTGCCCCATTTGCTTCTCCTTCTGACGACCTAATAAGCATCCATTTGAATTCAGCAGCTCTTTTGGAAAACATATGCTTGTCGCCAATTACTTTCATGCAAAAAAAAGGTGAAATATCTATAGCCTCAATGCTTGTCTGCCTTCTATTATTTTTTTATTTGTGAGGTTAAGTGCACGCTTGGAGCCCAATTATTGCCGTCAGTTATCACAATTTGGTTGCGATATTCTTCTGCCCTCTGAAAGTGCCATTCCCTAGAGTGACTTGAAAATTGGATATTCTTCTTTCCACATAATGCCTTGCCTTCCAAAATTATTTGTGACGTTGTGTATAGCAAAGGATACAGAACTAGATCAGTTACTCAAACTCTAATATTACAGTGTTTAACGGTAGAAAAATAATCTGTTTTAATATTCTCTGAAATTTAGTAATATTTAAAAATTCTTTTGAAATTAATAACTTGCAAAATATTTAAATAAAAAATATACTAAAATGCATTTAGCCATAGAGTACTCATTATACTATTCACTACAATAAAGAAATGACATCTATATATGGCCTTGGCAAAAAACAAAAAATGATTGTCTTTATCCTAGTATTTTTAGAGCGGCCATTAGTCATTAATGATTTGTGTAGGAGTATTTTTATCTATAAAATATTTTATGAACAGTAAAATAACAAAAATACTCTAAAAAGTTAAAAAAAAAAAGGATCAATTGTTTCGGATAGGGGTATATAGGTATTTTTGAATTTTATATACAGTAGAATTACTAATGTACAATTGGATTCAAGAAATTTAATGTTTTGGGGTCAAGTGTATTAGAGTATTCTGACTCTGTTTTTGTTGTTAATTGTTGGTTTGCAAGAGGGTAGAGTAGTAATTTACCATTAAAATAATGTTTTTAATTAGAAAAAGCTGTTGACGCTTATTCAACACGCCCTAACAAGTGGGTGACGTTCGTGCCATTCAAGCGGCATGTGTGATGCCACCCGGTGGCCAAAACTGACTTTTCCTAGTCTTTCTAGATGCGTCACTGTGTCCTTTTTCATTTAAAGTGGCGTGTAACAGCTTACGGTGGTCGGATTGTTGTCGGTGATCATTTGATATTTTTCCTTTTTTTCCTCTCTCCTGACATATAATGTATACCATTGTCCTTTTTGTTTTTTACTTGGCAATTTAAGTCTTCATTCTCTTAATTTTTTATTTTGTTATTTTTTCATTTATAGAAGTTTTTTTCTTTTTAATTTAGTCATTCAATTACAATTTCTCATATGTTTTTTTTCGGTCTTTATTTTTTAAATTTTAATTTTTTTTTCTTGGCACTTTTGTTGAATTTTTTTTTTGCTTTGAATTTCATCCTTCAATCAAATTTTTTGTTGTTTTATTTTGTTTAGCTTAACCCTCATTCTTTTTATTTGTTTTTTATTTTATTAAAACTATTTCTCAATTCAATTTAAGTCCTCTAAATGAAAATTTTATCCCTCTAATTAATGTTTTTTTCACCCTTATTTTTTAGATTTTTTTGTGCAATTAATTTTTTTTTCTGGTTTTGTCTTTTGACATTTAATTTGTTAGAGATTCAGTTTTGTAAGATCTTAATATCGTTCTGCATTAATTTTTAATATAGGTTTTATAATTGTCTTCAAGTTTTTTTTATGATTTATCCCGATTTCATGATCTATAGATCATGAATTTTGCATATTGTTTTTAATATAAGTTTTTTTTAGTTGTTTTGTTTTTATTTGATTTTTCAAGATATTATTCTAGTTTTGGAGAACATTTTCCTGCCTTGTTCGTCTTTATTGTCTCACAAATTTGACGATATTGTCACAAAGCCAAAACATTTTCCTGCCTTGTTCTTCTTCCTTGAGATGAAAAAAGTGTGAAGTACTGACCCTAGTTTCTGGAAATCCTTCTTTAAAACCCAATATGCTGTCCAGCTTGGGAAGTCTTCAAAGTAAACTTGCAAAGGATCCAAGCGGGTCACGAGGGTGCTTAATTGGGGTTGAAACGTGAAGGGTTTGAGAGTTGTGTTTTGGGTAAATTTGGCTTAGGTATATGGGAGTAAGGATTAGAAGTATTGTGTTAACGTTGTGATGAGGTTGATGGGTGTTTGATGCAATTTCTGTGATAGTAACCATAGGGTGAAGGTTTTTAAATTAAGATGGAATTAATTGCAATAATGTTTGTTTTTCTGAGAGAGAAAGACAGGAGGGACATTCTAAAGTCTATTCTAATTAAGAGATGATTAATTGATAATGTAACCCAATGATCAGTCGGTAAGGAACATGTCTCCCTCTTGCTGCATCTAAGCATATCTATTGAAGTAATTAATTTTTAAAGTAAAAATATTTTTTTAGTTCTTCTAGGTGCATTATAATTATCAAGGATATATTTATTATCCTTTTTAATTCTCTTCAATTATCATAAACTAATATAAATATATGTGTTAAAAGTATTGTAATCAAGTTTATAAGAACTTCCTTTAATTTGAGAGTAACATGATATAAGAAGAGTTCTCTTCCTTCCTTCTCCCTTAGTTCTTTCTAACATGGTATCAAACCTAGAAAGAAATCTCAAGAGAGAGAGTAAATGGACAAGTAACATCCAAAGAAAAAAAATAAAGGTGTAAGATGATAAAGACCAACAAGAAAATTGTGACATTACATCAAAAGAAATAGTTAGAAGAAGCCAAAAAAAAAAAAAAACTTAATGCAAGCTTACAACTCCTTGCAGAAGAGAAGTTGTGGTACAAAGAAAATCATACATGAAAGGAGAAAAGAGAAATCCTCTTAAAAGGGAGCTGGACAATGGCCAAAAAACCATAATGAAAAATGTGACAACAGCTACTAGATAAGAAAAATAGCTTAAAAGAATCATGTTTAAGCAATGAAAGAAAGATTAAAGAGATGAAAATTATATGTGATTAGCAAATTATGACAAAACTATCCTCCAACACAATCTAAGTTTTAAGAATGATAAGATTTTTAAAATAAGAGAGTCTTAGAAACTAATTTTGAAGCCAAAGTTTTTTTTTAGTTTTCCTACATGCATTATAATTATTAAAAAAAGTATTTATTTATCCGTTTGAATCCCACAAATCTCAGGGCCACTGGAGACTTACATGATTGTTAACTTTAGAGTCTGTGAAATTAGTCGAGATGCGCGCAAACTAGATCAGACATCCACGTTAATAAATAAATAAAAAGTATTTATCATTTTAAATCTCTTAAATTATTCTAAATTAGTGTGTGTATTCAAATCCAAGTCCATATGATTCTCTCATAAGATGGTAAGATATTTTATAAAAAAAGATTTATTTCCACCACGCTTCCCTTCCGAACCTTCTCCCCTAATTAATTATTTCAGCTGTCTAACACGCTCGACTCACGTACGTCTCATCTAAAATTATTCCAGTCAGTACGTGTCCTGAAAGTTGCTGTGAGATGCATCTTAAATTTAAGTTTATGTACACAAGAGAAAGACACAGTGAGATTATGAAATATCAGCATGCTACCACTAAGGATTAAAACTGCAGATTGTTTTCAGGGCTTCTTCAACTTCCCCATTTCTCACTTTTCAATTTTTCAGCTTCAGATTATGAAATATCAGCATGCTACCACTAAGGATTAAAACTGCAGATTGTTTTCAGGGCTTCTTCAAGTACTCCCCCATTTCTCACTTTTCAATTTTTCAGCGATAAACTTCGCTGATTTGTATTTGTTGACGTACTGGAAAGTAATTTTAATTGACTTTTAATTAAGTTAAAAGGCTAGCTAGTCTATATATCTAGTGCTGGTGATTTCTAATAGAAGATCCAAGCATTATGACACATCAAAATGCTGTCCCGCACTCCATTTTACTACGGTAAAACCAATTCCTGCGTATGGTTAATATATATATATATATGACTGAAAAGAAAAAAATAGAGAAAATAAATAGATTTATTTTTAGAATAATTTTAAAATAAATTCTTATCCTTTCAAAACAAAAACAATAAAGATAAAAAAACATTTCATCTACATCCTTACTTACTGCCTTTGTCTTTTTTGTTAGATGCATGCAATGTTCAAACACTAATAAAGCATCTAACGGTAAGTTTTCCGGTGGACACATGTTCGTCTACATTATTAAAATGGAAAAAAAAAATAATAAAACACTAGTTGTTGTCATTTTTCTCCTCTTCTCGTGGGAGACATAATGGGGAATCAAAACCCAGATTTTTGTTTTTTTATTAGATTTTCTGTTGTTGAGCATCTTATGTGTGGTCTTTTCGATTTTAATTAGTTGTGGTTCGGAAGCTTTGTGTTGTTGTGTTGTGCTTGGTTTTGTCTTCTCACTGGGTGTGTGAGTGTGTTTTTTTTTTTTTTTGCTGTATGTTCATGCAAAGGATGGCTTCATATCCAAGAGCCTGACATCATAAAAGTCAAAATAAGTTTGTATAGAAGTGGAAATAATTCAATGTAGTACGTACAATAACATGTGCATGGAAACCAGTTAGGATAAATAGTTGTTTGTAACCATCCTTTTGATCTTTTATTTTCTCCGTATACTACTGTACTTGCTCCAAAACCATTGGCTATCTGTCTACAGAATTACCGTAAAAGGTGAGACATTTCTATTTAGGTGTAGGAAATAATGCCACCGAATAAGTTAGTGAGTACGTACAATAATAAGTGCCACCAAATTCAGTTCTCTAATTTACTCTCTATTTTTTTCCAATCATCTTTTCAGAATTCGGGGTTAATTATACATCTTGGTTCTAAATAGTTTGCAGATATAGTTTTTTTTCCCGTCTTCTATTCTATGTTTGTTGTAGCTTGCGACTAGTAAGTAAATGTTAGAGTAAAGCGGATCGATAACATTCGTCTCTTTAAGTTCTTCACAACAACGGAAAAAACAAGTTCAAGTGTTGGCTTGAATCTGAAATTTTTGAAGTCATTTTTCATCAAAGATGCTGGATGCTGTGAATAAATAAACTGAGGGAGTCTTTGGATGACCACAGAATTTCTCATTTAATAATGTAGTGCATCCTCCTCTTCCTTTTTTAAGCTTATTCATTTCCCACTACTTTGATCTTCTTAAAAAGCCTAGCCCTACTCAGTCTAGTGCATCATTGATGACGAGAAAACGTACGTCTCCCTAATTGTTTAAGCTGTCAAGATCTACACTAATTAGCATCACGCAAGTGGGCCTGTTAATTAATTCACTGTTAGAAATAGGTAGAGAAAGTAGCTAATGCTCAATGGAATTGCTGTGTCATCATCTACTTTGTTAATATTGCAAAACAAGTTAAGAACAGATAATCATCAAGAAGACAAATATTTCTCATCCATTTATGTAATCCATAGGCTAGAGTGTACTTAGCACCAAAGTCATTTGTCCTAGATTAACAAAAAGTATGAATTCAACTAGGTTTTGTGTCTCTAATTATTTCCATGATGTGATGATGAGGCACAACATTAATTAATCCATTGCTTCTTCTCCAGATAGAGCCCAAGGTAGTTATCAATTTTGTGATCGTGGCATGGATTTTGTTGCTCACCATATAGGAGGAAAGATGCTAAAATATTCGTAATACACATGATTAATTTGGTCTGGAGATTTTGCACCCACGATATTAGCAAATAAAATAATACAATAAAGAAAGGGATTTTAACACCAAAATTAATAGAGATGATTGAATATTGATCTCATGCTTTCTAATAGAAGACCAACAAGTGGAAAAGAGAGACCAAGTTAGGCCAAACATGTCAGAATAATATCAGAGAGCATATATATTAATGTTTTGGCTTCTTCGATTGGCTCAAAATTAAAGAGAGAGAGCCAACAACAAGATGACACCACCGCATTGTCTCCAAAATTAGGCCAACTATGATATTGTTTGGCAAACATTTGACAAAGCATGTCTTTAGCTTCTTTTGTTGAAATGCTTTGAATATATTATCTCTGTGTTCAACCAAAGTTTGATTGCAGAATACTCATATTTGGTTTTGAATTCTTACAATGCAAAGAATTGGGCATACCACTTCACAAAGTTACCATGTATATGCACTCGTTTTTTCCTTTTTCTTTTTTCTTTCAGAGGGTTAATGTTGACGGGGGAATTAAATCTTGACAAGTGTTTATGGCAAGCGAACAGGACAATGACAAGTGTTCTTGCTAGGGGTCCTCTTACAATGACATTACAATGACAGTCTTAGTCATTTTGTTACCAACTATTGTCCGAAGGAGTGGATAGGGTATGAGGTCACCCAGAATAATACATTCGAAAACCTGGAAGAGGGTTAGAAAAAAAAATTTACCCTAACTTATCATGTTCCCAATCCTGCTTACATTCCACTCATGTCATGTCCAATTTGTCCTGTCCTTGTTACCATCTTTGTTTCTGTGGTACCTGATCGACTGTCTAATTTTGTCAGCATCTCAGTGATTTACCTTTGAAACATGCATAATGAGGAATTCGTGGGCATTCAGTTAAGACTCGTAGCTAGTCCTGGTAGCCTTTTAGCCTTTTTCTCGACATTTTGATTGCTTCCCTGGTAAGATATTGAGAGCAAAATGATGAAGGTAAAGGCAATGGGGCAACATTTCAATGATGAAAGTTCCACAAATTATTTTTTTCCCCCTATCTACTAGGTGTCCAATCCTCCTCCAGGGCTATGTATATAATCTGCTGTCTGGTGTATTTTATTGATTAAACAGAAAAAAAATACTCTTTTCTTTTATTAAAACCTCTAGCTAGGTTTAATCTTTAGAAACCATCACCTAATCTGAAGTCATGAATATCATTGGAGTAGGAGTGGATGGGATTAATTTGTGATGAAGAGGATTAAGTCACAAGGGAAATTTATTAACAGAGGGCCATTTTTTATTAGATTTTCTATTTTTTGTAATCTATTTATTACAAAACTTTCCAGATTTACTCACCTGATCTTTCGATTATTTTTCCTGTTAGGATGTTACAACTTACTTGTCTTCAGTAAGTCCTCGTTTTGACTCGATTCTCCAACACCCCCTTCTCTATTTTCTCAAACATTTGTAGTTGTAAGTATATAATAAAACTTTACCTTAAAATAGTTAGCATGACAGAGTGAAAGTGTTAGCATGACAATTTATAATAGAATTCCGAATACTTCAAATTTTAAACCGTACAAATATTTTAGTTTATTAAGATAGTGTGTTAAACATCCTTGTACAACTGGATTAACTGTATCTTTTTGTAACTACAACTCTATAAATATACATGTATTTTCAATGAGTAAAGGATGGAAAACCCACTCCAATTATACAACCTGTTTTACTCGTGTATAATATCATTACTCTATTTTTAGCTTTCATGGTATAAGAGCTTTATACGACTAACGCCTTAATTACCATCTTTTCTTAAGCTACTTCTTAAGCTATTACTGAGAAACTCATTGGTCCTAACTTTATGGCATGGAGTATGCAGCTCATGACTTTTCTCAATAGCCATGATCTTGTTGGCCATGATCTTGTTGGCTTTATTGATGACACAATTAAGGCTCCTAAAGAAACTATCTAGGATATACCTAATCTAGCATATACAATATGGTTCTGAAGAAAGGACAATCGTGTTAAAAGTTGGATATTTGCTTCTATCTCAAAAAAATCAGTTGCTTCTCTTTTATGGAATTCAAAATGCCAAGCAACATGAGATTCTCTTTAGACCCGTTTTTCATCAGCTCCATAATCATGGGTTGCATTACTTAAGAGAAAAAATCAAACTCTTTCTCACGGTAATAAAACTTGTACTGTTTACATTGATCGATGAAGCTATGTGTCTTGTTGATCAACTAGTTGTAGCTGGCAAACCTATAGATGATTGAGATCTTATTGCTTAATTACTGAGCTTTATTGGATGCATATGTTATTTCAAAATTTATGAATCGTTCTTACTCAATATCTAGTGATTTTGTGTAACAATATAGGAGCCATTTTCTTCACCTCTATTCTAGTCTTCCATGCTAGGACAAAGCATATTAAAATGGATTGTTACTTTATAAGAGAAAAGGTTGTAAACAAAGATGTTCAAGTATATCATATTTCCACCGAAGATTAGATTGCAGACATGTTTACTAAAGGGTATACAGCTGCATGGTTTAAGTTATTGAGATCAAAATTCATGGTCTGCTTACTGCCTAGCAATTTGCAGGGGGTGTTAGCATGACAAAGTATGACAGTGTTAACATGAAAAATTATGACAGTTCATAATAAGAATTCTAAATATTTTAACTTTTGAATTGTACAGATCTTTCAGTTTATTAAGATAGTTTTTTAAACATCCTTGTTCAACTGGATTAGGTGGATCCTTTTGTAACTACAACTCTATAAATATACATGTATTTTCAGTGAGTAAGGGATTGAAAACCTACTCCAATTAATACAATATATGTTTTACCCGTGTTCACCATTACTCTATTTTTATCTTTCAAAAATTATATTGAAAAGATTCATATGGTTGTGGTTAATAGACAAGTGAACTATGTGGAAAACCTTTCAGAGATATTTATTAACCAATGGTAAAAAACTAAAATGAAAAGAAGATTTAGTTTATAGTGATTATTATTCTGATAAGAAGATTCATAGCTTTCAATTCAACCATTAAATCATGTTTAGAAATGTTTAATTATATAAGAGGATTGGTTAGTTGTAACCGGTTGAGATCCAAAAGATTCTTAAATTAGATCTAAGATATGTTGTTCAGGCTAATTTTGTTATTTTTTCTTTTTATTTTTGGATTTTTTTAGTTTGTTGAAGATTTTTATTGTTTTTTGTCTTTATTTTTAGGGTTTTTTTAGTTTGTTTAAGTGAATGCAAATGAAAACTAATTTAAGAGAGATTTTTAAAAATAAAATTTTAAATTAAAATTTTTATATAACAACCTGACGTACTAAAATTTTACGTTGTCGGTGTTATCTTATCTTTATCATTATTGTATTATTTTTGCAGGAGAGTACTACAAGGATTGGGAGTAGTGAACATCTTGTAGCAAAAAAACAATGATACTTCCTCTAATCCAAAACATGAAAACACTTAAGAATGGAAAAAATCTTGAGGTATCTACGTACAAATTATTGAGTGTCCTCGCTAGCAATAGAAACCAGCATGCAAATTATTGTCCTATCAATAACACCAACCATTTTAAATACCAAAATTATGTTTTCTTTAGAATTTGTACATTGTTTCCACCAAAACCAAAATGGCACATCTTCACTCAAACAAAACAATGACCGAAATTGTCAATCAAATTATATATGTTTGGGATAAGGGACAGAAATGAAAGAGATAGGACATCGCTGAATCCCTATGGCAGAGGATAATCTGGCGAGCAAAGCGTGGGTGAATGGATCACGTTTAGCTGGTTGGGTTCCTGAAATGAAAATGGGTTCCCCTTGTAGATTCATAGCCTAGCAGATAGCATAGGTTACAGCAGATATCAAGCATAGACTAGTTCCTGGGGGGGTTGCATAGCCACGTGAATTCATTAATTAAAGGTGTGATTAAGATCGGGGCCACAGTCAAGTATCAGCCCAGAAAAGATTTCATGGGCCAATCTCAACTTCACCAATAAAAAATTAGATATTAATGGCTGAAAAGGAAAGGAAAAGAAAAGAAAAGAAAAGATGGAAATCAAATTAAGTGTTGACATATGCATGCCATGTTCTTGTATCCCCGTGATGTTGATTGGTTCGGATTCCATTATGCTAGCCTATTGTAGTGTTAAAGAAATTATTATGATAAAAAAAAATCTTTTTAGATCTGAAATACATGCCTGGCTTTATTAATTTCGTTAAACATAATGCGAGCTTGGGTTCTGAATTATACCAACTTAAAAGTTTTAATTATTGTATGAAATTCGATGAGTGATTTTATATTATTATTCAATGCATGGTGTGTATAAATAATCCTGGTATATAGTTTATTCGTTATTATATTCAAAAACTAGAAAATAGATGTTAACTCTAACTAAGAAGGCTCGTCAATTCTTTATGTAAACAATAAAGAATATTCATACATTCTTCTTTCAAACCGCATGATCCTATGTTATAATTATCTTATATTGATTTAATTCATCAATTAAATAGTCATTGTTTGTATGAATATTTTAGCTTACAACAAATTAGACTTGAAGCGTGAATATCTTTTTAAATTTACAGTTTCAATTTCACATCCTTTTCTAATTCCTAGTAATTTCAATCACCAGTTCTTTAATTTCTTTTTCTTCTGACGTCTCAACAAATTATTTATACCCTATGCTCCTGACTCTTTAGTGAGATTAGAACGAAAATATTTGATGATTAAATTAATTAGGAATATTAATGATTTAAACCAGAAAATATAAAATATAAAAATATATTGTCAATTATGAAAAGTCTAGTTCAGCCATCTTACTAATTTGTTGTTTAACAAGAAGAACGGGCTTTCATTTGGCTCGTCAAGGGTCTAAAACAGGCGAGAACCAAGCTGAGTGGGGGATTTTCAGTTGAATGATTGATATTCTCGAAATTAATATTCTTAAGGCAATCAAATTAAATTATCATTTAAATGGGTTGTAATGATCTTACAAAAGATGATGGACTATATATGTAATAATCATGGGAGATGGTTGATTTAAGCCACACAAAGCTCTAAGCCGAAAGATTAGTTTGTGTGCAATAAAATAACCTTACACCCTTGGTGTTGTTGGTCATGGTGATCATTATGAAAACCATGATAGGATGATTAAGCCCAATGAATTTAGACAAGTATTGTCGTCGTGTCAGGGCCTTCTAAGATTGCAATATTGAAAGAGAGGTGGGGGGCCGTATCATAATAATTGGACTAAGTCTTCTCGATATTGCTCTCTACAGACGATTATTGTTCTTGCAAAATCTAATTGTCTGATCGCGAAAGTATTATCCTTAGCAACAAGGAAGATGTTTTGATGTAATGATACATATTTGGTCTGAAAGTCTATGTATAACCACGAATTCTTTTGAGAATGTGAGTTCTTATAACCACCAATATTGCACCAATAATTAATTAAGCGATTTATAAATGGTTGCGCAACAAGTCTCTCCCCCAACCCAGCAGGGTGTTTCCCATCCACAATAATATTACAACAGGCAATGATAATTATTTATTGGATTTTAGAGAAATAGCATGACACTAGATTAGGTATTGCTTGATTATTGTTTGGAGATTAAAAATATTAAAATTCATTCCAAAATTATTTTAAAAAGTAAATTTATCTCATATACATCCTAGTCTCTATCTTTGAAATCAATATATATTCGTATCTTTTAAATACTATTATTTTTATCCAGAAACAATAACTAAATACAATTGTAATAAATGAGAGCATGTGCTTACGACTTGCATCAATTTTGCAGTACACAAAGGAGGATATAGTGATCAGAAAGAAGTGGTGGTAGTTTGGTGACTTTGGATCCTAACTGTTGATTCCCTTCCTAGCTAGCCGATCGAGCACTAGTCTAGCTAGTGCACCGTCCTTCTCATAAAAACTGTGTCATGATAAAGTACCCTCCAATAAGTCACGTGGAGTCGAGGGGTGTCTATTACCCTCCCCACCA
>Ga0325410_1007073_pt1 | contig 12290 bp, 7 predicted proteins | sample PopdelMetagenome_16_FD_206182 | JGI IMG/M metagenome (GOLD analysis project Ga0325410, IMG submission 206182) | Populus deltoides microbial communities from Bellville, Georgia, United States - Xylem-PdIQD-R3 | ecosystem: Host-associated > Plants > Phyllosphere > Stem > Wood/Secondary xylem... | reverse complement strand
AAACACTTTTAAATTTATAATTGGAGCAAAATGCAAACTGTAATACCGCATCACAAAAACAAACAAATCCGAAATGTGAAATAGATTAAGAGCATTTCAATTAATTTCTTGAATATATTTTGTTTCAAACAAAATTGGTATGAAAGATAAGTGTGTGTGTGTAAGAAAAAACAAATAAACTTCTAATTTAAATATTAGCATCTTAATTAATATGCCATGAGACTCATATCTTAATTTCTATGAATCAAACATGCTTCTAAGTTTCAAATTATTTTTTTCAAAGTAATTATTTATATGTGTTGCTTTTAAAGTTTCTCCACTAGCACTAGGTTCAAACATTTTAGATTAGATATTTTAAGACAATACTATTAAGATCCAACTATATGAATTATATATAGGTCTTGAGATAGATGTAATTAATCAAGCATTAAATCATGGAGAGTGTGATTTGATTTAATAAAATCCACAAAGTCAAACTTGTATGCATATGGATGAATGTAAAATAGTTGTTCCCTAAAGTCAAATACAAATAAGGAAATGGAGAATTACAGGGAAATGGATTGCCTAAGATGTACGAAAAGATGCATGATATTGGATAGTGGAGGAGTGCTTGATTGTCTTGACTGAAGACTAAGGAATTTACTATTTAAGGTGTAACAAGGTAGGTCCATTTCCAGCCCTAAAATGTATAGAAGTAGTTCTCCAATAGAAACAGTAAACAAAAGTAGCTGTCAACTGGGACAAACCATGAAAAAGGGATGCATTACAGCAAGTATACATCAAGAATTCTTGCCTCTTCCTTTTAGTATATGATGCTGAAACCAATGATGGTCATAAAGAGGGTATGGAGTAGAGGTATATGAATGGTAGTAGAAACTTGTAAGGAATACGTACAAACTTGTAAGGAATAAGTACAAACTATTTCGAAACCTGAAATCATGGTATTCTTCACAAAAGCTCCATTAATTCAATGGAATTCATGAGAAATAATGTCTCGATTAATCAAACACTTCTTTAAATATACAGTTCGTCCGACCACACAAAACGAAGCCTTAGGATTTACGTCTCTTTGACAATAACTTGTGGGGAAGACTTATAATCACTCTTCAAATCAAAGGAAAACAAAGGTTATATAGAAAAGTATCCACCTCTTCATGGTTTAGTCAAACTTTAAGAGCATATACATGGTTTCATAACTGCGTTTGACATGACGATTGAAAGTGTTTTTTTTTTTTGTAATTATTTTTATGTAGATGTTTCCTAAGGTATTTCGGAAGGGTTATGACATGTTGAAGCTGAAATTGTCGATCGAAACCCCCTGGCAAGAATATCTTCAACTGCAATGTGTTTTAGTGCTGGCAGCATAGCATAGTTATGAAGACAATACCTAGAGATAAATGTGGATGTCATTTTCTCAACATTGGTTTATACTAACATTTTGATGGAAAAAAAAAAAACTCTCTACAAGTTGAGAACTTTCCACAAACCTGAAATTGTTCACTACAGGACAGAGGACAGTAGGTGGAAAAGAAAGGGGGGACATCAAGGTCCATCACTAGAAGCAACTAACATGATGGTGGAGTTGTCACAATGTCATGCAGATAAAAAGGTGGGGCAGATTGAGCTTGTTCTCTTCAAGAGCAAATCCCATGAAACTGATAGACCCAACAAGGTTGGATCTATTACAACAACTATAGCTTAAGTGTGTGTATCAGTTAGGACAAACACAGTTCTATCCTCTAATATCATGCACTACAAGTTTCGCTTACTTTTCTCGTCTGTACAATTATTTCTTGGTGGGTCTGGTGGAGGACTTAAATCACATTAGAAATGGGGAGCAGAGACAATCCAGATTGATTTTGGTTTTGGATTTTTGAAGAAAAAGGCGGGCTCCATTCAATGATAGTAAAAGTATGTTCTCTTTGCCAAAGGAAACACCATTGAACCTGGTCCAGCTTAACATAGAATTTCATGTGTCCATTTAAGGGGAAACTAAAGAGCAAACAACAAAAAATTAGGCTTATAATTTTGGGATTTACGAGTACAAAACCTCAAAACAACAGAAAATTCGCATTATTGGATGCTTATCAGGAAACATCATAGAAACAAAGGATTTTAGGGTTAACTTTCTGATGCCCCCAGCTTGAAGTAAAAGGGGATGTAGAAAGAAAAGCCTACATCACAAGTGTTCTCTCATACTGAAAAAGCACTCTAGGGTCCCTCTTTGAAGTGTTTTTCTCTGTAGAAGAGAATGCAGTTAGACAATGTCACATCCTAACTAAGGGTATAAAAGTTTCCGAGAGAGAAGTGGCTGATGCTACATTTGAACTTTAAAAGGACAAAAATAGTGTCCCAACATGTTCTCTCATGCTGAGTGCTTTCTGCGCCATTATGTCAATTGGGGCTGCTGGAGAGTGTTACCTTGCATTTTAAAGATGACTATGGAAGTATTAAAGACATTTATTTTCCCATTATATCTTATATTGTGGTCATGCTTGTTTTAGTTGTACACTCAGCTCCCACAAAATGCGGTCGGTACCTGGCATTGGATGTTTCATCATGATCTGATCAGCTAAAAGCACACCAATAGGATGAACCTTGACAACAAAAAGAGCTGCTTTGCTTGTCATAAACACACCACCAGATCATGTCTTTTGAAGGGATAGCCATGACCATGCAACAAGCTCTATCATAGATCTAATGCATGAAGAATGGTCACTAAATGATACATAATACTAACAGATCTTCTTAGTTGGTAGTTGTTGGGCCAAAATATTATATGGACATAGCAATATTGAAAGAGAATTGCGTATCAGATATGGGTAAATTGGTTTACAAATTCAAGGCAATATCTGCAAGTGACTTGTAATTGTCTTATCATGGATGCACCATTGCATTTTGTTGTCATGGAACAGTGGATGAAACTAAATGAAATGAAAAAGGTCGTACCAATATACTCACTCTCAAATGCTCTCTCTATTCAACCTTTTCAGTCTGCTACTTTCCATTTGTTCTCTTTTCCTGTTATTTATTTTCCTATTTCCATCCTAAAAAGGTCCGAAATTCCAATAATGTTTTTAGACGATTTACTTAAAACTAAAGCGATCAAATATGAAAAATCAGGTTGACAGCTCCAAACCATGCTTCAATTGGAGGGTGGGATCTTTGTATAGCTGAGATAGAGCAGAGAACACGAGGAAATTAATTTGGAGGATTTAACATCCAGTGAAGAACGGCAGGAGCAACAGGAAACTCGTATAGAGCTTGAGTACGTGTCTTCTAATGGGGTCAGATAAGAAGGTTACCTTAACCACGTTCAACATGAGGTTTCAGTTAACGTCTAGCCAATATTTATGTCTTATCATTTTTACTGTTATCCATCCACAATGACTTCAAGTCAACAAGGGGGAGATGAAGATTAACAAGGGCATGCAGTGAATGCAAGAGATTTTATTTGCATAGATGTGTTTTTACTTGCTTTACATGGAAATATTTATTGAACCATAATACCATGCTAGCTAAAGTACAACCAAAATTGAGCAGAAAGAATCTGTATGGCAAGTAAAGCCAGAAAAGAAAGGAAAACCCAACCTGCCATTAAGCATAACTTGGCATACCACTTGATTTGTGAGACTCGCAATTGCTGTTAACTTCATGTGATGACTGTTGGCTTGTCCCTTCCTGTGAAGTCTTTCAACTTTGATACAGACAATGCCAGATCTAAAACAAACCAAACATATCAAGAATACATATGCAAGTAAAACCTAAGAAATTGCATTTTATTTGAAGAAAAAAACAATGTGACTGACCTATTAGTGGTTTTAGGGCTACTTGGGCATCCATCTCATGTTTAGAGACATCTGGTTCATACTGTTCAATGTAGATTCTGACAGTTGCACCTGCTGATCCAGTTCCCTGCAGATGTGGATATTCCAGTTATAAGAAAAACAGGAGCCTATGTAGCTTCAAATTCTGGCAGGAAAAAATAATCAATTGAACATACAGATAAACGGAATATAATCCTTGATCCATCGGTGAAAACAAACCGGACACCTTGCTTTGATACCACACTTCCATCCACCTATAAGATCGCATGAAGATAAGTTAAACATGGCAGTGATATTAAACTACAGATGCTTGGTGAAATTATACTAGTCAAATATGATAAACATGCAATGTTTAACTTACAGGATCAGTGTACGTAAAGTCATCAGCAAACTGAAGGGTGTAATTTCCTATGAAGCAGATAGTAAATACAGTGCTTAGACATTGTCAAATAGAAGAATGTGATTATGAAGAGGAGATCAGATGCGAACTTACCATAATTATCACCTGGTTTGCTTTTAGAGACTATATCTCTAAGATTCTGGATCATTTTGTTGGCACCTTCAGATTCACATTCCTGTAAAAGAATTTACACAAATTAAAGAATTGTACCCAGTACCCACCTCCACCGAGACAAAGGAAGTTTAGCCCATAGCTAAATCCAAAGCATCAACTATATTATCATCTACAAAAAAAATTTCTGATGTTTACTTCATAGTCATATCTAGAAAAGAAATTTCTTCCAAAGGTTTCCCAATGCTCTTTCGCAACATCAGCAACAGATACTAACTTCTCCCCTGGTTTCTTGTCTTTGTTTCTGTAAGCAATAATTGAAAGCCAAGCTAAAACAGCCCTGCAATTGGATAGATTTGTTATTCTATATGGGATTTGGCCGCCTTTCATAACAGAAGTGAGATGTGTTAAACCAAGCCAAAAAATTCCTAAAAAGGGACTCTTAGAAACCAAACATTTGCATTGAAAATGTGAACATGATTCAGTGCAATAGAACTTTATGGAACAGATGCGAAACTGAATCAGGTTCACCAAACATTCACAAAATACTTAGGTCATAAAATGAATCTGATGAGGTTTTGCAATAATCACAACAATAGACAGCAAATTCAAACAATATACTTGTGTTGGAAAAATTGAAATATGCAATGAGACAAATATTGTGTTTTGATTATGTCAATACCTATCAATTTAAAGTACGACATTCCAACGACAAAGATAATGTTAAACAACTATTAAAATTCTAATTCAGCTCTAAAGTTGTAAACCACTTGAATTAGATTGTAGTTCCATCAGCAAAACAGTCAATCTATTCCTTCCATCAGACCCTCTACTCTTTCACAAGGAATAAGCAAGGACAATTATATGGCAGGCCTTCTACCCCTACCAATTGGACCGCTATATGGCTGTTTTTTGTTAACACTAATAGGCAGGTAAGAGCCTTAATTCTGGTTTATGTGGGAGGTTCATTGGATGCATCTCAGATAGTTACCATATGCCATCCTTCTCACGAATGTGATCAGAACCAGTTCCAAAACTTTCTTCACCACAAATTGACAATTTTCCAGCATCCATAAGATTCCCAAAAAATTTCCAACCAGTAGGGACCTGAAAACAAGAAAAAAGATTGTCAGAAGACAAGCATCTCTGTCAACCCAAACCCTATTCTACCTTCTATCTTTTCCCCCTTTAATGAAACTAAGAGTTTTGTCCAAGATTTTCATAACCTCAAAAAATGGAAGATTCAATTTTTCAGCCACACGATCTAGAGCACCACTTGTCGGCATGGAACGAGCTAAACCCTGAAGATTGGAAGAAGACATTCATTTTTCGTTTCTTTAGACATCAAAAGGTTGAGGAAAACCTGCAGAATTTTCTACCTTAGGGCCACTCATAAAGTATGGAATGGCTTCCTGTGCATTGGCAGCAATGATAGCAACCGAATCTGAAGGAGTGACAAAAAACCCTCTACCTAGGATCATGTTTCTGTCCCCATCTCCTGATAATGGTAAGAGAAGCTAATTGTGAAATAGAGATACTAATGACATCATGATTAATCATCATACAGAGCTAAAAGTAGAACCAAATGATTCAATAAGAAACACCAATTACTCATTCAACTGATACAAGCAATACGCCACATTGCGTTTTAGAAAGACATCTGGCAGCCTAAATTTTCATTTCACCTTTTTCAATCTAACTGCCCCTGCTCTTGTCAAACACTCTTATCAAAACTTCAATGACTAAAACAAAGTTCATGCCCTGGAATTATAGATCATGGTATTCCTATTCATTCTAAGGATTTAAAGTGCTTTAACATAAATCTTCTTTTGCTCTAGCATATAGCAGCAAAATAAGCAAACTAAATATTGGTTGGTCATATCAACCTAGCTTATTTTAATCAAAATCCATCCTACAGTGAACTAAAGTGCAGATCAAACCTTGATTTAAATTCAACTATCCTTATCAAGGTTGGCCTTCACAGGTTTTATGTTTCATAAGCTTGGCATAAATGCTATATGAAATGGTTTGCCACCCAAATCACTTCATTCAAGATTTCCACCAGCCCTTCCAAAACTTTACAAAATTTCTTCCTTTCTATTTGACTGGTTTTTCTAGGGATACAGCAGTGAAAACTGCTGAAACAACAACAAATTTGAGACTCAAAACGATCTTGTTGTGTATGGTATCATTGTGTTTAGCAATGTAACTTGAGGGTTGATTTCGAATTGGCTCATCTATATCAGTGAAAAAGTGTGATAACAACAAATGCATACAATATATATAATCCAGATCTAAACGCACGTTGCAGATTGATTAAATAGAGTAACTTCACTATTGGTAACAACATTTACTGACAAAGTGCTCCTGATACGTAAGCATAACAGGCCAAGCTTTGAGTAATTCAGTTGGACTTATTAATTAAAAACACACTTATGGCTCTGTAATTGGGTGTTTCTCCAAAATGATCCAAATTCAATTCAGTTTATGCTATTAGCTATTCATCTTTGAATTAAAAACTTAGCTATATCTTCCATCAATGTTTGAGACTAAATTCAATTTATAGCTCTTGATAGTTCAAATACTCATTATTTACATGGTCAATACTTCTAGCCTGATAAAAGGGTAAAGTTTATTTGTCAGTAAAACCACTGAGCTTGTCATTCCATATCTTTCAATCAATAAAAACTATGGCCACAACCTAAAGTCCATTGCAATTGAAACTTTATTTAGTCCATGCCACAAAGTGGAACGCCAAACTTTCAGTGCAAAATTCAGCTCAAAACCTAAAGGGAATTACTCAGTGCAGCCTAATCTGCCAATGAATCCATGCATACATTCAAGGAATTAATAACACATCAAACACTTGAAAAATGAGGGGGGATGTTTTTCTTCAAAATTCATGTGACATACCATCACTTGCAGCTCCAAAATCTGGTCCATTCTCACCATACATGATGTTGACCAAATCCTTGGCATATCTGTTTGAGTAAAAGATACAGTTCAATTGCTATCAAATAATTGCAATTCACTATATGGTCTAGAAGTTATTAGCCATCTTACGTAAGATTAGGATCTGGATGGCCGTGACCAAAATCCTCCAGAGGTACCCCATTTGAAATTGAATCCTACATGCCGAACTAACATCTGTTACAGAAATTATACTATAGTTGAAAACTATTTTCAAAATGTGTCATCCAGGAAATACCGGACTGGCCCCAAGCTTGTTCACAAAGATGGGTTTTGCATAAGCACCAGTAACAGCATGCATGGCATCGAATACAAACCTGAAACACAAAACAATTGGACATGCTTCTGTACAGGAAAAATAAATGATGTAAAGTATATATGATTAAGATGGAAAACACAATATTCAAGCTATGAACTTTTCATATTAGAAGGAAAAGAAAAACGATATCTGTGAAAACAGCCACAGAGATAGTGGTCTAGGGAACAGGCTTTTACATAGATGACTGCAAACAGTTCAGGGGAATCTTTGTTGAGCTAAGTTGAGATAAGATATGGATTTCAATGCAGATTAATCCATCCATAAGTCAACACTTGGAGGAATATCAATAGCATAAGATAGCCAAAGGGAATAGAGAATCTTCTCCATTTATCATATGCATGAACAAACATGTTTGAAACTATTAATTTCACTTGGCAGAAAACCAATGTACCTGAAATCTGACCGTGAAAGGAGACTTTTGATGAGCTCAAGATCAAATACATTCTGCAAAATAATCCATACAATTACTGACACAACCCAAACGAATGGTCACCCAAATATACACAATTTGTTTCTAACCTCCATTAGCTCCAAATAATCCGAAACTGGGTCTACTACTTCAACACTGAAGTTTCCATATTCTGTGACTCCGAGGCTAGAAAGGTCGGCATCAGGAATGTCCGCCATCTTAATCTCAGATATCTGCACAGCATTTACAAAATTTCAGATTCATGCAGGAACTACCAAATTATAGGAAGTTAAATAATCAAGCAAGCAATTCTCCAAAAAAAAAAATTCAAGCAAGCCATTCAAATAATTATGGACGTTAGATGATGTCAAGTGGCAACCCAAAATCTTTACTTATGGAGATTATAAGTATATTGCATTTTTTAGCAAACAAGAAAAGATGGATATTAACCCACATAAGACGTGAATAATAGATGAATAAGAAAAGTATGTAATAATGCTTATAAAGTAACTAGCCTACACCAGCCAACCTACTGCCATGCTTGTGCTTTCAGTTTTATGTAGCTTAACTGACCTAGAGAAGAAATCACAAAAACTTCACAAAGGTTGAGCATTGGTACAGGTTTATAACTTTAAAAATTCGGATTTTTCACTCAATCGAAGAAAAAACCACTCACAAGTGGTAGTGCTCAGAATTGCCAATGTCAGTGTCTACTTTAGGAAGAAAATAAATATTTCATCCATAGCATTTACTCTTCACATAGAATCATATAGTACAGCAGAGAACATTCTTAACAATTGCATAAGAAACTAGTGTACATGGGTACAAATATGCAAAGATTACAGTCTAACTCTTCAACGAGGACATGAAAACTAGAAGAACATGATTACAGTCTAACTCTTCAAAGAGGACATGAAAACAAGAAGAACATGACCAAACTGAAGAAAGAAGAATGACAGAACAAAAAGAATTGCAAGTAAACAAACAAAAACTTTTTTTCATACATAAACAGCCAGATACTTACAGAAAGGGTGTTTCCATATATCTTGTCAGTGATGGATTCAGGTGCAGGTTGCCCACTGTTGTAATTAAACTGGTAAATGCAAAGAAAAAATAAAAGAATTCACATCAACTGGCTTACTTGAAGGTAACTCAACAGTGTCGGTTCATTCAACTACCCACTAATTTGTGATGGGAAAAAAAATATCTTTTAACCAGGTACTAAATTGCAAACCAGAACATTTCAGGATGGTTTAAATCATCAACAGGTATGATAAATGCAAAAAGAAAAAGAACTGACAACTGCCAGTAGTATGGTAGCAAACTGCAGTATGCATATCAGCCCATCATGCTTCATGTTTTTATACAGCTTATAAAAAGGGTAGGACTCAGGTTTAGAGTTGACTGTTGAGATGAAACTGTATTTAGACAGGAGTATGAGGTGAGCGTTAACAATTCACCTTGATACCCCAATCATATTCAGGCCCTCCAGGATTATGACTTGCACTCATTATAAATCCACCGTTGGCCTGCAGAAATATTTGTTTGGTTAAGCAGGAAAGGGGGCAATTTTATTACAGATTTGAAATTAGATGCTGAATCTTGCTCAAAGTATAGATGAGAAGTATGTCCTTGCCTTCCTCTTTCGGATCACAGCAGAAACAGCTGGCGTGGACATAATACCTTCCCTGGAATGGTGGAACATTAGCACCATAAAACATACCCAAATTGCATAAAAATGATTTTGGCATTCAAGATTCCAAAAGGTATCACACATAAATAACTCAAGATGGAAAAATAAGCAATTCTTTAAAGTTTTCCAAAATGATTCTCAAGCAAACCGTCTGATAAATGAGAGACTTCTGAGGAGAAAATGAAGTTAGCAAACTTAAAAATCAATTTTATTGATGTCCAAACCTTAATTTTGACTATTAAAACTGCCCAAATGACTGCCAACGTTTCTCAGTTAAACTTCCTGGGTTTTTGGAGTTAAATTAACTTAAAAAACCAATTTCTAATCAACTCAATGTTTGGTTCTATCAGTCAAAAGCAGCTATCACAGTTCGCAAGAAATGGTCTCAAACAATTAGTCTTCGCATTCAGCACTCATCTATTACATCGATCTTCCTTTGCACATTAGCATTTCCTCCATATGACAACAAAAGGATCGATCACTGTACTTACTTGCCGACAAGGATTTTGCCAACACCATTCCCTGCAGCAATTTTGATGATTGTCTGCATTTTAAATCCAAACAACTCCAATAATGAGAGAAGGAATCACAGAATTAAACACGTAAAAGGTTGATTAAGGAGCAGCAATCACCTGTGAAGCTTCTCGATTGAAGTAACGACCGTCCCCTCCCAAGACCAGCACTCCATTCTTGTAATCCTCTGGTGGCAATGAATTAAACAATGCCTACACATACAAAAAACTCAAGCTTTACCAAAAAAACCTTATCAAATGCCCCCCTAAACCATAACATAACACAGAACTCAAGGCCACAAAACATTAAAAAGAAACAATCAAACCTGAATCCAATTTGCAAGGTAGTTTTCCTCAGTGAAAACCTTAACCTATAAGAACACAAATTTGAAACCAGAATAAATCACCTGTTACCATCATTATCATCAAAAAAAAAAACTATCAACTTCCACCAAATACTTGATTTTTATTCATCGAAACACATAAAACCCAGAATTTTAATTCACTTTCCTAAACTTTCTCGGCATCCAAACATCCAAAAGAAGCAGAAAATTACCTTCTTTCGCAGACCACTTGTCCCTGTCTTCTGACCCTCAATTGGCTTTGTCGGCACTGAATTAATCTGCAAAAACACAAAAAATCAAATCCCCATTTGTTATTATTTCCATATAAAACATACATACTTGTCTCTGCAGAAATTACAGAAAAAAAAAAAAACCTTGATGCCTTCAGGTTCAGCAATGGCAGTAGAAGAGGAAGCTTTCACAGAAAGAGAAGAGCTAAGCGAATGTGAAGTTTTTAAGATTGGAGAAAATAAAGCAGAAGATGATGATAAAAGAGAGAAAGAAGAGATAGGAGAAGAGAGGAGAACACTGCCATTTGCACTAGTTTGCCCCGGTTTTCTAAAAGTTGATGAAAAGATCACATTTTCAAGCCTCAGACAAGAACAAGAAGCCATTTTTATTGCTTCTGGATTGATAATAAAAGAAAAAGGAAGTTTCTATTCGTTTCCCTCAATGTATTCTTCTCTTGTAAATGTTACTATGCAGTGATCACTGCAGGGAAAGATTTCGGGATGCGAGTCAAAAAGAAGAAGAAGAGTTGAAGAAATCCATGACTGCTGCCCGTACTTTTAAAAGACTTATCTTTACCACTACACAGTACACACACAGCATATCATGTGAACTTCCTTTTTTTTTTTTTTCCCTCCCCTTGTTTTTATTTTCTCTTTTCCATTTTTCAAAAAAATTATTTCTTCTCTTTTTTTTTTATTTTTCTTTTCTTGTCATTGTCATACCTCGTTTATTTTACCTATATTATGATTAAACATGAGTTTTTGTTTTGTTGATTTATGGGAAAGTGGGTCTAACCCTTGTTTAACATGATAATACTCTTTTAAACAATATCCTGCAGGTTTATAAAGAGAAAATATAATTATTCAAGTTTAATTTACTATCCGAGTTGTCTCCAATAATTTTTATGATATAGTATTTTTTCGAGAAAGAACATATAGAAAAAGTTAAGACAAAAGAAGCATGTTATCTTATTTTTCTTATTTTATAAGAATAAAAATTCATTTTAGATTGTTATTTATTTGTTTTTGTCTACCCATTCAAATATATTTTTGTTTTTTTATATCTATACTTTCTCTCTATAAATTAATCCTAAAATTATTTCAAATAAATATTTATTTTATTTATTTATTTATTTCAAAAAAATTAAATGATAAGGGTAATAAAATAATTAAATACTTGTTCATTGTAAAATACAATTACTACAAGGCTCCTGAACCAAACATTCTAACTTTTAACTTTTAATGTAATAATTGCATTATTATAAAAAGAATAAAAAGATATTGTTGTCTCCAAACAAATAAAGAACGACAAATTAATATGATGCAAAAACCATTTTACCCATCATGGCAAGCTCATTTGATTTTTCAATTAAGGCCAAAAGAGTGATTTTACTATTATAATCTTCAGGAATCCAAGGCATATCTACAATAGTTTTAATTTCTGTGGGGTTTAGTTTCTTTTAATACCTTAAATT
>Ga0325410_1007068_pt1 | contig 12296 bp, 9 predicted proteins | sample PopdelMetagenome_16_FD_206182 | JGI IMG/M metagenome (GOLD analysis project Ga0325410, IMG submission 206182) | Populus deltoides microbial communities from Bellville, Georgia, United States - Xylem-PdIQD-R3 | ecosystem: Host-associated > Plants > Phyllosphere > Stem > Wood/Secondary xylem... | reverse complement strand
TTTGAATCATGTATTTTAAAATATTTGAATTATGTATGAATTTTTATTTGAAGGCTTGAAATATGTATGAATTTTTATTTAAAGCATGTTTTTTAAGGTGCTTGAACTATGTATGAATTTTTATTTGAAGCATGAATTTTTTTAATGTATTTTAAAATTCCTTATGATTTTATAATTTTACGATCCATTTTTATGATCCGAGCTTGTATGCGACCTTTTATACCGTGTTAAAATTGTGATTTTAACAACCTTGGTTTGAACGCTATAAAAACTAATTAATCAATTTCAATTTTTAATTAACTAATAAAAAAAGAGAAAAAGAGTGCTCACGCGTTTGCCTGTGTGGATGGTGGTGAGCTAATGCCAGCTGGCTGTCGGAAAGAGGTCCCCACTCCCCAGATCCCCCGCTCTCTTGCACGTGACCCACCTCCATTGCCTTCCCTCGTCACAAAACAAAAACGTTTTCTCAATCCTCATTAATTATTTTCACATACAAATAAATAAATAAATAAAATCACTCAAATCTAACAAAATAAAATAAAAAAAAATACTGCTCACGTGAATCGAGCGAATCCCTCTTATTATTTATCTCTTCTTCTCTCCCTCGCTTTCTCTCTCTATTGTACACTCTCCCACCTTTAAAAAGCTATTTAAAAACATGTTTGAAATGATATTTTTTCAAAAATTATTATTTTTTATTTAAAATTTATTTTTATAATTTTTATTGTTTTTTAAAAATAATTTTAAATAAATAAAAATATTATTTAATTTATTTTCAAAAAAAAAAAAATTAAAAAAAACAACTATAATAAATAACCAAAAACATGGTACTACTGTGTATCTTCAATACTTACTATAATTTTTTTTATTTAAAAAATATGAATACAAATAGAAATAAATAAATATAAGTGTCTGTTTGTTGTATATTTCCATTTATTTCTCCCTGACCTATTCTATTTCACTCTGGTCTATAATAGCCTCTCTCTCTTGCTTTCTGTTTCTATTTATACACAAAAATAATATTTATTATTTTATATCCTTCTAGAAAAAAGAAGAAGAAGAAGAGAGAGTGATGAGTATTATTTGTTTTAAAACGAAGAGTTGAGATTCAAATGGTATTGGCTGGAGTGGCAACTGCTTCTTTCAATGCTTCGATCTGCTGGTATTACACTTCTGCCCTTTTCTTTCTCATTCTCGCTTTAGATTTGATTTCCCACTGCTTTTTTTTTTTTTTGCGGAATTTGATTTACTTGGCTCTTTTATTATCATTCTAGATTTAGAATTGGATCTGATTTTATTGATTTGATTAGGCTTTGTAGGTTACCAATTCCATTTTGCAATGCTTAGGTTTTAAGCCTGGATTGTGGCTGTTTCTGTTGATTAATCACTACTTTACTCAGGTTTAATTAATTGCGGATTCATATAATTATTTACCGTCCTTATCAATTAGGTTATTTACATTATTCTGAAATATTTTTGTTTAATTTAGTTATTTATTGACTATTGAAGGTGGAGAAAGTGTAAGGAAAATGGTAAAATTCAGTTTACTGCTTAGGTTTAAGGGTAGATTGTGGCGCTTTTTTTTTTTCAATTGACAATTTTTTGAGTCCTTTAAGCTTGCTAGAGTAGTCTACTTCTCTATATGTCATGCTTATTGATAAATTTAACCTGTCTTGGTTTCTGCACTTCTGTATTGATGATAGGATGTTGTGCGTTTGCATTGTGATCTCTCTAACTTTTTTTTTAGATAAAAGAAAAATTTGAACTGACATTATGATCTTTCTAGTTTCACGTAGGGTTTTAGCTTTGCAGGACAAATGGACTCCAGCGTAACAAAGTCAGAACAGAAGAGATTTTGGATACAGAGTCCAGTTGTGTAAGAACTATATTGTGATTGGCGAGGTCTTTTATGGGGTAAGAGGAGTGAGGGACAGAAATGGTTTTACATCCCAAATATTTAAGGACATGGAGGAGACACGAGATGATTCCGGGCCAGCAGAGCAAGGACCTTCAAATTCTGTGTGGTGGGGTTCAGACACCCCAGACTTTATCGAGAAATTTGAATCTGTCTCTTTGCTTTCTCAAGAAGATACTTTGAGAAATAAAGAATCACATAAAAATTATGAGGAAGATGGTTTATCTTCCCAGACTGCATCACAAGTTCTCTGGAGCACTGGGATGCTTTCTGAACAAATACCAAATGGTTTCTACTCTGTCATACCGGTGAGAATTGATTTACTTTTTAATTTTTGTTCCTATTTATTTGTTGCAACTTGCAAGTTCTTTTGGTTGAGGAGTCTGATCTTTTCTGGAACTTCATCTTTTTGAGAGATCAATAAGTGATGTGGCTGGAAAAAAAGTTTATTTATGATTTTTTCCTTTCTTTATGCTTGTGTTTAATAATCATTGCTTTTAATTTGTGATCATTATCTTCTTATGTTCTACTATGTTGGTTATGATTTAACTATCTGTTCTGTTTAACATTCAACTTCTTATGTTCTATTGCAAATATTCTCCTCTCCTCTTAACTAAAGAGTTAGAAGTTGCATGTTAAACTGTACTACTACTAGTTCTGTGGTTCCATATAGTTACAACAAAAAGGATCTTTTATATCCCTCTCCTCCTTATGTCTATCCCTGTCTGATGGTAGTACTCCAAAATTTCTCATTTACATGCTATTTTCTAAAGACAAGGATGGGCAATATCTTGTTTTGAAGTTTTAGTCTACATGCACTCATATGATACTTTTATGTTTTAATTATACACTCTCACACACACATATGGAAAACCAGCATAAAAATAAACCACTACCCGAAATAGCGACCATACTAGGCCCACCCCCTCGTACCGCTTTCTAAGGAGGGTAGTGAACCAGTACCAGTACCAGTACTACATACTATAATGCACCACGTTCAAGGTATTATTGGTTCAAACAATGCTAAATGCATTTCTTCCTGGATTATTTAAATTGTTGGTATTTTCAAGGAGGACAACATTACTTGATGGATTGTGTCCTAACTTAGAATCGACTTTCCAGCTTGCACTCTTTGTTTTGTATCCACTTAGAGCATTTTTTTTCCCACTTCATCTTGAGTTAATTTAATAACATGGATTGTTACAGGATAAAAGGCTAAAGGAGCTCTTTGTTAATATTCCAACTTTAGATGAGCTTCATTCTCTGGGAGCTGAGGGTTGCAAGGTCGATATAATTCTTGTAGATGCTAAGAAAGATAAAAAGCTATCCATGCTGAAGCAATTGATTGTGCCACTAGTAAAAGGGTTGAACTCAAATCCAGCTGCAATGATAAAAAAGATTGCCGGATTGGTAAGAACTCTTAAATAACCTTTGTTCTATTATATGGATATCTCATTTGAAGTTTTCAGTTGCTCTTTTCTGTCCCTTAATTATCTTTGACCCTTTTTTTCTTTTTTCGTTGTCCTTTCCAACTTTCAGGTTTTTTTTTTAACTGTGATGTTATGTCTTGGTTATGCCAAGGAAATCTATACATATCCATAACCTATTGTCAAGACATGTTACCGATCCCTTTACATCTCGGCAAAAACTGTTTTTTCTTGGCCTATGCAACTACGTAGGATGTTTCTCATGCATGGTGGTACAGGCTTCTCAAACCACACATGTCATTAACTATTTGCGCTACAATGAAATTTTTTTTTCATATTTACTTTAATTTTCACCATTTGACTTGTAATTTAATCATAATATTTTAAGGTTATATTCTTTGTTTTCAAGCCAATTCAGGGATCAAATTCTACCAAGGCATTTTCGCTGATCTTCTTAATTTTTTTATTCCATTTTTAGTCAAAAAATTGCTCATTCCATTTTCATTTTTCATCTCTGAACAGGTTGCTGATTTTTATAAAAGGCCAAATGTGGAAAGTCCAGCAAAAGCTGCACTAGAAGAAGCCTCTCATATGTTAGAAAATCGAGGTGTTCAGTTGCTGGGGCAAATAAGGCATGGATCATGCCGTCCTAGGGCAATCTTTTTCAAAGTTTTAGCAGATTCTGTAGGTCTTGAAAGTAGACTCGTGGTGGTAAGTTTAACTTCATCCAGTGAGTTCAACTGCTCTGCTCCATTCTTATTTAATGCCAAAAAATAGTCAAAGATGCAATTTATTGCTAATTAACATAATAGCTGAAAATTTCATAATGCTTTTTTCCCCAGGGTTTACCAAATGATGGGATTGTTGAGTGTGTGGACTCATATAAACACATGTCTGTGATTGTTGTGTTGAATTCTGTGGAACTACTGGTTGATCTTATGCGGTCTCCTGGTCAGCTGATGCCGTGGTCAACCAGGGCTATTTTTATGACTCATATTTCAGCAGCAGGGGAGAGTGACTCTGCAGAAAATGATTCCTGTGATTCTCCACTTGAACCAAACAGTCCGATGTATGGTTTTGCAGAAAGAGTGGATCCTGACAGGTTAGCAAACAGCCCATCACATGACTTTTCACAAACAATGAATCTGTATAATCTGTTAATTGGAGTTCTGAAATCCTTAAGTTGCTGTGTCATATTTTCTGTGCCATAGTGCTGAAAAAGATGAAGGAAGCCTTCAAGTCCATAGGAAATTAGAGGCATCTTCGAATGTGTTAGGTCCTTCATTGCGAAATATGATGTTGCGATCTGCTACCTCTATTGACAGAAAATTGAGGTAATAATATGTATCTTGTCCCGTGAAGATCCTTATTGCAACGTGACTTTTGTACGGCACTTCTTGTTTGTCTTTTATTTTTCAAATTTTAGTTTCTTTTCTGACTTGAGAGAATACTATAGTGCAAAATGTTGTACTTGAACTTATTCTTTTCCTTTCTCCTTCAGTTTATCACATAGTGAACCCAATATCGCAACAACCTTTTGGAGACGTAGCCGGAAAAAGGTCATTGCTGAACAGCGGACTGCTAGTTCAAGGTGTTAGCATGGTTTCCTTCGAATACTTTGTCAGTTGGTTTCACATTTATAGGGGAGGAACATGTGTTTGGAAGTCTAATTTTTGCTTTTGTTCATAGAAAAAGAGCACTACTCTCTCATGTGGCAATTTCAAGCCTTTAAATAGGTTTGCTGTAGGATGGTGTTTGTGAGTCCTGATATCATGCACTCTCTTGGCTCTTCTTATTTTTTCCCCCTCCCTTCGAGGAATGATCTCTTATCAATTAACAGCCACGGGTTAAAAGAATTCCCCCATATTTGGGCTAAGGTGTTATGGGGATTATGAACTTATTAAAATATACCGGAATATAATCCATACTCTTCATATAGGCCTGATTGCAAGTTTCCTCACTTCTGACTTTTTCAAAAGGCTTGGAATTTATTATGGCATTTGATACCATACTTGTTATTCTTGTCTCGTGTAGTTTTTTTTTTTGTTTTTGAAAATTGTGCTTTGTTTTTCTAACATTTACCCCAAATGGATTTATTATATGAGGAATGATTAACGAGGTTAGTACAGGGTTGGGTGTTTCTAGACCACATGATTAATGCTGGGGTGTGTGTCTTTCAGCTAGCATGATTTGATGCCTTTTCTTGCTTTATTGAAAAACTTGTGCTCTTGACTACTTATTTGGAGGGAACATATCCTACTGCTTGATTTCTAGTATCTATTTTTTTTTTCCTTTGAAAATTAGAAAGCATGTCGGTTGAAAATGCTGTTTTCCAAATAGTGAATAGGAGGGCATCCTCAGGTGTTTTTCAATGGCAAAGATTAGAGGTTGGATGTTCTAACACAACATCGGAGATTGGTTGGTTGTACCTTGACTCCACATGCGTGGATTCTTAATTGTTATTTGAGTTGCCTGGTTGTCTTTCTTTTCTGTTGATTCTATTGGGCATACACGGGGTTAGGGGTTTCGTTCACATGCATGCAAATATACACATTGATTTCTCTTCACTTTGTTTCAATTGATTGATCAAAGTTGTGTTGTTTATTCATTTTCAATAGTTCTAAACATGGTTGTTTGTGGTGTTGTCAAAGTTAAACTTTAAATTCTATTGGTGAAGTTTTAGTTGGTGTCTTCATCAAGCTTTGTTCTGCAGTCCAGAGCATCCTTCATTTCGAGGGCGTGGAAGGTCCATGTTAAGTGGTGATAGACATTCAGTTAGACATTATGCTGATGATGTTGCTATATCAAGGTTTGTACCTTTTCGTTCCTATTGTTTTGAATACCTAAGGAGCTTTATAATATTCTGACTTATGGATTGTATATGAGGAGTGGAAAAAGGAATATAGGCAAAGCAAAGAAAATGGATGATACGAGGAAGGGTGGAGGCTGCGTTATGCCATTGCTTTTAGCAATCTCTTTAGTCTTAAAACACACCATTAATCTTTACAAGTGTTACGCTTTATTCTCCTAGTAGCTTGTACATGCTTTATCCACCCTTTTCTTTGTTTATGCATCTGGTAATAATGAACTATGCTCATATTGGATGTTCATTTGTAGCTACAGGTCAGAGGGTGCATCAATGTCAGAAGCTCGTAGAATGCGAAGAAGAAGTATTAGCATGACCCCAGAAATTGGTGATGATATCGTAAGGTTGATGTTTATTTCATTATGACTTGTGTTGACTTTATGATTTGATGCAACTATGCTATTATTGTGTTTATCATTTTCTAGTTATTTCGACTTTGATTTTTGTTTTGTTACAATTGGAGTAATCTACGATGTAGTTGTAGAAAAACAAATTACAATATTATATATACCTTGATTGAAGTAAGCTATGATGTGGTTGTGGTAAGCTTTGATCTTATGCTATGCTACTATGATTGATTGTTGTTGTAGAAAATACAAATTAAGATATTATGATTTTTCTTCAATTATATCTATGTAATTCTTGAATTAGTTTATCTAGAATATTAGGATATTAGGAGCTTTTCCCAAAAAAGAATTATTCTTATTTAGATTTTCATTTTCTACTTAATTTAGGACTGTTAGGGTTTTGGTGTCTATAAAAGAGCAATGATTCTATGTTCTAGTCAGGATTGATAATTGAGAGTCTGTTTGGGAACTGCAAACCGCTCCCTCATATTTTGAATTTTGTTTTTTTGATAATTTTTTTTTTATGTTTTCAGATTGTTTTAATGTGCTGATATCAAAAATGATTTTGTAAAAATAAAAAAAATATTATTTTGATGCATTTCCAAGCAAAAAACACTTTTAACCGCAGTCGCTACCACAATTCGAAACACACCCCGAATCTTATTGAAAAGTTGTGTCGTGTTTGGCAAGTAACTTTTCAGTTCCTCTCTCCCATTCTTCTTATTGCCCTTTTGGCTCCTTGGGTGAGGTTGCCTTCTATGGATTTTTGGGCAGAAACCCAACCCAATTCACAGGTCACATAAAGCTGGCCGTGGGGCCCGTGCATGTCCCATGCTAGAAAATCCAGAAGCTAGTTTTTCTGGATCTCTTTCATTTTGGAGCTTTTCTAGCGCTTTATTATTTGTAATTGCTATCTTAAGGCTGTTTTTAATCAAACACCTTTTCTCTCTTTCTAACCATCACTATAGGCTATAGCTACACTTACAACTACAACAAATCAAGCTACAACGGCAACAACCTTATTCCAGTCTTCTTATTCTTGGGTTTTTGTTCTCTTATACCAAGCTATTTTATTTCAGTTTGGCATATGAGTTGAAGTGATTCCTTACCCTTTCATTTATTTTTCATTCTTGTAAACTTTTAGTCAAACTATTCTATCACCATGGTGACAAGTGTCGAGTTGAATTCCACATTGTTTGTTTTTTGTCCCTTGTGAAAACCAAGAATAACATATCGACACCTAACCTTTAGGGGAAAGATAAAACTAGTGGAGACTTCTATCAAGGGAATAAAAGGACCTTTGAGAGTTAGTTGCTTTTGAGCAAGTTTGGGAGCCATCCATCTAGCCTTTCTAACCTTGGTCAATGAATACTGGATAGAGAAATAACCTAAAAGCACCCAGAACACAAAGGTCTAGCAACAATATCCTATTCCATAACTATTGTCTTGATAAAAAGTAATTCTAGGATTTATCTTGACGCGACAAACATGGATAAAACTAGGATTCTCAAGCCCTAAGGTTATAGACCTAAGCTATGAAGAAATTTAGAGAAAACTCATTGGTATTTTATAAAGTCTGAATTTGTATGTTTAGAAAATAAACTAGACATCACTATTTGTATTAGTTCTAGACCTAAACTCTTTATTGGAAAGGATTCCTAATTAAAACTTACTTAACTAACATAATCTATCTAGCATGAGAATTCTTAACTAGTAAAATTTTTAATTAAATTAAAATTCCTAAGCTAAGTAGGAAAATGAATCCAAATACAACAATGTAAATAAAGACAATTCCACGTAGCAACTTCCGGGTCTTATTTGAAGGTCTTCCCATTCTCCGATCATCATGGGATTTTAACCTAATAGGAAATAGGTTCTCCAAAATCTTTTGTCAAAATTCATGCTTGATCCAACAGTCAGATTGAAAGTTATGCTTGATTTTAACCTCTTCTGAAACTCCACAAAACATAAAATTCTTAACCATTAATGAAATAATACAATAAACATTTTTAGACCAAGAATATTAAAGAAAGTTCCCCACGTCCATCCCCTCTACTTATGAAAAACTTGCCCTCGAGTTAATTGTCATATAATGAACTTGAACACTCCAAAGGAATAGATACTTAAAATATAGCATTGTAGCTAGCTTAATCGCGATGTAGCATGTCTTTGACAAGTGAACTTCAAAATTTAATTTATGGTGTGTGCATGCTAAAGAAAAATCCATATTTAACGTTATACTTTCTAAGTCCACTTGTAGTTTCTTCCCATATTTTTTTACTTTAAACTCGAGTTCATCATCATTTGCCATTGTATGTAAAGGAACACAAGATAATTTTCCATAATATCTTAATGAGAATTGTAAAAAATTACCATGTTCTCCATGATCTTATTTGTAAGATCTTCATCCATGACTTAAAGATCATCGTTTGCCAAATTCTTCTCCAACTTAAGGTCAAAAGACTGAAACTGTTTGTCAGCACCCTCTTTGGTAATGTTATCTTATGATTAGATAACTTTGAAATTTCGTGTTCACCAAACTCCTCCCACATAGACAAGTGGTTGTCTCGGTGGAATTTGAGGAATAGGTCAAAGGTAAGGTCGGCCTGAGGTAAGTCTCTAAGCACGTACCTCTCCTCTTTGTGATTCTTGTTTGTGTCATCCATTAGCCAATTTAGATCTATTATGGCTTGATACAAGCAATCAAACACCTGTCCCCAACGATCTAGTTTATGCTCTTGAGCTTGCACAACCTCCACTCCTGTATTGCGGAATGGGTTGCTACTGTCTCCATCCATCAAAGAGGCCAATTTGCTATGATACCAATTGACGCGGTGAATAATGTCGATAAAACTAGGGTTCTCAAGCTCTAAGGTTACATACCTAAGTTGTAGAGAAATTTAGAGAGAAATCTATGGTATTTTATGAAGTCTGAATAATAGTATGAATTTGAATGTTCATAAAACAATATAGACATCCCTATTTATATTAGTTCTAGACATAAATCCTTTATAGGAAATGATTCATAATTGAAACTTGTCTAAATAATAGAATCCATCTAGCATTAGAATTCCTAACTAGTAAAATACTAATTAAACTAAATATCTTTAGCTGAAAAAATAATCTGAATACAACAAGGTAAATAAAGATAATCTTGCTTAGTAACTTCTGAGTCTTATTTGAAGGCCTTCCTGATCTTTGATCATCATGGGATTTTAACCTAATAGGAAATAGGGCCTTCATAATTTTCTATCAAGATTTCATCTTGATCCAACAATCAGATTAAAAAGTTATGCTTCATTTAGCAAACTACATCTTGAACTCTTTTTAAACTCCTCAAAACCTAAAAATCTTAATGAAATGCAACAAACATTATTATGCCAAGAATATTAAAGAAGTTCCCCACATCATTTCCTCAACAAAACCACCAGGTGACTACTGTTCTTAAACTTCTCAAAACCTAAAAATCTTAACCATTAATGAAATAATGCAACAACATTATTGTGCCAAGAATATTAAAGAAAGTTCCCCACATCATTTCCTCAACAAAACTACCAGGTGACTACCGAAAGCCTCAACCTTGGAGGCGTCAGCATGGCTTCTAGGATTAGTATTTGCTCGATTTAATTTTTTCTACAATTCAAGATTTTTAATAGTTTTTCGGAGTTCCAACTATTTCCCATCTAGTGGATCTATTTCCCATCTAGTGGATAAGCAGCCTTTACTAGGAATCTACATCTATTTCATATTTAGTTGGTTTTCCTAATATTTATTTCTCAAACTGCTCCCAGGGATTTTAATTTTATCAGGTCTAAATTTTCCTAATTTGTATTGGCACCTTGGACATTGGAAGTTGGGTTAATATTGATTGATGAGATAAAGTTTAGCAGAATTTGGTTCTTCTTTGGTTGGGTTTCTCCATTCTTTGCTTTATCCCTGTGTGCACATTGGTTATTTGGTTATCAAGTTCAATGATAAGTGCTGTTGTTCAATTAGCCTTTCATATTTCTTGACAGAATTGCCCAAGCTGCTTGGATTTGATTAATTTTGGAGAAAATGTCTTGTTCTGACATTGCAAATTAATCTATCCATCATTAACAATTTCAGGGCTGTACGTGCTATGAATGAAACTTTGAAGCAAAATCGTCTTTTGATGGAACAAGATGATGATAGGTTATTTACAAATAATTTAGGTGACAAGGACAATGGTTCAGATCTTCAGAAAAATGTAAGTATCTTTTTGGTGAAATGGATCCATATACTTATGTTTTTCTCTTTGACATAAACTTTTCCTTGACAAGGACAATTTGTTCTTTGTTCTCTGCTTATGTACATGAATTTAACTGTTCTGAGGTTTGTTTGTCAATTATTGCTTGTGTCCATATGTACACGAATGTTTTTGGGGTTTAATTGTCATTTATTCTTCTCTGGGACTATTCATGAGCATGGAGTTTGAATTTGGGCACTTCAATGGCCAAACATGGTAGCCTGGACAAATAGCTTCATCAAACCAAGTAGATCTTATGGCCTTGTCTGTCCCACTTTGATGGATCATTATCCTTTTCAGTCAGAGTACATAGCAAATCTTGTGTTAGTCCATTGACATATCGATATTGCAATGATACCATGCCCAAGTGTACATCGTCATCTAAAAAAATCTGGCATATGAAACAGCGTTTAGATTTGCTAATATATAATGCCTCATATAGATGTGATACCATGGATTGAACTTGGTCTTTTCCACCACTAACATTCTAAGTTACTGGATTGTAGTCATATCATAAATTTCATCCTAACAAAGGTTCTGTACATGCCCAGGAAAATCCATTGTTATACTTTTTCCCTTACTTTTTTTTCTTCATGGTAAGTTCCACGTGTTAGTTTGGTTATAAGAGGAGGTTAGGTTGAAAATCTTCCAGATGCATAATTTGGCCTGTGTCATTGAACCACATTTGTAATCATCCTCCTAGCTTTCTCAGCACTAATTAATCAATTTGCGCATGGGATAGGTATCAAATTTCAGTCTTGATGGTCGTGATGAAATATCTGGTGGAAGGTCTGCTTTATATACCCTTGAAAGGAACCGCATAAATTCCCAGAAGGCAATCTCATTACCATCATCTCCCCATGAATATAGAAGTCAAACTTCCGAGAGGAGTGGACCTTCAGGCTTTGTAGCAGATGATCAATTAGTTTCAACATGGAATAAAGTTCTTGAATCTCCCTTGTTCCATAATAACCCCCCACTACCTTTCCAGGAATGGCATATTGATTTCTCAGAACTAACTATTGGAACTCGTGTTGGGATTGGTAAGCATCACTACCTATAATTTTCAGCCGTGTTGTTGCTTTGAATTTTGTTTGTCAGTGCTGCAGTACACATTTACCTATTCCAGTTTTGTATCTTTTTAAAACGAGTTCCAATTTTGTAATCCTCCAAAAGTACTTGGTGAAACAGTGCTTTCTCTTTTGTAATTGCAGTGATAGCACACAATTTGCTTGGATTGAAAGTTCCAATGTACTGTGGCTGTCTAAAATCTTAATAAATATTTTTGTATAGAAAGAAAGGAACAGGCGACACACATTGCATGAATCTGAAATATTAATTTGCTACAAAAAACTTTCAAGTATTGTGATAGTGTCCTAATCTTTGGATTGTGGCGATGTAGTTTTATCATGAATTCCTATTTTTTGATTTATTGTTTCCTTGGATAAATCTCTCTGTGGTTGAGTTTTGTTTT
>Ga0325410_1007067_pt1 | contig 12297 bp, 3 predicted proteins | sample PopdelMetagenome_16_FD_206182 | JGI IMG/M metagenome (GOLD analysis project Ga0325410, IMG submission 206182) | Populus deltoides microbial communities from Bellville, Georgia, United States - Xylem-PdIQD-R3 | ecosystem: Host-associated > Plants > Phyllosphere > Stem > Wood/Secondary xylem... | reverse complement strand
ATTCAAGTTTATCTATATTATATATCATGATAGAATTCAATCATTAATTGTGAACACCATCAATGTAAAAATAATAGATATTAATAAAAACTTTGTTATAAAAGTACACGTGTCAGAATATAATAAATGTTATTTTTTATTTGAAAATATATTAAAATATATTTTTAATTTTTAAAATTTATTTTAAATATAAATACATTGTTAAAATGATAAAAATAAAAATAAAAAAATATTTAAAATATTTAAAAAACGCCATTAGATCGAATGCCAAACGGGTTATGGTAAGAAAACATTGTTTAATAGTAAAGGACCAGGAAAGCCAATCCTTTATTCAAAAGATGCGATGTTATCACTTGACAACCTTATCCCGGGTATTCGGATTCTCAAATCTCAACCCGACACGAAGCAAATAAAGTAGCCACGTGCCATTTACTATAAACCTCGCTCTCTCAATTTCCTTTTCGTCGTCGTCTTCTTCACTGCTGGAGCTTCAACTTTCGCGGCAAGCAAAGCAAAGCAAAAGAAAGCATCAGTGATGGACGGAGAAGAATTCTCAATGGAAGACCCTTCACAGCTACTCCAATCAGCCTCTGATTTTGCTAACTATCCAGGTTACTCACCCTTCTTTATTTTTTATTTTATTTTCTCTTTTTGAGCTTATTTTTAACATCTGCTGTCTTTAAAAATCCAGGCGTTCCAAATGACGTCGCAGCCAAGGAATTTCTTGATCGTTTTCCGCTTCCAGTCATCATCAAGTAAGTTACTAGTATTTTTATAGCTACCTATTTATTATTCACGAATGTTGTTTTTTCTTTCTTTAAGAAAAAAGCTGCTTATTTTTCTAAATTAGGTTGTATTAATTAATTTAATTGAAATTTCAGTGCTCTGCAAACAAAATCAGAAGTGCCTGGATTAGAAGCTACTTTAGTGGCTTGTTTAGAAAGAATCTTTAAAACTAAGTGTGGTGCATCGCTTATTCCACACTATATGGTATGTAATATGGGTGTTTTGCTTCTTTTTATTATTATTATTATTATTATTATAAATTGAATTTATGATGGGTTATTTTTTTTTTTTCTGTGTTGTGTGTTTTCATTTCAGCCTTTTGTGCAAGTAGGTCTGACGGCGGATTCTCAATTAGTCAGGTGTTTAGCTTGCAAAACGGTATGGATTTATTTAAATACTTGAAATTTGTTATGTTTTCAATTTTGATAATAATTTGCTAGGTCAAATGTTATTGGCAGGTCTCTTGTCTTTTGGAGAATATTGATGAAACCGTATTAGCTGCACAGCTGATTATTGACAATGGTGTATATCCGCTTTTGCTTGATTGTCTCATAAATGGGTAAGAAGCAAAATATCAGTTGCTTTTTTTTATTTTTGAAAATAGTAGAAAAATCATATTAATCTTGACACACCCGTCTCAAGGGGAAATATGCAGTCTATCTTGACTCTTGATGGATTAATTTCCTTGAAAGATGTTGATGCACTAAGGCTGCTTTCTATGCTGGCTAGATGTTTGATGTTTACTCCATGTTGTCTAAATTTCTCAAACTACCAACAGGCTAATAATGCCACTTGTTTCATCTGGCGTCAATATGTTAATAACAGATTAAGATTGGCTGTCTGATGACTCGATAAACCTAATATATGATTTAGGGTCTACATGTGCTGGGACCACTTTGAGTAGCTCGTCTCCTTGAAAGGCTTTATTTCCTCGCACTGTAATGTTGATGGGTGTCTGTAGTACATATATTCAAAGCTTATACGGAGGTCATGCTGTCTGAAACCTACTGTTGATGTGATGCTACCTGTGAAATGTATTTCTATTTCTGCAGAAATGAACAAGTGGCAACTGCATCAATGGAGGCAATTGAGAAATTAGCTGGCTCTCAAAAAGGCATGGTAAAGACTGATCAGTGTGCCACTAATCTGGAAATCAAGTTAGTTATTATTTATTAATTTATTTGGACTGGTGATTGTCAATTGTTTGCAAAATGTATGCAGGAAATTGTCTTCCCTGCAAATAACAGCGATGATATGCACCTAGGAAACTTATCAGCCCGATGTTCATCACTGGTATGCTTGCTGGGGAGTGGATTTCTTAAAACTGATGTTCTTTCTTCATGATATCTTTTCTTGATTTTACAGTTCCATCTTCCATATTGCAATACAGTAGCTAAGCTGGTTTAGATGACATGTGTTCTTTATACGTCGAATTTTTTGGCTAATTTGTTACACATGGCAAAAAATTCTTTCAGGGACGTGTCCGGGTGTTATCTTTAATAGTGAAATTATTCTCTGTTTCTAGAGATGTGGCGTCAGCGGTTTACAACTCAAATCTGCTGAGTTTATTGGAGGCAAAAATCAGAGATACAGATGACACTCTTGTATCTCTAAGTGTTTTTGAGCTCTTTTATGAGGTTGGTGTTGCTTATCTACTTTTTACTTGATCTCTCTTTTCCTTCTTAACTGCTTTTGAAATGATCTATCCTCTCAATCCTGCCTCTATCCCCCCCCCCCCCCAATCCCAATCATTGTCCTTATATGCATGGCAATATCGAAAGACCAAAGCAAGCATTCTAATCATTTGATAGTTAGTAGCAGCTAATTAGTGCCAAGTATCATTATATCATCCCTTTGAAGCATGAATCAATTATAATTCTTTTGTTCCATTCCTCAACTTCAATAATTAGCTTGTCATTGGAGTTTCAGTATGCAAAAGACCATAGAAAATCTGACCCCATAACATGCAGAACATAAGAAAGAGGATTTGCTTACCCTATTGTTTTTCCTGCTACCTTTTTCACCTTTTATTGAACTTGTTTTTAAGGCAGTGTCAATCATTTTCTTAATGGTTGACTGGTTCATCTTTGTTCATAATTTTACCAGTCAAGTGTCAAACAAACCACTCGAAAATTCACTCACAAGGTGAAAACTACAATTTTTCTTTAATAGCATGGATTATAGAGTTTCATGGATATCTGCATTAGATTGGTTGACAGACAGGAGCAGGCTCAGGGAAGAATGAGGCAATTCTAGGTACAAATTGGGCTTTTGGTATTGCAGATCAAAGGAAGTTAAGAATTCTAGTTGAAAAATACATGGAGGTTGTGAAAAGTGTGTAGAAACAAGGTTTAGGGGATGGGATAATGGTTAAAAATCTAGCTGTTTAGATACTGGAAATGGAAAAATTAGAGCGAGTTTACTAGGAGTTTGAAGAATTAGGAGATGCTCCTGCAAATGTAACAGAACCTTAGTTATGAGTTCAGTTTTGAAGGGAAGAGATACTGAGGTTGTCCTCTTTCAATGGAGATGCCACCTTGTTTGCTAACAAGAAGGATTTCTGAAATGTTTGAACCAATGAGAAGGATTGAATTGTGACAAGTTTCTTTTTCTAATGGACAAAGATCTCGTGCTCCTCAAAGACCGAAGAAGAAATAGGAAGTTGAGATCCTAGTAAAATGTTTTCTTTTGGATGCAATCACAGGAACTCAGAAAATGTTAAACACCAGCAATAAGTGGAACAATATGGTAGAGCATCATAATCTAATGATAGATCATCATAATTATATAAAAAAACAAGAGAATATTATTAGTGTGTCCAAAGAAACCATGTTCCATGTATCATGGTAAAGCCATGTAATGGACAAATCATGGCTCACATGGTTTAAGACACCTGGGTTGCTAAGAGGAGGTATATGTGATCTCATACCAAGCAACATTCAGGCAATACTTCTGAATGATATTGTTTGCCTGAATAATATTTTACCTTCTGGCCTCATTTCATTTTTTATTTTCTGTTTTCCTTTATTTGTTATCTTGTGTGCATTTTGATCTTTCCTTATTATGCATGGTGAGTGAATGAAGCTAGCAGAAGTAAAACATGCCACAGAATTCTTATCAAAGACCACTCTTGTCCAACTGCTCTCTTCTACAATCAGGTAGTTGTTTAAGTAATATTGTGAACGACTATTTCCATAGATTTTGATCCTCTCTGCTTTTGATATTATCTTCCTCTTCTTATGTGTTTTGTTTCTACCCCTTTATTTTGAAGCAACATGTCAAAAGAAGCTATATTAAGATCAAGAGCAATGATGATAAGTGGAAGACTTCTCTCTAATGACAACATGTACATGTTCATTGATGAATCCAGTAAGACTTACCCTGAAGTTCTTGAGCTTATAGATTTTCATAAGGATATTTATTTGAAGAAATTGCATTTCAGTTCACCAATAGTGCTTCATTTTATTTCTGTTTACATTGAGTGCAACTGGTCTATAAATAAGGCATCATGCATCTTGCACAACTGTGAGATGTGCATTTTCTGAGTCATGTAACGACCACCTATTTTCTGTGAGATATTTATTTGAAGAAATTGCATTTCAGTTCACCAATAGTGCATTTTATTTCTGTTCACATTGAGTGCAACTGGTCTATAAATAAGGCATCGTGCATCTTGCACAACTGTGAGATGTGCATTTTCTGAGTCATGTAACAACCACCTATTTTTATCTTAATATTGAGAAGTTTGTAAATGTACTGTTTTCCTTTCAGATTTAGGTGTTAAAGCCATTATATCAGCCATCGATGGAAGACTTCGGTTAGAAAGTCAAGATTTGAATGAATGTGAATCTGCCCTTGAAGCATTGGGCCAAATAGGATCATGTAAGTACTAAGCACATGACAAATTGCTGTAAGCAAGTGATATGGTTGCCATAACTTGAAGCAACTTCAGTTCATTGATGGTGTTTTTTATGGATGTACATTGACATTAAGTCTTTATATTTGCTAACATGGTTTCGGTGGAGCTCCAGTTACTGACTGCATCAATAATAAGCATGTTTGAGACTTTCGACTTGTTTGACATGGGCCCACTTCGAACTTGTTTGGAATCTTAAAAGTAGTGTCATATAGATTTCTTTGATGTTTATTGATAAATCTGTTTTCTTTTTATTTTATTTTATTATTATTGACAAATGATAACTCAAACACACCAGAGTGCACTCAAAATAATGTATGCTCTCAATGTAGAACTTCATGGACTAGATGAGATGTCTGTCTGACTGTTTGTTTGGAGGGTTCAAATCTACATTGCATAGATTTAAAAGACATCATTAGGTCTTATTTTATCTGTTTTATCATAAAATGATTTACAAGTTCTCACTTTAATCTGCTTGCGAAATTCCTGAAACTCTTTTCATTTGTCATCTCTGATGAAACTGAAAGCTGTCTATTGTTTTCATATGCTCTTAGCAAACCAAGGAGCAACACTACTACTCACAATTTCACCTCCTGCTGCTAGACATGTTATTGATGCGGCCTTTGATAAACATGCACGTGGCAAACAATTGGTGAGTGCTTCAGATCATTCTATTCTACCTATAAACCATGGGAAGCTTCCCTTTAGTCAATAGTTTTAACTAAAAAAAGGGTTGATAGAAATATGCATACAAGTCTAGTAGGTAGGATATGAAGGCATAGTACACTAGTAAATTTCACCTTACAAAAATGTTGACTGCAGAAATAATGCAACTATAACGCTAAATTGATGCATTTTAAATCATTCTATTCTACCCTACTTCAGTATCTGAGGAGTCGAGCATTAATTTTTGATACATACAGAATGTAAACATAACATATGATAATCTGTTGCAAGTGTCCTGGTTTGTAGATCAAGTGATACAGCATTAATCATTTCTGAAGATCAGAAGGAATTTCTCATTGACTTCCCATGCTCATCTGAAGTATGCTGTCTCCAGTATGAGAGCCTTCTTTGCTATGTATCAGGAGCCTCAGAGAAGTACTGCTAGATCTCTGGAAGGACATCACATAATCAAATATATTAAACGTGTTGAAGATGTGTGCGAGTTAAAAAGATATCCAATATGGATGTGCAAAATTTTACCACGCTGCTTAACATCTCTTCGCAGTCTCTGTATATTCTTCTGCATTTGCATCTATGAGCTTTACCCAATTAGCATGTTTTAGAAGTAACTGAATTCTTTTAACTATAATTGAACTTTCTCCTTATTAAAGGAATTAGTATTGCATCTATGCTTTATCCATACTCCAGCTCTGCAACTTCATCCCAAGTAATAGCCAGTGTTTTTAGTGTGCAAGTCTTCTCACTATGAAAATGTAATGAGTGATCTTCTATCAAGAGAATTCAGAATAAAAGAAATATCATATGTGACATTCTATATGTTCTTTTTAAATCTGAGATGGTTTTTTAATGTTAAATGCAGGCTTCATTGCACTCTCTTGCAAACATCTCGGGCGAAGCTCGATCTGATAGCAACATCATACTGAATGGTGATGCAGAAGAAAGCCTCTGGCTCTTGATCTATGAAGCAGCATCCAAGAGCTCAAAGCTGACACCATCAGTGAGCATTTTTTTGATATAATTTCTTGATTCTTTGCATGTTCTGTCGCGGCATGGTCTTGTTTCTCATAAAGTTCTGTGATTCACATTGCTACAAGTTTAAGTTAATAATACATCACATAAGCGCCAGCAACAAGCAGGTTGCCATATCATGGGTCCTGTGTAAGACCTGCATTTTTTGTTTCAGCTAGGGGAGAATATTTCCTTTTCTTCTTGTTGTACGCACCTTTCAATTTTTCATAATTGAAATTAAGTTGGTTCAATTGGCAGGGACTTTTCCTATCCGTTCTTCAACAAGATTCACAAGTTCGACTGGCAGTAAGAATTTGTCTCCACAATTTTTCTCTCATTTACTTGGTGCATGGCATGAAATTTTAAAGACATCTCAAATTATTATAAGTAAAGTTGAGTGGTTCTCTTAAGCCCTTTTTCTTGAGTTCTTGTGATTTTGCATTTCATTTTTTTCCTTTTTACAAGCCTGGTTCATAGTTAAAGTAATAAACATCTGGAAAAGCAGTTTTAAGCATGTCAAAAGTATGCTTTTCAAAAGATCTAGCCTTTGGTTGAGTCGAACTAACATTATTTGAGTCTAGCTGTATCTTGGTGCTTACAATTGCTGGATACAGATTATATCAATGATATGTAATATGACATCCTTGTGTGATTATTTTCAGGCTTACCGAGTGTTAACTGGGTTGGTGGCTCGGCCATGGTGCCTAATGGAAATTTGCTCAAAGCAAGAGATAATAAATATAGTGACTGGTCCAAATACTGAAACAACAAAAATAGGTTTATATTGTCTCTTATTCTTTTAATTTGAAATGATTGCATGCTTAAAACTATCATGCATTTTTTTTGTGCTGCAATGATCGCATTGCATGATTAAAAGTGCTGTATTTGCTATTATGTGTGTGCTTGACTTTCTCTACTGGGAGCAGTCTTACCTACAGTTACAGTTATTATTGTGTTCTTTGTATACAAATTCTTGTTTCCTTTTTCCTTTCTCAATTTATTTTTATCTCTTCAATTTCCTCACCGAAGAAGCTTGTTTATAGGAGGACAGTATTAAAAAGTGGAACTTAAAGAGCATATAACTTTGTTTATTATTCATCTCCATGCATGCCTCAACAGAAACCATAAATACGATCATTCAATTGACCCTTGCTTGCCTTCTGTAATAAAATGTCCTCTCCTGGATTATTTTATCTGAGAATGTGGAATTTGGTTTTGTTATTGTGCCTTTTCCTCCTCATTTAATTTATTTTATACTTTGAGTCTACAAGAGTTATTGCTTTTTAAAATCTTTTTAATGGAAAATTTCAGGTATGGAAGCTAGATATAAATGTTGCGTAGCAATCCACAAAGCCTTCATGTCCTCCAGTAAACTTACTGGCAACCCTGCTCTTGCTCCAATAGCTGCCAAGGTGAGATTGATAGTAATTCACAGTTCCTTTTGCTTCTTTATTGCAGAGGAAGTATTTTCTTTTTTCCTTCTTCTTGTTGGTTGTTTCTTTGTGGACAGCTTCAACCAGTGCCTTCCACGTTCTTAAGAACTAGTCAAATCAGGCATATTTGTTGCCTTGCCATCTCCAAAACTAACTGATGAAATTTGCTGAACCTCCTCTTTCTAACCCGTTGGTTTTCATTGATCTGATTACAGCTGCAGGAAGCTGTTAGTCGAGGTCCATATCTTGCAGACAAGATTTATCGTGAAGCACAACCTATGGTTGTGACAGCTGATAGATTCTAACTTGCTTAGGCAAGATGAGATGTAACTTTCCCATCTGTTGTTATGTACTCCGTACCGCTTTCATATGGTTTCACATATAAGGCTGACACCAGACTATATGACAGAGTTGCTCTTTTTACCATACAATTCAGGAGTTGTGGACTTGGAGGCTGTGCTCGGGCCACTAGATGAGGTGGTGGCTTATGCAATGTTAAGTATGGCATGGTATATCTACAGGTACAACTGTGATGCCAACAAATTTCTGAATTGTGTAGAATTGTGAGGGCTCTTTTTTTTTTTTTTTCTGTGGGAAAGAATATAAATAATAAGGAAGTTACAATCAATGAGGTGCTGAGCGTGGTTGCCATGTCATTCATTGTTTTTTATTTAATTTTTGACCATCTTGAGTGATCGGAGAGTTGAAGTCCGTGTTTTTGATCTTAAAAACCTGAATTTAAACTTATTTTAAATTTAAAACACTCTACAAACCTCCATATAATCATTTTTAAATTTAAAATATCATTTAATAGTTTAAAAATTATAAATCAAATTGAATTAAAATAAAATTTATCGAGTCTCAATTTATTTTTCTTTGTATATTTGAAGGACAATTATTTTCGTTGAACTTCTTTAAAATTAACCAATTGACATCAAAATTAGACATCATGGTGTTTGAAATGTGCTAACACATTCTAATTTTTTTTATGACTTTTTCTCTGCTCTCAATATTTAAAAATTGAAATGTAACAAAAATAAAGTATTGGGTTGAAATATAAAAACTTAAAACAACAAGGGATCAAACTAAAGTTTTTCACATCATTTGAATAGTAAAACAAAAATGACTTTTTTTTCTATTAGTTTTAGTCCTTGTTTTTTCCATTCTTTTTTAACTATAATCTAAAATTTTATTTTATAATATAAATATTTAATTTAATATCAGAATATTTTATGATACCTCAAATACATTAGAGTATGTAAATAAAAATAAATCCTAAAATATAGAACTTGGACAATATATCATAAAATGATAAAACTAAAAAATATATATATTTATTAATTACGTTTTGTTTGATTTTTTGAAGATAAAAAAAAAATGGAGATAATGGTGCCTTGCACCATAACAATCTATAATGCATTTGTAAGATGATGGATAATAACTGCAACACTACATCTCCTTTTAGTTTATTTTGTAAGTGTAATTTGTAATATATTGATTTTATTGTTTTCAAAACATATAAATGGTGATTATTTTTTTTAATATTTTTAAATAAATAAAATCTGCTAACAAAACATAACAAAATGATTAACTAGTTTAGAGGAAGCTAATAGTAACGAATTTCAAGTCACCAGCTAATTTTATTCATTAATATCATGTATTATGAAATATCCTTAATATTTTATATAATATCATTTTGGATATATAGAAAAATAACTAATAAAATACTAAGTACTTGTTTGGTAAAATAAAAACAATATTGGATAATTATAATTATAAGAAATACTAAATAATTATAATTATAAACAATACTAAAAATATGGAAAAAACATTGTGGATAGTCCACAATGTTTTCCCCCTTTTTCCCCTCTCAAAACCATTCAATTAAATAGTTTTTGGGGTATTTTTTTTTCATTTCACGGGAGTCCATTTATCGTTGTCACATTTATAAAGAATATCTTGCTCTTTTTACGAGTGTTATGCATAATAAAATAACTTCAATATCATTGGATCAAATTTTTTAAAGCTGGGTCAAAGGGCATTTTCATTCTATTTATTTTATACACACAAAAAAAATCTAAATTACCCCTGAAAAGTTAGGTTTTATTCACTAATGCTCAAGGATATTTTAATATTTTTAGAATGATTTTTTTAATAATATATTGGTGGAGGGGATTTATTGAAATTTAAATTTTTAATTATAATAAAGTCACTTAACTACATTTGGGATAAAAAAAAATAATCTTGCTGAGGCTTTTTCATCCTTTTATTTTGGTTTTTTTTTTGTTATTCTCACAAGAGCTAAGAGACACTTTGATTTTTTAGTAAATATACAAAATTAATAATAAAAAAAAGTTGTTAGCACATACCAGCAAGTAGACATGTCCATGACCTTTGGGTGGTGCTTGTAACAGCATCCTAAGATCAAATGACATCTTTAAATGTGATGTTGGAAGTGCGCGGACCTCCTCTACATGATGGTGCGACAGAGCTCTGGTTGAGCCTTGATAAAAAAATTTCTTCTTCTCCCTTTTTTCTCTTTATTCAATTTGTCAAAGTATAAGTGTGTTTTATTATTTATTTTTAATATTTAATTTAGTCCTTATTTTTTTAATTACTATATGTTTTGTTTTTTTAATATTATTTTGATTATTTTTTCTCCAATCTTGTCCTGTCATTTAATTTGATTTGATTTTCATGTCAAATTTGATACTTAATTTTTTTAATTTTTTTTTGCCCTTTTACTAACTAAATTTTATTTTCAATTTTATCCCTAAGCATTTGGTTTTAATTTATTTTATGTCGAATTTGATCCTCATTTTTTTTATTATTGTTTATTTTGTTTTGAATGTATTTATTTTATTGCATTATTTTTCAATTTAATCCCTTGATATTTTTTTTGTTGAAAAATTTTCTTCGCAGTTTCCCCCCTTCTATGGGGTCATTCCTAACCTCATGACTAAGGTTGACAATCTCGAATATTAACACAGATTGACTTTAATTTTTTAGATCCTTTTATAAAATTAATTTATTTTTAATTTTATCCTTTAATATTTGTTTTTTTAATTGATCTTTGTGTTTTTTTCTCACTTTTTTTTTATATGGGGTTATCTCAATCACAGGTTGACTCGGATTTTTTTAATTGCTTTTTTTTTTAAAAAAAATATTTTATTTTTTAGTTTCATCATTAAACATTTTTTTGTTGAAAATTTTGCTTTGTTGTTTTTTGGATTTGCCTTCTACCGGTCAGTCTCCACCTAATGACCACGATAATGGGTTCCAAAAGTTAGCATGTGTTAACTTTGGTCTTTTTTTTGTTATTTTAAAAGTATATTTTTTTTTCAATTTTATCCTTCAATACACACACATATAATATATATATTAATTGATTTTCGTGCTTCTTTTCACTTTTTTCTTTGAGGTTAACGAGTTAATATAGGGTGATCCATATATATTTTTTTCATTGTTTTTTTTAATTTTTTTTTTAGTTTTGCCATTTAATATTGAGTTGGTTGATAGTTGGGCTGAATAAGTTTATTCAATTTGTTTTTGTTGATGAATTAATTTTTTACCTTTTATTGGCATGGAGAATCGTCTGATTAAACAAAACAATTCCTAAGAAACAAAGTTACTAGACACAATTAAGTGCATGACTCATGTTGTGAGATCAAGTATTTTAATTATAGTCATTTCTTGATCAAATATCAATCTATTTAATTATATGCGTTTATAAGCATTTCGGTATGTGATTGAAAATTTTTATATCTAAAAAAACATTAGAAAAACTTGTATGTATATATTTTTTAATTTTTAAATAACTTAATTCAACCCAAAATGAAACGGAAGTTATATAGGCAGTTATTCACGATGACATGTTGATAGATTTTTAATATAATTAAGTATTATTTGGTTAAATTCTATTGTTGTGATTTTGAGATATAAAATGATTTTTTAACATACTACAAATAATTTTAAAAATAAACATTCCATTTTATACTATATAATTGCAACTTAATCTTATATGTTATAAGCGTGTGTATATTTTATTAGAGTAATTATTAAGTTAAATTGGGTGATAATATATACACACATCCACATTTTATCTCAACAAAAAAAACTCTTAATAAAATCAACAACATAAAAAAGGATTTTGACATAGAGTTGCATAAAACAGTTGAATCTATGGAATGTGTGTAATATTTTTTATAAAAAAATTAATAGAAAAAATTGTCTTTTTAACTAGAAAAAATAAATTTTACATTAAGCAACTATTTTTTAATTACTATTAAAAATAGGCACCCTGCTTTGTTTAAATTTGCTTTACTTTAAAAGCAAAACAAGTGTTAATCAAATATTTATTTAATATATCAAAAATTAGTTAAAGCAGTTGTACTTTAATTATTTGACACGAGATTAAAGAAATAAAGGTGAATTATTAGAGAATTAATTATTATAAGAGCAATTTTT
>Ga0325410_1007066_pt1 | contig 12298 bp, 8 predicted proteins | sample PopdelMetagenome_16_FD_206182 | JGI IMG/M metagenome (GOLD analysis project Ga0325410, IMG submission 206182) | Populus deltoides microbial communities from Bellville, Georgia, United States - Xylem-PdIQD-R3 | ecosystem: Host-associated > Plants > Phyllosphere > Stem > Wood/Secondary xylem... | reverse complement strand
CGCTTTTGAAGCATTGCTATAAATAAGTTGCTGTTCATTCTTGTGAACCCATTTCGTTTATTTGAAGCCAATTTTGATCCATTCCGGCGTCTCACCTCGCCGCAAAAACAGAGTAATATAACTTGGGCTGTCTCAAAAAACCCAGATAACGAAGAACCGATTCCAACTCGCTCAAAAATTGCTGGCCCCTCTCAGATTTCTTCGTGAGTGGTTGTTCTTTCTTGTGTAGTGTGTCCACATGTGATGGCTATGGCAGTTCAAAAGCTACCCAGAAGCCAAGGGAGAGAATGGATTTTTATTATGATTTGGACATGCAGCAATCTAGCTGGAAAAATTCTATTATTGAAAAGCAGTCGCAAAACATAAACATCCATGGGGGTCATTCAAGGCTCCTTTGCTTTTCCTTTAAACTTTTGTTCAATAGGTTTTTACGACCTTCAGACATTTCTACAATAGCAAATGGGAAGTAGTTCATTGACTTGTAACAGACTGTTTCAGAATTGTTTCAATTTAGCCACTAAAACAAGAAAATATATATAAAAGAGGAAAGAATCATTATTTTGTACACAAACGCTCCAGAAGCCATGTTTCAGGCTGAGATCTTACTTCAATCTCTGATGTCTTCGAGATACAAGGTATATGCGCCCAAACACCCACCGTCTACCTACTCTTGAAATGGTTTGCTGCAAATGGATACCAATCATGTGAGTCGGACAATTGTATTCTATGGTCTTGTTTTGTTTCTTGAATTTGTTCCTTCTATTTTTTATAAGTTGATCAAATCAGATTAACAAAAAGCACATCTTAGTTAGTGCAAAACGGTGGCTAGCTTATACAGTTTCAATATGCAAAACCTTGTGGCCATTAAACAAGAACGTAGATTTTTTAGAAATAGATGGCCAGTTTATGGTATGCCTAGTCTCTGAATGAAGATGGGTTGTTCGATGTAAAGATAAAGGGTCTTGGAAATGCATTAGTTGGAGGCTCAGAATCTGATGCAAAAACTCGTAATGAAAGAATATTTTCAACCCTCTATCCCAGAGCCCCACATTGAATGGGACCATAATTGAGTAATAACCCTTCGGAAGAATGCAAAATGCAGTACCATGATTTGTATGTACTTCCTTATAACAAGACTCTGTATAAAGCAGTCTTACAATCAATATTTACATATTTAGCTCCTTAAACAAGAAACAGAATAATAATTTTGGCATCAGAAGATTAATTACCTCAACCTCGGTGCGGAATTCTAGTAAACTTTCACATACATGACAATCTGCTCGATGTGTGGAGTTGTTAGATTGATCTGATTTCACGAAGGCAAATACCTGCACAAAGACACCAAAATCAGTGAGAGAAGGAGCTTGCAAAGTTGATCCTGATTTTGTTAGTTGGAAACAGCTGAATACATTTCTATCGAATCATGGATGAAAAATGAAGGAAGCTTCTAAGCGTTTTCATATTAATACAAGGCTTTGTTGACACGAACCTCCTCGCCACAATTTGGGCATGCTCCCTTGAGTGCCACCAAGTCATTCCTCCATAGACCTTCCAGCACCTTCACTGTGAAAATGGGTTCTCAAGTAAAAATCCATATTTTGAATGAAGTAAAAGAATTGACATTTTTTCCCCAATAAAGATCTATCTTCTCCCATTTAGGTTTAGGTTTTGACAGTGTTCAAGGTTTAACTGATGAATCCAATAAAACACTCGGGCTTTTATCTTAAACACAGATGCACAAACCCATATATGCAATAATATTTCCTTATCATATGGCATGTTTCACTAGCCCAACCTGACACAAGGTGTTTTTTTTTTTAATTATGAACTAGGTGGACAAAATGATCAAGTCAACAAGGTTTTCTAACATAATAAAAAAAATTAGACAATAATCAACCTTGATCAATCAACAAAGATCGATCATCAACCAGAATCGACCATGATCGATCAATCATGATTGTCCCGTAAAAGCTATTTGAATTTCATTTCTTTTTCCTAGTTATATTAAAATTTCTTTTCTATTTAAGCCACAAAGTGTTGATTTGATTTTTCTAGTTATGAGTCAAGTTTTATTTGATTTAGGTTTTTTCTTGTTTAGATTTTCTTAAATAGAAAGGGATGGGTTTAAGTTCTTATATAAACAACTTTATGTATTATTTAAAGAATAATCAAAATTTATGAAATAAAGATCTTTCAAAATATATCATAGTTTTCTCTAAAAATCTTCTCCGCGATTAAAGTTATGACCTAAGGGCATGAGAACCATGGTTTCTTTCTCTATAGTTTAGAGTTGTAAACTTTAAGGCTCGAGAAACCTTAACACCATACAATGTGTCAATTGGTATCAAAGTAGTTTGACCTATTCGATGAACAAAGATATTAGCCGAGTCTTCTCACCTCGTGATGCAGTAGGTCATCTGGGATATTGGATACTATGAAGGCATGAGAGGCAATGCGAGAAACAACACTACAAAGATTTGATCAATGAGAGCATTCTATAGCATACTTAATTGGGCAGATGGATCAACTATAAGGAGGCAAAAACGAGAATCGTGAAGAGAAGAGAGATGTGCTCAAAGACTTACCTAGAGGCAAACCAAATCCTAGGTCTATTCCTGCAAACTCATATGGGCATCATGTCTATTGAAAGAGTGGCGTATGCAATGGGCGATGCATCGAAAACTCAGTTCGCAACAACCTTTCCGTAAAAGTGTTCCTAATTTTGATAAAATTCCTTTTTTATGGGAATTTCTCGAAAAGGAGATTTATTAGATGATTGCTAGAAGTGGAAGCTTACTTTTATTTAACCAAGATTACTTGTTATTTAAAAACTAGAATTTGCCATTCGTAAGCTTATTTATGGTGCTGAAGATTGGTGGTTTGAATTTCTAGAAGATAAAGCTTGTATTGTTACCTATAATTTCATCATGACAAATTTTGAGAAAATTATTAATCTTGAGCTTGTACAAGATGATTATGAAGAGATCTTGTACTAGGCATTTAAGCAATCATGCCATTATTACTTGCCTTCTTTTCAACCATCACCGTTAGCAAGGAGGCAAAACTTAAAGGAAATATTGTCTTTTCAAAACAGACAATGTCAGCAGCAGTGACAACAGCAGCAACAACAGCAGCAGTAGAATTATAAGGAGAAGATGAAGGACCAAGACAAGCAAACACTAGGTTTTGTCATAGAAGATGAAAAAAATGACAACCATGAAGGTCCAATGGATGAGGGAGTGAGAAACAACCTCAAGCATGAGATGTTAAAGAGGGCCGCAAAAAAATTGAAAAGGAAGTTAGGGAAGTCAAAATTTTTGGAGGGGCTCATATGGCAAAACATGAAAACATTGCTGGCGTTACCTCTACAAATGAGTCCGGACGGAAAGCATTTCTGGAAGCAAGCTTGACTTTCCATTAGAGACACTTGACAAGGTTGCATCTTCAAATAAGCATTGAGCAACCGATGGATACTTGGTGGTATAGATTTTGATAATAGGTCGGTCAATATTTTTATGAATGAGTTCAAGAAGAATTGTATTATGGGAAAAAAGATTGCTTCCAAGTTAAAGATGCTTGCTGAAAAGTCCATGGTGGAAGGGGATAAATATCTGATTAAATTTGAAGGTAACTTTAAAATTCTTATCTTCAATCCTCCTAGTGTCGCAAAGCTATCCTATATAGATTTTGTTGGTTTGGACTAATTTGATTATGACGTGGATATGCTATCATATAGTATGGCAAAAAGATTAAGGGTTGATTTCAGGAGCAATCGGTTTGAACAAGTTACATGCAGATTTGGAAAGAGATTGGAGCAGCTAATTTATTCCAAATATTTATCCAAATGGCTTGGGAGAGTTCAGTTTCTAACCATGAACTTGATGATGAGTTCTCCTCGAATGGAAAAGCCTAACATGGGGTGTTATTTTTTTAATTATGGGCCAGGTGGGCAAAACAAAGCTCTAGAAGAAGTCTGAGCGTGTCAACAAGGTTTTCTAACAGGTTCTACAATATTAGACAATGATTGAACATGATCAATAGACAGTGATCAATTGACTATAATCGTCCAGTAGAAGTTGTTTGAATTTTATTTCTTTTTCCTAGTTAAGTTATAGAGTTTTAATTTGATTTTTCTAGTTAGGAGTCAAAGTTTTATTTGATTTAGGTTTTTCCGATTTAGATTTTCATGACTGGAAACGGACAATTTAAGTTATATAAACAACTTCATATATTATGTGAAGAATAATGAGAATTTATGAAATAAAGACCCTTCAAAATATAAAAGAGTTTTCTCTAAAATTTTCTCAATAGTTAAGGGTTGTAACCTTAGACTTGAAAACTTTAGTTTCTTTCTCTATAGTTGACAATTTGTTCCATGAACCTATAGAATGGATATGAAACTGTAAATAATAGTACACGCAGCTCAGACAAGCCACTCAAACATTTGAACTTCCAAGATTTAACCCTGATAGGTAAAGTTTTTTAGAGTTGAGTATCTTTTTGAAGATTCATCTGACATCATTCGTACGTTTTTAAGGATCCCATGCACTGCAAGTTATGGAAGGTGAAAAATTGAGAATTTCCCTAACTAGGGGTAAAGAGTCCTCCCTAAAAAGTAACTTAAAATTCATTATTTCACAAAATTTCTTGATTACTGAATTACAGAAGATAAGGTTAAATTAAAAGCTGTTACCCGAAGCAGATGCAATTGGATAGCCAATCAAAGCACTCACTGCCATAAAGAGAATACCATTAACTGTAGCAAGAAACCCAATAATAGGCGTCTGGCTGCCATGGGATATTACCGAGCCAAATGCATCTTGGTAAGCCAGGCCAACTGTGTAGATTATAGGCAGAGCGCACGCTGAACAGCCAACTGTAAGAAACAGGATCCAAATACTTGCTAGTGCAAACGCCTGTGATATATCTGCCTGCCCTACAGCCATGCCAATCAATCTTCAAGTCGAGAGAAAAAAAAGGCCAAGCTGCATCTTACCAACTAAAATGAATAAACAACATCGGGAGAAAAAAACCTTCATAATTATCCATGATTTCCCCCCTTATGGTGGGCATCATGCAAAACAGCAGAGTGCTTGCCTGCTTTTAGTCAATGTTACACAAATGGAATATTTTTACGCATATAAAGAATCGATTCGATAGCTCATTACCTCAGCATCAGAGTATGTTGACTGTCGTCTAATACTGCAGCGAGGGTACTTGACAACACATTTGGAACCATAACACCGCAATTTTAACTGCTTCAAATAATTGTTGGGGTAAGGAATTCGAGAGCTGTCGAAACTAAAAGTTTGATCCACAAATGTACAGAATCAAATTTTATTACCTCAACTCTATCAAACATGTCATCTATTATCAAAGGTTTACCACTGTAATATGCACCTCGTGCCTAAAACAAACATCAATTCAATACCGCACAGTCAGCCCACTTCTCCTCATCTTCTCCACAAAAAAATTCAATAAGATAAAAAGCATGAAACCAAAGTAACGAGAAAATGTTCAAATTAGGCCCAAAATTAAAATAATGAAGAAATCTGACGCACTTGACGATAGAGAGCTTCGAGAGTTTCTTGGCTTGCAGTCTCTATTGGGCCAACGAATAAGCAAGACGGTCCTTCCGGTGCAAGGGCAACCTTACGCGTTCTTGACACTCCATTGCTACTCATCGCAGAGAGGCGAGCCCAACAAAATGAAGCACCCTCTCTCCCAGACCTGCTAGCTCTGTTGTAGGATGACAGCTCGATCACGTGACGAGAGATGGATGGGCACGTGCCTGCCATGCTACTCTTCTCTAACTGCAGTTGCCGAGAACAAGAGGCACTGCTCTGCTCCACTGAAATGGTTTGTGGCCACGGAACGAAGGAACTGGGTTTTTAAATGGTTGGAATTGTTTTATGACGAGAATGCCCCCTTTGTGGCTCTTATCTGTTGGTTTATCATGGCGCCTTGTAATTATCTCTTGCCGGCTTTTGGTTTAGTTGAGTTGAATAAATTATTCAAAATATTGAGGTTGCGTCTGTTTTGAAACAGAATGATATGCGACGTCAGTGCGGCTAGAAAACTGTTTGTCTGACATTTAAATTTATTTTTTTTATATTTTTAAATTGTTTTGATTTTTTAATATTAAAAATAAAAAAAAAATTATTTTAATATATTTTTTAATAAAAATTATTTTAAATCATAATATTTACCACACTCCTAACAAGCATGAAGAATAAATGTGGGACTGTGTTTCTTGGGGTTAGATTATTTTTTATATAAAAATATATTCAAATATTATAAATGTGTTTGGAAGAAAAAAAATTACCGCTCGAATTATAGATTTAATTTGATTAAATAAATTAATTTAATTTTAATTAAATAACAAAAAAAATAAATAATAATAATAATAAATAGACCAACTTTTTAAAAACAATATCAAAATAACTTGAGAAAAAGACTTTTTTCAAAAAATAAAAAAATAATACAACTTAACTCTTAGTTTATTAAATATGGAAGAATGAGATTATAACAAACAAAATACCTGATTCAAATCGAGTTAGTATGATAAACCTATAACATGGGTAATAAGAGGCGAGCTAACCGGATTAATCTATTAAACCTACAATCCAAGTCATGAGATTGAGATAGCCCGATAAAAAATAAAGAAAATTACAAAGCCTATTAAAAAAAATAATGTTGAATGATGAAATCAAAAACGAAAATAAGTTTCTCTTTTCTAAAAAAAGATGTTAACCTGTGCCAATTTTTCAAACTTATAACTTGAGTTATTAAACTAAAAACATCATATTTGAAAAAACTATGAAATCCAATACTCAATCAATCAAATGTTGAATGATAAAATCAAACAAAAAAGTTCAATTATATAAAAAGATCGAAAACAAATAGTAATTAAATAAATGAGGGTCAAAACTAAAATAAAAAATAAATTAGAGAGCAATTATAAATTTTTGATTGAATGGTGAAATTAAAAAGAAGTATCAATTTAACAAAAGAGAAAAAAACAATAAAAAAAGTGAGGATCAAATTGTACAAAAAAAATAAATCACAAATTGAAATTTAAGAATGAAATTAAAAATAAATAAAAACTTTACAAAAGAGCAAAGAAAAATAATTAGAAATAAAAATGATAAGGGCCAAATTAATAAGAAATAATATATCATAAATTTGGGTTGAAGTATGAAATTGAAGTCGAATAAAAATTACACAAAAGGGTCAATAAAAAAATTAAAAAATAAAATAATAAGAATCAAAGTTGAAATATTAACAACTAAGAGGACAACTCTTAAAATTTAAATGGTCACCACAATTTTGAGGGAAGGAAAGAGAAAAAAAAAGGGGGGGCAATGTCACCGGCGATAAACCATGCCCCCTCCCACGCCTTGATAACCTTTTTATTAAAATATTATTTTATGTTTATTAAAAGATTAAATTGTCATCAATCAACTTTATAATATAAAAACAAACATAATAAAAGACAAAAAAAAAACTCGATGTAAGTTTTAAATTTTTTGATTTTAAAGAAAATAAAGTTATTTTACCGTGTAAAAAAATAATGATCAAGAAGCCCTTTTATGTTAGTTTTAAAATTTTGCTTTTAAAGATAAATGAGTGAAGTGTCGTCGGCGATAAACCATGCCCCCTCCCACGCCCCGGTAAACTTTTTATTAAAATATTATTTTATGTTTATTAAAAGATTAAATTGCCATCAATCAACTTTATAATAACAAAAAAAAACATAATGAAAGACAAAAAAAAAAAATCCTTGGACGTAAGTTTTAAACTTTTTGATTTTAAAGAAAATAAAGTTATTTTACCGTGTAAAAAAATAATGATTAAGAAGCTTTTTTATGTTAGTATTAAATTTTTGCTTTTAAAGATAAATGAGTGATTTCACATGCTTAAAAAAAAAAAAGATAACTCTACCGCTAATTAATTGTGTAATGACCCATTAGCATTGTAAAAAGATCAAAACACTTTCTTTAATGTAATTGAATTTTTAGAAAAGCAAAATAGTAACTACATTCTAGTAGCATAGTGAATTTGCCTTCGGCTTTAGCTTCTTTCTTTTATATATATATATATATATATATATATATGTATTCTTGTATTTTTTTTTTGAAATTATATAAATTTACTTAAAAATTATTGCATAAACATATTTATTTTGTTCATTTATGTATTTTCAATTAAATATATTTGTGTCTTTTTTGTACTTGTCTATTCTATGGAGACACTAATTAAAAGCAACTCTAAAATTGTAACTTTTTCATAAATTAAATTTATGAGTAATGCTTTTTGTATTTTTATGAAAGAGAAAATAACAATTTCAGATGTATTTAATAACTTTTCAATTATATTTGGATTTTTAGTGTACATGAGATTATAATGTAAAGTACAACTTATAATAATTTTTATAACGTCAATAATTTTTATGTTATATTGCGTGTTTATTTTGAGAAAAAAGAAATATAAAATCTTTGCGTCTGCCGGGAGTCGAACCCGGGTCTATTGCTTGGAAGGCAATTATCCTAACCGTTGGACTACAAACGCTTGGCTTGCTGAAAACCTAGATTGAAATATTCTAATAGTTATTTCTTTGTGATGCAAGGCATCAAATTTTGACAGGCACCGATATGGGAACCACCTAACTCAGCAGTGAACTTTTTTTATAGTATGAGTTCCACTGCGTTGTTCATAATCATATACAAGAATAAGATTGTAAGAAAAAAAAAGTTTTTTAATCAGAGGTCGTTTTTCCTCTTGCATAAGGGCTGCGACAAACTTCATATTTATCAGCTAGACCTTTAGACTTCCCATCTCTGCAGAGAGCAAAGTTCTTGTCTTCAATGGCCTCCTGTTGCAATGCTTTTGCAAAGCCCTGGAGGCCAAGCTTACTGGCTAAATAAGCTTCACAACCCAAACTACCCACCAAGTCAAACTGAACTCATATCAGAAGCATGGATGCAGCACAATCATATTTAGAACTCATCTGCCATTTCTTTTTTGTTTCTTTTGTTCTTGTAACATGTGCTTGATCATGAGAGACCTTCAATGTTGAGCCAAGATCTTTCAAAGAAAGAAAAAGACGGGCAATGTTGTATGATAAGAATCTAATCGAAACAGTTGATGTTTCTAACTTATTTTTGTTAAAATCATTCCAATATACACTTGAATTCGGAATAAAAATATAAATATCCAAAACTTTTTTATATATATAAAAAAGTTTGTACATTCTATCTCTTCTCTAAAATTTAAAAATCCTAATACATTATCATCTTTGACCTATCAAAGAAATGATCCCATTCATGTTTCCCTTCTGTCCCAAATAAAATTTTCTTCCAAGTATACTCTTCTATATCTTCAGAAAAATTCTTTCCAGCTTTAATATCCATCTTAATCTTCTCCACTCTTTCAAGAACCCCATCAATTGTGAGATCAAATGCATCTTTAAGGGTCTCCAATCCATAGCTTGGATCAGCATACACCATGCCTGGAATCAGCTTTATAACCTCTTCTCTCATGGCCCATACTCTTTGTATCGGAATCCGAGATAACGTCCTCTCAATGCTGACTTTCTCGTCTTTTATCTTGTTTGCCGGTATGAACACGGAGTATTTAGTATAATCCCTCGGGAAATGCCATAAATACTGGGCATAAGATGAACCTGGATGGAAGAAAACTGGAATGCACCCAGCCAAGATTGAATCAAAAGTTGATCGCCTGGTATAGGAATCCCCTGGAGGCTGCAAGCAGAACGTAGAGCTTTGAAACATTTTCATCAAATTAACTGGTTCATAGCAATTGCTTGAACCGGTAATACATTCTAGCAACAGGCATTTTTCCCTTGCAGCCTGGCACTGTTCAATGATGTCAGTACGGATAGAATCTGGGAGGTCAGGTCTCGGCCCACCTGCGAAAGAAAACAAGAACTGCCTTTTCAGTCTTCTCATCCTGTTTTGCCATTGAAACACTTCGTTGTCACTTGAAGGATGAAAGTACGTTGGATAGGGTACTGCAAAGTCATTGTTGTTCCACGGACTTGATTCAATAGTTAACACTGTCATGTTTCTAGATTCAGGCAAAATCATAAGCTGGTTGCCCCAGTCATTGTTGTTGTTCGTTAATCTCCTGAAATCCCAAGTGATCCTTCCAGCAACCATGAAGTGGTCACTACCCCACAGTCTTTTCCACTCAGGGCTTTCTCTTAGCCACTTGACAAGATGACGAGAATAATAATCTTTCATCTTCTTGTCAGCATTCCACAGATAACGAGCAACGTCAAGTCCAGAATAGTAAGGGACAAAGATTGCTGAGGCCAATGAAGAGTCATTGGTTAAGCACTTGTACTGCTTCATTTTATGGTGGAAAATGATTTCTAGCATGAATTGGTTAGTATCATACCAGCCAGTGTTTGAGAGCGTCCTTTCCGAATTCTTTAGCTGGGGACCAAAGCCGAAGTTTGACAGGTAGGGGCACATATTAGACCATTCGTTAAGTGATTGACAATGCCTGACCAAATCACCATTGAATCGGCTTGGAAGGTTATGGATATAAATGTATCGGCCTACACATGATTCGGGATGTGAATCCGAATTGGTTTGCCTCCTTATTTGATCTTCCTTGTTAGGCTGTTCGATGACCTCCTCGATTACCTTCTCTTCTCTAGGAAGTGAATGATCAACCTGTTTCTTGACCCGTTTCTCCCTAGCCGGTTTCTTGACACGTCTCCTCCTAGCCTCTCTAGGAAGTGAATGATCAAACGGTTTTTTGACCTGGTTCTCCCTTGCTGTACTCCTTGCATTACCAGATTCTTCTCTGTTTCCTTCACCAAAGACTTTGTTGATCGATCGAGCTTCATTTTCTGTAAGATGTATTTGATTTTCATGTTTTGATTCTTTCCCAGCATTAGATACTTCACGAAGATACTTGTCCCAATCACCACCGGTAAAAAAATTGTCGACAGGATTACCTGTTGCTTTCGTATCCATATCCATAATAGAGTCTGATGCAACATGCCCTGTTTCTTCATTGGAATTCCGATTCACACCACCAAAACTCGATTCATCGGTATCAACAAAATTATCATAATGGTGTTTCAACAAGAAATCATCCTTCTTATCAAGTTTTGAGCCCGAATTAAAGAAGAAGTAAAGCAATAAGAACCATAAAAGAAACACGACCGTAAAATACCAGAATTTGCTGCAACCCTTTTTAAGTATCGGCACCTTCTTCATCAATCCCTCTTGATCATGCATGTATCTATTCTTCTCGATAAGCCCTTGCTGTAAGAAATGGGATTGAAGAGAGAATCAGCTGGGATTTGGTGTTTAAGGATATGAAAGAAAAAAAGAAATGCACGTAGGAATTGATTAATTTGTAGGGAAGGGATCTCCCTTCAGAAAGAAAATATTATAGAGAAAACCAATGATAAGGAAACAAGAGAGAAGCTCTATAATTGTGGTGGCGTTGAAGCATTCAAAGATTTTGATCCATCGAATGTTCAGAGAATAATTAATCAGTTTTAAGTGTCCAGTCTGTCCTTAATTGTAACTTACTTGATCAATAAAAATATACCAACGATAATAATTAATTAATAAACAAAGATCATAAAATTCATGGTGATATTTACAATCCAACAGTTCAGAGCGAGCGCGTGCTTTTTTTTTTTGAACGGGCAGCGGGTTTTCTTTTGTTTTTAATTTCTTCTTAATTGGTGCTTCCAATTAAATCATTTTTTTCTTTCTATAATTCAAAAAAATTCACCTACAAGCACATAAAAAGCAAATTATATATATATATATATATATATATATATATATATATAAAATGACTAAACTAAATATTCTCCATTAAAATAATGTTTGATAATGTAATAACGATTATAGTTTAAAGTGTGTTTTGCTTGAAAATATATCAAAATAATATATATATTTTTTATTTTTTCAAAACTATTCTTAATTTTAGCATATCTAAACAATTTGAAAACGTTAAAAAAATTATTTTTTTAAAAGAAGAATTTTTAAATTTTTAAAAAGTATGATTTCAACCGCGTTTCCAAACACTTTATAAGGCTTCGTTTGTTTGCTGGAAAGTAGTTTCCTTTTGAAAAGTGAATTCCAAGGAAAGTGAATTCTGGGAAAGTGAATTCCGGAAAAGTATTTTCCGATGTTTGATAGTGTAATGGAAAATAAGTTGGAAAACACTTTCCAGTGTTTGGTTATGTCATGGAAAATGAGCTGGAAAATAACTTATTAATGTTTTATTTTTCTCAAGTTTA
>Ga0325410_1007062_pt1 | contig 12301 bp, 7 predicted proteins | sample PopdelMetagenome_16_FD_206182 | JGI IMG/M metagenome (GOLD analysis project Ga0325410, IMG submission 206182) | Populus deltoides microbial communities from Bellville, Georgia, United States - Xylem-PdIQD-R3 | ecosystem: Host-associated > Plants > Phyllosphere > Stem > Wood/Secondary xylem... | reverse complement strand
GGGCATCTTAGCTCTTAAGAAAAAATCTCGACTTCGAAATCATGTACGTGGCAAACGATGCATCTACAACCTTAAATATCGTCACAGCTCACACATACATTGTTGTTGCCTGAACGTACGCCACTCCAACATTGTTTTCCTTTTCTATTGTTAGGTTCATCCCTTTGTCCCTAATTTTTCTCTCATGATTACGAAATATTTTATTTCAAGTTATTTTATTTATTTATTAATATAAACATTCAGGCTAGCTTCCACATATTTAATTAATACTCTAAGTCTTAAGATTATGAATTAAAAAAGCTGTTCTAGAAATGATTAGGTCATTTGTAATTTTATTAAAAAAGTAAAATAAATTTTAATTAGATCAATGAAATCACAGCTTAATCGTTAGATCAACCAAAATAATTTTTGATTAATTTTTTAATACCCGACCCGGAAAGAAATGTTGAAAAAATATTGAATTAAAAGAATTTTGGGAGAAATTAAATTGTTAGGCTCGTTTTGTTTCTGGAAGAAAGGAAGGCACATTGATACTTCAAGTTATCGCAACATGGATGGGAATTTTGTTGGGGGCAGCTTTACCAATTTAAGGATTCATAATTGAATTTTAAGCATTCATGTGAAGTCTTGTTTTGAAGTAAACACTACCACCTGAAAACCCTCTCGGAGTAAGTATGCCATAATATTCAAAATTATTAATCAAAATTATTGAAAAATAATTTCTTAAATTTATCAGGACAAATATGAATCTTCCGAAATTTGGTAAAAGTTGGCCCGAGCTTCGTTGACTCTTTTTTTTTCTGCCATGACCTGTCTGCTGGTAAATCACTAGCCCCACTCCTCAAATCTGCATTTTTTTCAATAAAGTAGACTGCTAAGCATTGTTCTAGACACACAAACGAAGAGGGAGGGTAAATAGTATGTAAATAGTTGTCAAAACAGTATTCTAAAACCCGGTCACCAGACCCGGTTTGCCTACCGGGTCAATACGATTATAGCTTGATTTGAATTAAATTTCATAATAAATAAGAAAATTTAACCTGTATATAACCCGGTAAAAAATATGAATTCACTGTGAGTGTATTAAAATCTATTTAATTTTTAATTTTTAAAAAAATGAGTGATCATGCTTTTCTAATATATTTTATTAAACCGTCCCGCTAATGACCTTCATGATTTAATAATTATAATTAAAAAAACATTCTTGGTGTTATAAGAATATTAGGTATTGTTTGGCATTTTAGTTTTTTTAAAATATTTTTTATTTAAAAATATATTAAAATAATATTTTTTAATTTTTAAAATTTATTTTTAATATCAATATATTAAAAAATATTAGAATACAAGTGAAAAACGAGGACGAAAAGGATTTGTTTCCATGGTTTTAATTACCTAGAGAAATAAAATAAAATAAAATAAAAGGGAGAAGTAAAGTGTGATTAGAGGGATAAAGGTGGGGGTTGAGGCGGTAAAAAGAGAGAGTAATGATGAAAGATGGAGGAGCTAAAGGGAAGGGAAATAGGGGGGGAGGAGGTTGTGTTTTATAATGATTAGGTTTCGTCAAAACCAAGAGGATGGGATGCGGTGGGTAATCATTTCAACTGTCTGGGGAAGAGAAGCTCTTTGATTTTTGGTGGGTATATGCATCATGGCTCATCATGATCATCATCATCATGGATTCCCTTCTTTTACGTGTGCAAATCCACTTTTTTCCGTGTCTGATCCCTTTCTTGAAACCTAGACTAGTTAAAGAGTGGCTGGTTTCTTGTTTGCTGTTCTTGATAATAACCATTGCCATTGCTTTCACCTTGATTCTCGCCTTTCTTGTATGGAACGAGGCCTTTGCCTGCTTGCTACGGTGGTTTCCTTCCCTGTGGGATAGGCCATGTGTTCTGGTTGCTGCTGCTTGACATTGTTGTTTGCTGTTCATTGTAGCCTGATGTTTGATTAAGGAAATAAATCACCACACCATGGAATGAATTGCACTTTTGCCTTTCGGCCCCAGCATGCGCTTCGGGATCCATAAACACTCCTTTTTTTAACGGGCCTGAGAAAAACAGAGCAGCGATTAAACCCACTCTGTGAAGAATTTAAGAAAAAAATAGAAAAAATCAAAATCCAGAGTGATTCGGTGACCCGGTTGATCCGATCAAAAACCCGGTTACAATGTGTTGATTTTTTTTTGTTTTTTTACTAAAACGATGTTGTTTTGATTTTTTTTAAATCAGAATTGACCCGGTCAAAACCCGGAACCCAAGCCATGGACCGGGACGAGTTTAAAAACTATGCTAAAAGATGCGGGTTCTTTTTTTTACCGTGGAAGGCTTTATTGTTCATTATCTTATATATTATTATAAATGAGTCGTGTAAAATTTTATGTTTTTTTAAATTTAATCATCACATTTCATGAAGATCAATTGATTTTGGTTTCTAATAAAAATATGACATCAAAAGAAGAGCAATCAAAATAAAAAAACATTAAACATGGATGGCATACACTTTTGTTCTTGAACTTTAAAAATTATACAGATTATATAATTTCAATACCTCAATATTTTTTCAATTCATTTTTTTTAAATTAATGATTTTTTTATGGTTTATTCTTTATTTTTTTAATTTATATTTAAATTAGTGTCTTTTCTCTTTTTCATTTTGTTTGGAGAATCTCTTTTAAATAATAATTTTTTTAATTGTATATTTAAATTTGAAAAGTTTTTTTTATTCATCTATAATTTTTTTTTATCTTTTGTATAGATTAAATTTATCTTTGAAAATAAAAAAAATATTTTCAAAAAATATTTCTACTATATGGAGCCTTGCATAATGTTTTTTTTCCATTTTATTTTATTCAATCAATTTAATTTGTGTTTCAATTTCTATTATTATTTACTTAAATAAAAAATTATTTTAATAAATAAATCTGACCAACACAATCGAGTAAGTGTCATGTCTTTTGAATTTAAATATCTTGATCTATATATATCTCTTGATTTTTTAATTTTAATTTTTATGTATTGTAAATGACTGTTTATTTATTTATTCGCTCACATAGTTGTTGATTTATTTGATTATATAAATACATAAAAAAATTAATTTGAACTTAGATTTTTTAAATTATAAAAATACATTGAAAAAACAAATATATATAATATTTTTTTATAAAAAATAAAGATATTTGACTCGTGAAAAAACAAGGGTTACATAACTAGTTGCTATGCAATTAATGACTCCTATATTCTGTATTTAGTTTTGCAACTTACAAACACAAATTGCAGTAGACTGGACGAGGACAAGCTGGAGTTGTTTTATCATGCTACAAGACGCATTGAGCATTGCATAATGCATAGAACTTTGTCGTAAAAAATTTTTTTAACATAGGAATTGAAATATATTTGGTAAGAAAATACAAGAACAGACAATACTTCAAAATAAGATGTAGCTTAGCCAGTAACTAAAATGAAATTTCAAAAGTTATAGTAATTAAATCTAAACCTGGTAAAAAAAAATACACCGAACACTATAAAATTTTTAAAACAAAAAAAGAAAAATTAAAAATTAAAAAGTAAAAAATTTAAAATTTTAAAAATTAAATTCTATTAAATTAAATTAAATTGGTAATTACAACATACTACATCACATCAAATCAATCATCTGGCAACATGATACTTAAGATTGTGACCTAGTAGGGGAAGGGATTTGCTTCCTTTCTTTGTATCCAGGTTCGATCCTTTCTGTGTATACCTGTTATTTTTGTTGTGTTTCACACATGTTCATTAGGCTTGCAAGATATTCAATAATTTTAAAAATTAATTTTGATACATGAACATCCTGAATTATTAAAAATAAAAAAAATTCTGCCAACATGATCGCGGCAGTGTGGCATGAACATGGAGACAGTCTACTTGCTCATTTGAGAACCACAAAAGGTCCCACGGGGCATATAAGGATACATAGTATCCTATTATTTTTTAAAATAAATTTTGTTTAAAATTATTAGCATATAAAAATAATATAAAAATATAAAATAAAATTAATTTAAAGTAAATAAAAAAATATTTTTTTAAATACAAAAACAAATTGTTCAGCCGAGATTTTGATGTTGAATGAGGCTCGCCTCCGCAGGAAGATGCAGTCCCCCATCTTCACGGGGACCAAATAGAAATGTTTGGAACGAGGCATAATTTATTTGTAGGCTGAAACCCTAAAAAGCCCACCCAAGTTCTGGGTTTTTGGATTTTAAAATGGATCAACACTCGGGCTTCTAAATATAGACAACTATCTCAGCTAGGCCTGGTCTTGATGATTGAAAATATCACTCCACACCATAATTATGTCAATACTATTATAATTTAAACTCTATATCTAGTTAAAAATAAGACTAAAGAATTATATAATTGTAAAAATAGATTCATCCTGTTTTTTTTAATTATTTGACTATTTATACATCATATAAAACTTTAAATAATATAAAATAAATTTTTTAAATTGACCCTAACCTATATAATACCTTACCAATATTTTATTTTGACCATCAAGACTTTCAAGATGATTAAAACCAGGTCAATAATTAAACATCAAAATTTATTAAATTTTTGATTTTTTTTCATATGCATATACATGTTATAAATGAATAACAAAAATTTTATGAATTTTTTCTTATATTCTTTTTTTACTCCTTTAAAGGAATTAACTTAAAAATCTTGGCAAATTCTAATGATATTAAAAAAAAACACCTTGGTCAAGAGGTGTAATAAACTCTTATTTGTGTCTATATCTTCAATGTTTATATGACAAGAAATTCTTTAAAATAAAAGATAAAAAGCCTACGATACCACTTGCCAATGTAATCATGTTAGCATTTAATCAATCATTAAAAAATATATTATTTCCATATATACCTTACCAATTAAGTAATACTTTAAAACATAGAAAAAGTAATGTAACTTTCTTCACATATTTTTTTCTTTTTCTTACATGTATTTTTTCTCCTTTTATTCCCCAAGATTGCCTTCTTATTTCTTTTTTTTGTTTTTTTTGGATTTTACATGTTTTTTTTCCTCGAGATTATCTTCTTTTTTTTTTTATTCTTTTATGTTTTTGTGTTTTTTTTGGATTTTACATGTTTTTTTTTCTTTTTTCCTCGAGATTGTCTTCTTCTTTTTTTTTTTTATGTTTTTGTGTTTTTTTTAAAATTATCTTTGTCGATTTTTTTTTACAGTTTTTTCTTTAAAACAATGTGAATTGTTGCAGTGTTTCCCTACATGTTTTTTTTATGATTTTTTTTCAAGAACTGTCTTTGTCGATTTTTTTTTTCATATTGAGTTAGCTGAGAATTTAGTTTCATTTTTTTCTTTAAAACACTGTGGATTGCTACAGTGTTCCCCACATGATTTTTTTTGTATGATTTTTTTAAAAAATTATCTTTATCGATTTTATTATTTTTAATATTGAGCTGGTTGAGAATTACAATTGTAGATTTTCTTATGAAACATTATAGACTGCTACAGTGTTTCCTTGCATGGTTTTTTTTGTTATAATATTTTTCAAAATTATCTTTGTTGATTTTATTTTTTTTAATATTAAGTTAGTTGAGAATTTAGTTTTGTAGTTTTTCCTTTGAAAATATTGTAGATTGCAATATTTTTTCTCCATATAATTTTTATTTATTTTTGTTATGATTTTTTCCACAAACCCAGAAAAACACATAAACATGTCACAAGCCCACGTCATCGTGCCAGCATGACATCTAGTTTGTGCTATATGTTGTTGGTTTTATTCAATTTTTCATTTTATTTTTTATTTTTTTAGGATTAATTTTAATATTTTTATAAAAAGCTTATCGATACACGTGAGGTTGCAAGTGTCAAGAATACTGGTTCTTTATTCTTATAAATGGTTCTTGTTTTTTGTTTTCCTCTCCTGATATATACTATTTGCAAAAAAGAAAATCTTTTCTAAACGAACTTCTTTTTGAGGTATTGGCAGCCCAATAACTCTAACCTTGCCCGGCCCGCCGCCTGCAGGTATTGGCTACTGAACCTCCTCGAGCCTTCACAGAGACATCTTCTACCGTTTCATTTCCTTGGTCCATGGATTCCAACACCAACTTCCATCGGTTCAACACTCGCCCTCTTGTGCTGGACTTCGGCCTTCGCAGAGAGACATCTCCTGCTGTTCATTTCGTTTCCTTGTTCCCTCATGTCTCCAAACAAGAAGACGACTTCTTGCCTTTTCCTGTTTAACAACAACTACACTAAATCCTAAATGTCAACGGAATAAATTTCTAATTAATGATTGGTTTATAGATAGCAGTCTTGTCAGCCAACCCAGGAGGGCCACACTAATTAAGAACGGTGGTCGAATCATGTCCAACCCAAACAACTATCCTTCTAATCTTGTATACGGGCTAGGGTTTAAGGCAACAGCCATGTTTATTCTTGGCGGACGGTTTGTGAGACGACACCATCCGATAATTCAAGAGCAAAAGGGATCCACACTCGTTTTGTTTTGCTGTTCGGGAATTCGTCGACGCTTTTTTCTCAATTTGTTAAAAAAAAATGCTGCTTTTAAAGTTCTTTATTTGCTTATCCTGAACTTTTAAATTTGAATAGTGCTCTTAGCAGTGAGATAAATAATATACAAAAATAGAAAATCAGATCAGATCAATCTTAGTAAATTATCAACTAGTAAACGTAAATCAACTTAAATAGATAAAACAGAGTGATGGATACTTTTAAACTGCTGAAAATATTCCCAGCATGGCCTCTACACAAAAAGAAGAAGAAGAAGATGGCACCCGTACATGTGCAAGTGGATCACGGCCATTCTACCAGGATATTAAAAAGAAAAGGATTCCTAACGCACTTAATCTGTGGAAAATCCCATCACATCACAGTTGCAAAAACGGAGGAGGTATCTGGTCTGTACCCTTTAACCTAACCCCATGCTAGCAAGATTAGGTGGCTTGAAATCCTTATTGTGAGATCACAGAATTAAAACATCCCAAATTTATTTTCTTGATCTTCCTGGACGTTTGCTGGCACAGTACCAAGGTAGAATATACAGTACACTGTCAAACATCTAGAAAAATCTGCAGAGCTTCAATGATGGATTGGTTTCTTGCATGGCATCACCAGCTCGATCAGGTCTCGTGCTTTGGACAATAGCTTGCTACCACGGCTGGAATTTCCACTTGATAGCATTTAAATGGGGCTGGGCCTGAACCACCCATGAACAAGTACCTAGTTTTGAATACCGACCGAGTGTGATGGTGATAAAAATAAATGCAAATGGATGAGTGCCCTCCCCGCCCCCCAAAAAAAGAAAAGATGCCCCTTTTCTTTTTAATATATATTGGGTTGTGTTTTTCCCTTTCTTCTTGTATGTGATTAGAGCAAATAACGCTTTGGACACAAACCACTTCCTCCACTTGCAAAATGCATGTCTCCCACTACTCTCTTTTCTCTTATTTTTTTACAATTCTTTCTTTTTCTTGGTCTGTGGCTTGGCTTTTTTGACCACTCAAAAAGCTAGAAAAAGTTGAGGAGAAAATAGTACTGGTAGAAAAAGAAGAGGAAATAATCAGTCACCCGCAATCCTTTCATGTTGTTGGCTAGCTCTTTATCTGATCCACCACCTCACACACAACTTGCTGCTGCTGCTCTTTCGATTGAATCACTCCACCATCTATAGTTAATCTCATGTTTAAATTTGACTCTCTCTCTAGTGTTTAAGCTTGTTCGAGAATTCCTTACCTTTACCTCAAAGCTAAGGCCTGTTCGTACTCTTCCAAGGCATAAATGTAATACACGTGGTAGTTTGGCTCTTCACCCCATCCCTGTGGGTACCTAATTTTGTTCTTATTGATCTTTCAAAAAAAAAAAAAAAAAGAAAAACGAAAAACGATCACCTATCTATCATGACCGCAGCAGCTCTTTTCAGGCTGCTGGCATCATTTCTGAATTTACATAATTTAGAAGCATAAATGTTACGGACAAGATGCAACAACTATAACACAAATTTAAGCAAGAAGTGATCGTTTCTTTAGATTGATTATGATAAACAGGTTCAAGTTGTTTGAACAGGAGTGAGAATACCAATCAACACTTGGCCTATTCTATTCTCAGAAATTAATCATTAAATGAATTGGCAAAAAGAGAGAAGAAAATTTCCGGAACTTGAATGTTTAAATTACTGATGCCAGTTTAAATATCGTACAAAAAGAGGAAAAACAGAGAAAATAAGAGACCGCCTTGATACCCATAAAAAAAAAAAAAAATTAATAATAATAACAAGGAAAACACCAAAAGTTGCCCTTGTTTTCTCCGATATACCCCTCCCTCTCTATACAAGAAACCAAAAGTGGAAACAAAATTCCTGTGCGCTGTTCAAACGACCCCATAAAAAAAAAAAAAGTTACACTAACCTTAAAAAAACATAACAGAAAAAGGATTAATGCAACCTCAGTCACCTCGTTTTCTTGTGGCCGATAAAACGCACGGTTTTCCGCCGTTACCGTCAGTCTCTACCCATTCCATCGTTAAACCATTTTTAGATTTAATTTAGCTCTCAACCATGACATCATCGCCATCCCCTCCACCAACACCACCGGCATCGTCCCCGCCTTCACCATCCTCATCCACCCACCTCTCAACAGGGGTGCACTCCTCTTTATGTCTGAGCTTCCAGTCAAGTGCTTGACAGGCGCGTGAGCAATAGTTAACGGCTCCACAAACAGAACACCGTCTAAACTCGTGTTTTCTTGTCTCGGGCCGCCCACAACCTGTATGAGAACACAAACGGAGTCCCGAACCAGCAGACCCGCCCCGAATAGCAAACCATTCCGTCAAAAAACGACTGGCCGGATGAGCCTCAGGAGCTGGAACATTACACCCAAAGTCACTCAACAAAGGACAGCCGCTGGGTCCATTCTCACTAGGGTGACGATGGTTAGGGTGTGCGTGTGGGTTCCACGCGAGCCAAGCGCGCGTTGGCAGTCCAGAATCAGGATTAGACAAAACAGCCGCGAGTTCACGCGCGTTTGCTTGGACGAGAAAACGACGTCCCTCAGCTACGTTTTGACGGACACCATAACCGTCTTGCAGGCAGTGGCCTAGCTCCCGCAGGGCGTCGATGTGACCGAGAAAGGCAGCGCGTGCACACAACGCGACGCCGGCTCGGAGGTCTTTATCGCTTTTGGAACCACCGCTTCCATTGAATTGTATAACAGCAAGTGAATAAAGTGCAGGCGCGTGTGAGCTAATCGCCGCCTTTGCCATTAGAGAAGCGCCACTCCCCCGGTTTTGTAAACAGTAAAACCGAATCTGTACGCAATATAAAAATTGCAATTAATACCTTATGATAATAAAACACTGATTTTTCTGTGTCTTGAGAGCGATGATATTTGTTGAAAAATTATTTGTATTTAATTTAATTAATAATTACCATGCCAAGAGTGTAACAAGCTTCAGCATTTCCGGCATCGGCACAGAGTTTGAGGAAACGGTGAGCAGAATCGGACCAATTGTTGGCTTTGATTGCAAATGATTTCGGAGAAGCTTTGGATAATACTAGTGAATGAAGGCCTAATCCATTTAATCTCCTGCACCTGCAGTTTCAATCAAAAGCTTGATTCAGAAAATAACGCTTCTCTATTCGCACCATCAAAATAACAAAAGTGTAACCGTTTCCGGTCAAATCTCAAGCGCACCGGCCAACAAAAAAGAAATATCCAAAGAGAGAGCGAGAGAAGAAAGGGGACGCACGTAATTAAAACGTTAATGAAATCGGAGGGGCAAGAAGCACAAGAGCTAAGCTTGCAGAGGATAGAAATGACAAGATCATCGGGTAAAGAATCAAACAAGTCAGTCTCTCCTTTTTTTCCCGTCGAGACTAATCGATTTCTTTTCCGGCAAACCATATATTCTCCGGCGGTAAAATCAGGTTTCCCCCTCTTATAATTAGTTGACGATGTCCTCTTCTCCGCTGCAGTATTACAAGCGTCTACTGCTACTCCTCTTCTAGGATAAGAAATCCCTCTCCTTGTTCTCATTTCTCTCTATCTGGTTTTTATTTTGGTTTTCTTGTCTCTCTGGTTTTGAGAGAGAAAGGGGATAAAGTGAGGCCAAATGAGAGCTTATATATAAAAAGAGAGGAAGGTAATCTAAAGCAAAGAGAGCAGCGACAACGACGACAGCAACCGATTTGGTTTGAATAAATAATTTTTTTAATTAAACAGAGTGGGGTGGGGGGGTTGCTAATTACAACATTATCCCTCCGGTTATCGTTTGTGAACCAAGACCCACATGCTCGGATGGTTAATAATTTGGCGGTTAAAGTAAAAAAACAGTTCGACTCTAATTAACTCAGCGCTTCCTATTTCCTTGATTTAAATCCAGTAAAATAGGGTCAACAGCATGGATCTGCAGTAAAAAGGGTTTTACTCACTCAAATTTGCCTCCACTTCTTCCTTCCTTGACTATTTATAATTTATTGCTCTTTTTTTTTTTTCCTTTTCCTATATTACGAGCCACTATTTATGGCAACACTAGCTGACAGGACAGCAAATGGATAGGTAATGCCTTAAAAGCCCATTTGTTTTTACTTTTCAACGTTAATTAATTAATTAATTCGGTCCCTATTTTGGAATATCCAACACTAGCTGACAGGCCGCGCTTCTGCGCCTTGTTTTATTTTTATAAAACATCCCCTTTTTTTAAAAAATAAAAAATAAGGTTGTCTGCTTTTTAGGATTCGGACATCGCATAGATGGTTTGAAAAGTAGGATCAATGATTTTTTAACCTGAAAATTTATTATTTAGTTTTTCTATTAAAAAATATTTAAATAAACTCATTTATAACAATAAATAACTAAAAATTAGATTAAAAACAAAATTCAACTCGAATGAAGAAAATTCATCATTTTAGACAAGATAAAGATCAAATAACACTTTAATTGAACTTTTGAATAATTTAACACTAAAATCATGGTCAAAATTACTATAAAAAAAGCACTTCTTCTCTCTTTGCAAGATTCTCTCTCATCTTTCCAACTCAATTACTAAGAAAACATGAAAATAAACTCTTGGATTAATTAGAATTATTGCTAGTGTGGGGTTAGCTATAACAAATTTTCATGTTTTATATCTTAGTCCTCTATCTTTAAAATTTTTATTCTTTTACCATAGCATCAAGCCCAATTTCTTTTAATTAGGCTGTAAAAATGTATATAGTTTTTTAAAAAATCCAGTTACCGCACTGTGCATATAAATGGGCAAAACCGGATAATCTCCTACACTCGAGATGTGCTCGGATTGGAGAAATGTAAAATTACGGAAGGAATTCTTTCACGGCAGAGAAATTATGAATGGAGAAGGGAAGGGTTTGAGGAATGGGTCCGCTGGTCATGAGACTGGATAGATAATTAAATTAGCCCTCTTTTGTCGAAAAATCATGCTTGGTTTGATCTTCCAATCAGGTCAGGAAATAGAATCCGCACCCGTGATTTGGTGGCAATGCATTGGTTGCCAACAATCAAATTAATTTAGATGATTAGATTTTTCTTGAAATTCAAGAAAAGACAACATCGATACTTAATTTGTGGCCGATCTATGTTTTCGTACTAGTTCATAGTTATTTGTTTTGTGGATAAATCAGCCAGTTTATTACCACCGCATAATTTCTATGATTTGTTTGTTCTATTTTATGTTGTGATTCTCGTGATCAAATACTATGATTTGACGAACAATACAGCTCGGATTATATTTTATTGTCTTTGTCTCGAACGAGTTTAGCTGTTACAATACAATTCTCTACTTTAATATTGGAAAAATACGAATCATGGGGGTTTTATTTATTTTTAAAACCATTGACATTCACTTGTAATTCATGTCATGATCAAGGTCAATGACGTATTTTCCTGTTGTTTATAAAAGCAACGGCATGATTCTAGCTCCTGTCAGGTCAAATGACTGTATGGCCACAGATTCTGAAGCGTATAAACTGGTAAATTCTTAAAAACTGAAAATCAGAACGGTGATTGCTCGGAGATGGCAGCTAGCCAGAAACGGCAGAGAGGTAAATTGACGCAGCCATGCATTGTTTGTTCACCGGTTATCTGTAATAGCTTTATTAAATGAACTCCAATTCGAGTTTTAACATTCGAAGTTCCCGTTTTATGATAATGTAACTGAGAAGGTTTACTAACCAGTGTTGTTATGAGCCTTGTCTGATTGGTTAGTCCGTCATTCTATAACCTAACTTGGATAAATTTTTCTATCAAATTCAATGTTGATGTGATCAC
>Ga0325410_1007061_pt1 | contig 12302 bp, 4 predicted proteins | sample PopdelMetagenome_16_FD_206182 | JGI IMG/M metagenome (GOLD analysis project Ga0325410, IMG submission 206182) | Populus deltoides microbial communities from Bellville, Georgia, United States - Xylem-PdIQD-R3 | ecosystem: Host-associated > Plants > Phyllosphere > Stem > Wood/Secondary xylem... | reverse complement strand
AAAAAAAAAACATCGCAATACCAAGTTGGTATATACGTCTTGACAATACCAAGATTCAAAGACGGAGAGATTTGATATATGCTTTTGTAAAGTAGTACAAGTTCAATATAGTTATGGATTCAAATTATTCTAGTTTGCAAAACATGAAAAACAAACTAAAAAATCTATTAAAAAGTACTTTTAGAGGTTGAGCAAAGTGGTTACACATATCCATTCTTCTCTAATGGATAAAGAAATGATTATGCTCTTCTCAAGTACATTCAAAGGTCCATACTTTAAATATTTGGTCAACACTTTGGCACAATATTATACAAAGATTGTTATTATAACTAATAAAATTAAGTAGGCAGTGAGGACAGGAAAAATATCAAACATTTCTAAAGCTAACTAAAGGAAATAAGGGTGGGTTCATCAACAAGATAAAAGACAAACAATGTTCACCAAATGGAAATCAATATTTCTCAACCTAGAAGTTGTTGGATAATTAATAGAGATCCAATCAGCAAGCTAATACCAATAACACCAATCTTCAACCATTCACTTCGACGCTAGCTAATGCTATATCCATCTCCAATCTGAGCTCATCTTAAAAATTCTCTACTTACCAACATAACCATTTCCCATAAAATTAGCCATTCTTTAACCAAAAAACATCAAATGACCAAGTTGGCCTAAATAACTAGCCTTATAAAAATATCTAAAGAAATTAGGAAACATTATCACTTCTTTCGGTACCGTTAGGAGAAATGCTAAAAAAGATAGTTTGAATTGGATAAATTTCTTCTACACCATAAATACTTCTTCAACCACCATACTCTTATTAGTATAAACCTGACCATAAATACCAATACCATGCTGGTGTTATTGGATATAACATTAATAATTATAATGCTTTAAATAAAAGATCCTCCACCTTATCAAGTCAGGTTAGATAACATTTGATGGAAGTTATTACGCCACAAATATAAGCATGGATCCATTGCCAAACCATGTTGTTATAGAGAAAGAGGCATGATTTTTAATGATGCTAGTTATGATAAGAATAAGGCCACTTTGAAGATAACAATGAGAAGTTTGTTCAATATGTTATCCCATAAAAATTACCTCAAGGCACCATCTAAAATATAGGCTATTGAGGATCCTAATATGTATTGCAAGTTCCATCATGAGTCAGATACAATATCAATAAATGTGATGAGTTCCATCATGAGTCAGATACAATATCAATAAATATGATGAGTTCCATCATGAGTCCGAGCATGATATCACTAACTAAGTATGCTATAATTTAAAAACAATAAGGTTAAGAATAAGGTGGGAAAGCTATCTTCCCAAGAAAACAAAGTAGAGGTAAATAGGTACCAGCCAACGATGAATAATCCTCTAAGAATGATTCCATTGATGCTAACTTACATGACCATAAGTAACTATCACACTTTGCCTTACAATTATGGATACACCTTTCATAATAAAGAGTCACACCCTATCATGCATACTAAGATTAATGGTTTGACAAGAACAAGAAGGTGTTTTACTTTATAAAAGTTAGAAAGGCAATGAAAGACTAAAAGAAAGGTAGTATAAGAGCTTGTCAATGATGATGAAGTTAACAAGCTAATAAATAATAAGGAAGCTACTAAGTTTCTTGAATTTATAAAAATATATTGACTACAATATGGTTGACCAATTACAGAAAACCTCAGCTTAGATATCCATACTCTTTCTCTCATCTTAACTTTAAAACCATATCAGAAAGTGCTTTAGAAAGTTATAAATTAAGCATATGTTCCTGAGGATATCATATTTGATTATATAAAGCATATAGTACGAAAACTCCAGGCCACCAACTACTTGTATTTCTCCAAAAATGAATTAGGTCTAGAAAGCACATGTCATGATTAAGAGCAAAGATTACGTCATAGATCAAGTGTTAATAGATAATGACTCAACTTTTAATATGCTTCAAATGCCCATCTTAGATCTTTTATAAGATGATGCATCACATATACATCAAAGAAATATGATGGAAATGGGTTATGATGGTTCATCGAGGTAGGTGATTGATGACATCGATGTAGACTTGGTCATTAGGCCGCTATAGTTCCAAGTCACCCTATAAGTAATTGATATTTAGCTTTAATATAAGATGTCATTAAGATGACCTTAAATCCATGTTGTAGGAGCGATGACATTATCTTTGTATCAAAGGTTCAAATATATGGTTAATAAAAGGTTAGTGACGATGAAAGTGGATAAGGTGTTATTAATGATGAAATATAGGTTAATGTCCTATATAGGAGCTAAGAGAACAAGATAAAGATCTTTATTCCTTCAAGGTTGTGCATGTAGATTTGGTTCCTAAAAACACAATGTTGACAAAGTCATCATTAGACTGCTATAGTTTCAAATCACCCTATAAGTAATTGATATTCAGCTTTAAAATAGCATGTTATTAGGACAACCTTAAATCCATGTTGTGAGAGCGATGGCATTATCTTTGTATCAAAGGTTCAAATATAAGGTCAATAAAAGGCTAGTGATTATGAAAGTGGATGCGGTGTTGTTAATGATAAAAAAATGTGTTAGTGCCTTATATATAAGTTAAGAGAAGCTGAGATAGAGATTGTCATGCCTTCAAGGTTGTGAATGTAGATTTGGTGCCTAAGAAAACACAATGTTTACAAAGTCATAAATTTCAAAAACTATAAAAATAGTTGATAAATACATGATAAAGTATGGGTTGCCACTAAGATATGATCTAAACATAGGATTACTTAAGCGAATCAATTACATGAAGTTGAAATATACTGATTAATGGTTTACATTGGATTTTAAACCATGTAGAAAGAATTACTTAAGGGTGGTAGAAAGGAAACATGAGAAAAGGATGGCAAAAATTGAGGGGCGTAAACCTATTGATGAAACAAATATTCAATGTTACACCTATGCATATGACCTTTCATCTTTCAATTTGTGTAATACAACCTAATGATAAAGTGAGAAACCAAAATAAGATGTTTATTGATCTCACCATCTATAATCTAAAAGAGAATGAGATTGAAGATTATGTCATTTATCTCGAGTTGGGATTGATTGGTTCCTAAATTGTGACCTTACCCTAGGTGACCCGTGAACACCTAATAAGAAGTGCTTTTGCTACACTATTAGTTTGGAATCAAAGAAGAGATAGAGGAGTCTCAAATTCACTAGGTGTTCCTCCTCTAGCAAAGACAACAAGTGATTCCACGCGCCAATAATGGCATTGCTGCGTGGTTCCACGAGTTATCGGGATTACCTAGCAACCTTGGAAGGTTTTCAACAATCCCTAGACAACCCTAACAACCTTAAAAGGTCGATTTCTAACCCCAAACCATTTATTTGATAAATTATTAGTTTTTGGGACAACAATATTAATTGTGTGTATGTTTTTTTGGATTGTTTAATGATGATTTATGATTGATTGAGCTGTTAGGACAAAAAATATTGATTTTTTTTTAGTATGGCCAAGTCTCTCAAAACATAAATAATATTTTCATATTTTAGCATATTAAAAAAATCATAAAAATATTCTTTTTATTTTTACATATATTTTGGATTTAGTAACTAGTTTATTAAAGTCATGAGAACTTAGCCTACATTTTAAAAATACAAAAAAAAAATTTGTTTTTTCCAATATCAAGAATTACAAACTTATATGTAAGACATATTCCTGATATTAAAAGAAAAAATAAAAAAATATATGTTTTTACATAGCTAGGCTTTAACCTGAAAAAATAAGGACCTCCTTACCGAGAAGGACTTTTCTTACACTTTAAACAGACCAATAACTAGAAAATGTAACAATTCTTTAGTTTATATCAAACAAACAAACAAACAATGCATCTTATCTTAGGTAAGATATACTAGGGATGATATGTCATTCCTATACACAACCAATCCCCTTATCCAGACTCTGAGACCTGTTAGGGTTCCTAGTAACCAAAATACTAGGCGACGACTCCCTTTTTCATTTTACTGATAAAAACAAGAATTCCTTGTTCTTTCCACCCATATCTATCTTGATAATCTTGACCCGGGAGAACGATCGTCGCGACACCGCACACGTGTGACAACATTAATGAGAAAATGTCAATAATAAAAGTGGTAATGCCATTAGATGTTGAGATAGTAAAGATTAGATAATAAAGACATTTACAATTGCCACTCCATACACACTAGTCTCCCAATAACCCATTATTTCTTTTCTTTTTTGTTCTCCCCTCTTTATCTCTCATCCTAGGTTTTTGAATCTCATTTCTTAATAATTGAATCTCTATAATATTTCAGGTTGGTTTATATATATATATATATATATATATATATGTATTAATTAATTTAAAAGGAAAATAAATTTTAAAACAACCGCTATTTATAAACACGGTTATGTTTAAATTATGTTATTTTTATAGCCCGTGTTATTTTTTAAATTTTTTTTATCAAACTGAGCTAGAAAGATAAAATACCGTGATTTGTGTGATTAAACTAATTCCAAAAGTCAAAAATACCTTGGACATGCCTGCAAGCATAGTTGTCAAATTTATTTTAAAGTTTGATGAGGTTTAGGTTACAAGGTGATTTTGTGATCTATTAATTAACTTCGATTATTTTTAAATTCCAGATGGATGTTGTTTTAGGTGATTGAAAAATTAAAAAACTAAAATAATATTTTTTTAATTATTTGAAATTGACTTGACTAAAATTCACTTATAATAATTCAAGTTTAGTCAAATTAATATTTAAAATAATTCAACTTCTATTAATCAACTTCTATCTTATTGTAACAGCTACATGTAGAGAATTTCTACATAACATATTTGAATTCTCTACATGTAGCTGTTACAAGATAGAATAGAATAGGCATAGTTATTAAATATGTGACTGTTAATGACTCGGATAGGGTTTTACTTTGAATTATTTTAAATATTAATTTGACTAAACTTGAATTATTCTAATTGAATTTAATCAAGTCAATTTCAAATAATTAAAAAAATATTTTAAAAATATATTATTTTAGTTTTTTAATTTTTCAATCACCCAAAACAACATCCATCTAGAATTTAAAAATGATCAAAGTTGATTAATAGATCACAAAATCACCTTGTAACCTAAACCTCTTCAAACTTTAAAATAAATTTGACAACTATGCTTGCAGGCATGTCCAAGGTATTTTTGATTTTGCAATTAGTTTGATTAAATTTAATCACACAAATCACGGTATTTTATCTTTCTAGCTCAGTTTGATAAAAACTTTTAAAAAATAATACGGGTTGTAAAAATAACATAATTTAAAAAACATAACCGTGTTTATAAATAGCGGTTGTTTTAAAATTTATGTTCCTTTTAAATTAATTAATATATATATACAAACCAACCTAAAATCTTATAGAGATTCAATTATTAAGAAATGAGATTCAAAAACCTAGGATGAGAGATAAAGAGGGGAGAACAAAAGAGAAAAGAAATAATGGGTTATGAGATTCATTAATAAAGACACGATGTTGAGATGTTGGCACGTAATGTTGGAAATAAATATGAGATGGAAATATATATATTTGGATATGCCATAAATGGTTATAAAAAAAATATTAAGATGGAAAAAAAATATTGGAATGCACCATAAAAGGAATAATAAATACTTTTCATGGAAAAATATATAAATGAGTTAAATGGGCATAAAATATATTGAGAATAAAAGAAATATATGGATAAGCAAAAAATAAATAAAAAATATATTGAGTTTGATAAATAATATAGATGAGTCATAATGAGTATAATAAATGTTATAAGTAAAATTAATATTGATAATTAAGCAAAAAATGACATAAAGGTGTTGATATGAACTAAATGACATAATTAGTTGGAAAAGACGTAGTAAATGTGTGAAATGAAAGAACATGAATGGTGAGCTCAAGGTCGTATCTACATTTTTCAGAAGGGATTATATGATTATTGAATCGAAAATTTAATTAAATTATAAGTTAAGGGTATGACATGGGATTAAAGAATCCCAAAATAGATTCAAGTACAATCTAGGAATAGTGAAATAAAAAGTGATATGGAATATATTATATCGTGAATTCGAATATAATGTGGATTTGATATACTTGTGCAAAGAAAAATTATATAGATGGAAAATGACAAAACAAGTGTAATTCAAGGAGGGAGGTGATAAGAACCAAGTCAGGTCTGAATTTGATCTTAAAATATTTATTGACTAGTTTTGCAAGATCAAGCATATATCTCAAAACATGCATCAAAATGAGTTGAAATTTTACAGGGACATACTAGACACGTTGAACTATATTTTGATATTTTATAATGTCAAATGGAGTTCAAGAATATATTATTTCAGATGGTTGAAGTTACTAGATAAATCTTATCAAATTTACCAAACTAGACCTTTATGTATTGTTTAGAACATATCTAGAGCTACAGATGTAATTGGGTTGCGATTGAAGTTGTGTTGGAAACTAGACATCTCAAGATTTCCAACCATATATGGTAGGCCTAGTAATTCATATAGACAATAGAGAATGACGTGTTTGAATTCAAGATAGAAAATCTGTCAAAAATATACGAAAATTTGAGATTCAGGCTACATAGAGGATTTTAAAATAATTTGAGAATTTGCATGAAGACTTTGTTTTTATTATCATATTTTATTTATTTATTTAATTCTAAATAATTATTTTTAATTTGAGTTTGTTCTGACCCATTAGATATTGTTTAGGAGTTTATTTTATTATTGGACTTATATTAGTTGATTACTAGTTTAGGCTATTAGCTTACAACCCAAAAAGGGTCTATTAGGATTAGTTAAAAGAAACTATAATATATATTTTTAGATGCAAATTTCAGCAGCAAGTTGAAGAATAAACATGATTTCTTCTTTTGTTTGTTTGTGACAAAACAACCTTTTTTGTAGGGACAAAGATCATACACTGACATATAAAAAATAAATTGACTTCATGATGTCATTCGTATACTTAGGATTTTTAGATATAAAATTATCTTTGGGTTCAAGTCGTTTTACAATACCTTTGGTTCTTTGGTACATGGTTACTTCTAGGTCAAGGTTCAATCAAACCTGATTTTTGGCTTTTCGGGTTGTTATCTACTTTGTTGAGGGTTGCTTGACCACGTTATCAAGAGGTTCGCATCAGTTGGTATCAAAACTAGGCTTCAAAAATTAGGTTATATCCTTTATTTTCTTCTTTCAAGTTCTAGTTTCCTTAGCTTTAGTTATATTTGATTCGGTTTTTTATTATTTCATGTCTAGAGTTTAGTAGTTTGGATCTAAAGTTCCTTAAAAGAATATGTTATTTTAGTTTGTTGTTGTCTTCGAATATATATGTACCATAAAGAGTAAAAAAAAAAGAAAATATAGGAAAGAACATTTAAAAGTCACTTATGTAGAATCGGTCACATTATACAAACAAGGGATAATTTAGACCAAATCATTTTTGAAAATTCCCAACTTTTACTTACTGGTTCTAGTAGTCCTACTCGTACCCCATATAAAATTTGAGCTCATTTGGAGATTATTTGCTATAGTTACCAAGGTTAAGATTAAAACTTGTTGTAACTGGTCAGATTCGTATCAAAAGAAAATTTTGGTTTAAATAAATTTATAAAGTTCTCAAAATTTATACAATGTTTTTTAAGGTTCTATTTGTACCCCATATAAAATTTGAGGTCATTTGAAGTTTGTTTGCTATAGAAACGAAATTTAGAACTAACACTTGTCGTAACTGGTCTAATTCGCATCAGTAATTCAAACTTGTTTTGCTGCTATTATTTTTTAATTATGACAGTATAATAACATCATAATTAATATATTTAATTAGGTGTCATTTAATTTTTTGCTTGTTTTCATATTTTTCTTGCTTCTAGAGTCATATATACAAATTTGGATACGCTACTAAGGCTTTTATATTGGGATAAAAATCATGATCTGTCGTTGTGTTTTTCTAAAAATATCTTTTAATTAATAATATGATAAAAAATGAACTCGTAAAACTTATAACTAATCTAATATAAGGATGTTTTGTAAATTGCAATCATTGTTTTGTAAATAAAAATCCATTATATTCTTAAAAAAAATTAAAATTATTGATATAATTATATAAAATGAATGTATTAAAATTCTTTAAGAAAACATAAATTTTATGTAAATTAACTATTCATGATTTGTTTTCTATAATAATTGGAGAAAAAATTTAAAATTCCCATAAATATCTATAATATGATATTACAAGCATGACAAAAATGAAAAATAGTTTTTTATTTTTATTGCTATAAATATCTATAATATGATTTGGAATCAGGACAACTAACAACTTCCTCTCTCTTAATTGTTTTTAGATGAGTTCTAACCTGGGGACTGAAAAACAATAAAAATAAACTTTCAAATCAAAATAAAAATTGTGATGATCTACGTGAGTTAGCCATATATTTCCTCCGTGTATACTATTATATTTTAGTCCTTTATCTTTTAATTTGGGCATGTGTATTATACTTTAAGTAACCTAATTTTATCTAATTAGGCTATAAGATGATGTAATTGAAAAGAAAAATAAATAAATTGAGGTGGTTCTTTATAAAAAGAAAAAAGAAAAAAAACCTGACTCATGTAATTTAGTTGTTTTGTTAATGGGTGCTTTGTAGCTGAACTCTAATGGTAAAGCATTACATTACTCTTATGTTTTGAAAAAGGAAAGAGTGATACAAACAATTGACCCAATTCATGAACTACTTATATAAACATTTATTTATTTATTTATTTTTATAGTTAAGGAAGCTACGTTTTAAATGTGGGATCCTAATAATTAAAAGTGAAAATTGAAGCATCAGTAATATCATAATTAAGTTTTGTGAAAGAAGGAAAGAATAAAAAGGATCAAAATGAATTTATTCACTTAGATGATTCATTTTATAATTTAATAAAAAAAGTATAGCATATTATCTTTGTAATTTGAATATTATTGTGGTTGTTCGGGTTTTAGTCTTTTATATAATTTGATTAAATTTTGAATTTATATATGTACATCTTCGTGTGCGTTAAGAGGTGGAATCGATAATTGAGGCAGTCAAATGATTAAGTGGTGGTTACAGAACTAGCTTGATGCTTAGGGATGGGGCATAGTGGTGGATGAAAGAGGCTGGTAGTGGACACGAGCAACTCTTGAGAGTCAAATGGCTGCCGGGGAATAAAAAGGACCACCACATCCTGAGCGTGCATAAACTGAAGTTTGTTGCTATTGTATGGGGATTGAGAAGGGTCCGAATACTACACAAGCAAGTTGCAAGTTGCCAGTACTTCGATGCATACTATAGAAGAAAGATAATCTTTTGGTTTTTCTTTTAACTCTATGAATTTCAAACTTTTGCTCTTCTTGCCAAACTCACCAAAATGGTTTCTCTTTCATTTACTTAATTTTTTCCAATAGAATCCGAATCTCTTAGGTTCTTTTCCATATGAACGAGGCAAAAGGCAAAAGTTTATACTCGCATGGGAATAACATGGCGTTTTCAACAAAGACAAAATGGTGGGCAGCTCCACTTTGTATTGATTGAATTCACTTTCCAAGTAATATGTATGATTCTCGATTTTTCAGCATCTCTAGAAAGCCAAATCACTACCAGAAAACCGGAGAAAACCAACGGAATTACCGACAGACTAAATTCCATCTCAAAATCTGTCGGTATATACCGACCGTATCTCCAACGGACTATTTTTTCAGACGATTTTACCGATGGAATGATCGAGAGATTCAAACTGAGATAGCCGTACAGTGACATGGCACTGTCACTGACAGAATCACCGATGGAATTACCGGCGGATACATTCCGTCGGTGATTCCATCTGTAAAAATTCCATTATATACACCTCTACTGCCGATACTCTCTTTCTCTGTTTCTCCTTCTTCTTGTTTCCCAACCCACCTCTCCCCTCCCAAACTGCAGCCAACCACCCATCCCAACTCTCCATTATTCTCAACACAAGCACTCAAGTTTCTAATACCTTGTACGTGGTCACAATATCCGTTTCTTGTGGATTTTATCATTTTTTTGTAAGTAAATCTATTCTTTTTAGTTTTAACATTTAAATGTGAATTTTATTGTTTTTTTAGTTTATGTATTTTGTTAACGTATGTACTTGTTTGATTGTTATTTGTCAAAGAAACTTGTAGTATGAATGTATAATTTTGTAATTGTTATAGTTTGTTTTAGATTTTGTCAAATTATATAGTTTGTTTTAGATTTTGTAAATGTTATAGTTTGTTTTAGATTTTGTCAAATTATATTTGTTTGTAAATTGTTGAAATTTTATTTGAATTACACCAAATTAAATGTGTTGTGATTAAATAAATAATTAATAGCTTGTTTAACGGGTCTTTTTTAATTGTTATCAATTCTATTTTGAAGTTGTGATTTCGGTAAATTTATATATGTGTAAATTTGTATGTATGAACGTTGATAGTTGATAATTGATAATGAATATTTAACATAAGTGTTGTTTTAGTTTGTTTGATAATATCAGGGAAAACCATTATTTTTGTTATGTTTTATAGAGGTTCAATGGAAGTCATGGATGATTGTTCATGGATGTATTGGAACTCACCTCAAGGATTGCGAAGGATGGATTATTGTAACGGTGTCTAGGGTTTTATTAATTTTGCAACATCTATTCCTGAGAATTTTACTGATGGCGGTACTAGGTGTCCATGCAGGAAGTGTAAAAATTTAAAGTTTCTGCATCAAGATGTTATAATGATGCATCTTCTAACCAAAGGGTTCATAGAGGATTACCTGTGTTGGTATGCATAAGAAGAACTATTTGTTCCTGATGAGAGCATTGAAGAACATGTGGTTGGGTCAACTTCTAGTGCTAGCAACATGCATGAAGTTGGAAATGAGAACTGTAATCCTTACAGGAATATGGTTATGGATGCAATGAGAATGAGTGAAGGGAATGTCAGGGAATGTCCAATCATAGAAGAACCTAATGCAGATGCAACAAGGTTTTTTGATTTGTTGAAAGATTCTGACGAACCATTATGGGATGGCTGCACGAACCACTGTAAATTATTAGCCGTAGCACAGGTGTTCACCATCAAGTCAGATCATGGGTTGAGTGAGGCCGGTTATGAGAAGATTATTGAATGGGCGAGAAGCATTTTACCTGAAGGGAACAGGCTGAAAGAGAACTTCTATGCTGCCAAGTCCATGATGAAACCCCTCGGTTTAGGATACCAGAAAATTGATATATGCCTTAACTTCTGCATGCTATACTACCTTAAAAATGCTGAGATGACTGAGTGCATGACATGCGGGCATTCCTGTTACAAACCCAGAACTGGTAGAGGGAAGACTCTCGTGGCATATAAAAAACTTAGATACTTCCCAATTACACCTAGACTGTAGAGGTTATTCATGTCACCAAGAACTGTTGAGCACATGACATGACACCAATCACACCATGCAGTTGATGGAGTGATGGTTCATCCTTTTGACGGTGAAGCATGGAAACACTTTAACAATGTGCATCCTCACTTTTCAGCTGAATCAAGGAATGTGCATCTTGGGTTGTGTACAAACGGATTCAACCCATTTAGGTCATTTGCTACTCCTTATTCTTTTTGGCCGGTCATACTGACGGTTTATAACTTGCCATCGGGGACGTGTATGAGGCCGGAGTTCATATTTTTATCTATAGTCATACCAGGTCCGAGCAGTTCGGGGCGGAATATAGATGTTTGTCTTCGTCCGTTGATTGATGAGTTGACAAAGTTGTGGTCCTCTGGATCTTTGACTTATGACATCTCGAGGAAACATAATTTTGTTATGAGAGCGGCTTTGATGTGGACTATCAATGATTTCTCAGCTTATGGAATGGTTTCTGGTTGGAGCACGCATGGAAAGCTAGCCTGTCCATACTGTATGGAGAACAATAAGGCATTCACGCTAACAAACGGGGGTAAAGCTTCTTTTTTTGACTGTCACCGTCGCTTCTTGTCGCCAAATCACAGGTATAGAAAGAACAGGAAAGATTTCTTTGTTGGTAGAGTTGAAAAGGATGTTGTACCCCCGCGTCTTTCCAGTGAAGAATTGCTTAATGTTGTTTCAAAGTACGGTGACATTGTGTTTGGTCTCCAATCAGGTAAGCAAAAGTTTCCTAGTTTTGGTTTGACCCATAACTAGGTGAAGCGAAGTATATTTTGGGAGCTTCTTTATTGGAAGACCAATCTTCTCTGGATAAC
>Ga0325410_1007059_pt1 | contig 12302 bp, 7 predicted proteins | sample PopdelMetagenome_16_FD_206182 | JGI IMG/M metagenome (GOLD analysis project Ga0325410, IMG submission 206182) | Populus deltoides microbial communities from Bellville, Georgia, United States - Xylem-PdIQD-R3 | ecosystem: Host-associated > Plants > Phyllosphere > Stem > Wood/Secondary xylem... | reverse complement strand
ATATACTTGGAGGCCTTCTTGGAGATGATGTGTCTCTGTTGACTCTCATCACCAACGAATGCAATTGACTCGTCCGCAATGAAACCTACCAGGCCTCTAAAGTCTACTTAATCACTGGAATCAACAGGCCAATCAGGCAGCTTAATGTTTCCAAAGATCCAGGGGACAAAGTATGTAATATTTTGCAAAGAAAACGAAAGGTTTTAGTAAGGACATGGCAACAATACCCTTGTAAGAGTAAGTTTTAGGCATAAATGATTGAAGGATACTTTGGTAATTTGTCTAACAATTGGTAAATATAAATAAGAAGAGTAAAAAAACAAAAAAAACAAGAAGATCAGATTTGAAGAGAGAAAACCGAGAGTAAAGAAGAAGAAGAAGAGAGAAGGGAAGAGAATTGAAGAAAATAAATTTATAAGGTAAGATTTATGCTTTGATGTGTATAATTATTGGTATTAATTAAGATTTTGAATTTGTTAAGATTTGAGGTTTTAGAGTTTATGTTCTAGGTTAGATGGATGAATTGATTAAAATATTATAAATTAATTGTTATGGGTAATGGTTTAATTGTTTGTTTTTTAGATGATTTTGTTAAGAGTAATGATTTTGAGATTAATGGGATTAATTGATGTATTGGTGTAAGAAATTGTGAAAAACCCCTTGCTGGAAATGCTGGAAAGAAGTGTCTTGAGGTTGAAGATGGTAAAATTTCAGTTTGGTCCTATATTTATGAAAATTACAGTTTAGTCCTTAAACTTTGAAAGAAATTGCAAATTGATCCCTGGTGCATAATTCGAGATTCTGGACAGCATTGAGGATGAATTATGGGTAAAATTTCAGTATAGTTATGAATTTATGATATTTTCAGTTTGGTCCTTAAAATTTGATAAAATTACAATTTGGCCCCTAAAAATCTTTGAAAATTCCAGATTGATCCCTAGCAGTAATTTTAGTTTTTCAGATGGGTCTTGAATAATATTTGAGGTTTTTTAGGCAAACTATTATCAAATTTTATAATTTGTTTTCTTTTGAATTATAATTTTGAAAACTGTTTGATTTTTAGGTTTTTGAAAAAAAAAAATCAGTTGGGTTCTAAAAGTATTGGGTTATAAATTAAATCATAAGTTAAGTGTATTAAATTAACTTTACATTCTTTTTTAGTTTGTTTTGAGAATTTTTTTTATTCAGATTTCTTTCAATTGTTATATTAACTCGCATGTGCATATTAAATGTTATCTCCTCACTAAGTTGTAACTCATCCTCTGATTATTTATCTTTTTTAGGCTTATAGTTTTGTTAACAGATAATTTTTGTTGGACTTTCAGAATCTGCTTTTTTTTGTTGTAATTAGTACTTTTCCTTCATGTTTAGTTAGTGCTTCACAAATTACTAAAATTGTATTAAGACAATCAACTTATTTTTATGAAATTAATTATGTTATCAATGTTGCATAGAACTTTGTTTTGATTATTATAAAGAAAAAAGTTAGTATGTTTGTCTAGGTTTGCATAGATAAAAAAACCTGGAAAGAGGACCTATCTATATGCCAGTCATGTATTTGAGGATCAGGTCGTGACAAACTTGGTATCGGAGCCTTAGGCTAAAGAAACAGTAGCACACTTAATTTCATAATATTTAGCGCATTAGGATCTATATCATCTTATCCATTTTCTTTGAAATTTTGAATTCTCATCAAGCATGTTTTCTTCGACTCTTTAAACTTTATAATAGATATGTTTTCCGATAGTTCTATGATAATTATCATGCTATAGTTTTAGCATAATTTAAGTGCTCTAATTTCTTATAGGAAATGTTGAGAAATAGACAAATAGCTGGTACTGGTAGAGTAGATGACGATCAAGATGATGTCACTATTGTGCAGTTGAGGACTACAAGGCAGAGAAGGAGGGGCGGTGCACCCGCACCTCGACATGTTGAGGAGATACATCCACCAGTAAAGGAGGAATCTCGAGAGTTAAAAGTGGAAAATATTATTGGTGAAACAGGTGTAGGGGCAGCTAACCCTGAGTTTGTTACAGAATTTCAGCAGCTTAGTAAGGTTATGCGGACTTGGATGGAGTTTAGTATGGAAAGAGATCGGAGAAGGGATAAAGATGTACCATCATCATCCCAGATTGTTCAGGGAGTCAATGTTTCATTGAATGACTTTATGAAGTTAGCACCTCCTACCTTTACTGGAATGGATATCTCAGAGGATCCTCAAAGGTTCCTAGATGATATATGGCGACGATGTGAAGCTTTGGGGTGTACAGACCATCGATCTGTGAATCTGGCATCATTCAGGTTAGAGGGCGATATGGCCATCTCTTGGTTTGAGTCTAGAAAGAGAGAGAGGTCAACGGAGGCTCAATGGACATGGAAGGAGTTTAGCACTATGTTCTTGGATAGATTTCTTCCTCAGAGTGTTAGGGATGCTCATCTCTATGAGTTTGAGAGGCTATCTCAGGGGAGCATGACAGTGGATGAGTATGATCTAAAGTTTACTCAGCTATCAAGGTATGCTATACATCTTCTACCTACTGAGGAGTGGAGGGTGAAGAGGTTCATTCGAGGACTCAAATCCTCGATGTATATGGTGATGGTGTCTCAGGTGTTTCCATCTTACTCCTCAGCTGTTGATAAGGCCAGGTTGATTGAGGCACGAGAATTAGAGGACATGGTTGCAGGTCAATCTAAGAGGTCCATGGAAGAAGGTCAAGCTTTTAGACAGCAAGGACCGAATACAAGTCCTTCTAGGGAACAGAGTGGTCATCAGGACTTATGGGTTCCGAGGAGGTTTAGACGGATATCTTCAGCCAGTGGCTTAAGCAGTCAGAGTGGTGGTAGAGGTGCTCAGTAGTCAATGTTCAGATCAGACTGCACCTTGTAGCTTTTTTGTTCCATCTGGAGATGATTTTTCATGTCAGCATTGTGAAGAAAGCCATACTAGTGTAGAGTGTTAAAGAAAGACTGCGGCTTGTTTTAGTTATGGCCAGATAGGTCATAAGATTCGAGAATGTCCCAGGAGACAGCCGTCAGCTTTAGGAGCATTTGCTTCAATTCAACCTTTTATTCAAGTACTATAAATGGGACAATTTGTGGCTCATGGTGGAAGAGGTTTTGGTGGTCAAGGTTAGAAAGGCTGAGGTGCAGGTGATAGAGGCTAAACATAATAGGGTCAGGAGTATGCCAAAGTCTTTTCATTGACTCAGTAGGATGCTCAGGCATCCAACATGGTTGTTTCAGTTATCTTCATGTTTGCTCTTTTAAAGGAAAAGTTTTATTTGGCATGGGTGCAACTCATTCGTTTAAGTTCCTGTATTTTTCCATGATATTAAATAGGCAACCAATTCTATTAGAATCCCCTATCTTAAGATGAATGGCGCAAAAAATAGGTACAGTGTTACCTAGCATATATGGTGGATGTAGAGAAGGAAATTTCTCAGTTAGACCAAGTCCCTATAGTTAGAAAGTTCATCGATGACTTTCCCGATGACTTACCTGAATTGCCTTTATATAAGGAGATTGAGTTTTGCGTTGATTTGGTTATGGGTCCTAAACGAATATCAATGGCACCATATAGAATGGTGCCAGCAAAGTTGAGGGAGTTAAAGGAACAATTGCAAGATTTGTTGAACAGAGTTTATTCAGTCGAGTGTGTATTTTTTAGGAGCCCCGGTGTTGTTTGTCAAGAAGAAGGATGGGTCATTGAGATTGTGTAAAGTTTACAGGCAAGTGAATCAGGTGATAGTTTATAGTAGATACCAATTTCCTCATATAGATTATTTGTTTGAACAATTATAAGGAGCTTGATTCTTTTCTAAGATCGATCTTTGATCTAGGTATCATCAGTTGAGGATAAGGAAAGAAGGCATTCCAAGGACAGCCTTTAGAACTTAGTATGGTCATTGTGAGTTGTTAGTGATGTCTGTCAAGTTTCAAGTACAAAACTTTTTATAAAGTGGAGAGATTGTAATATTTTGAAAAGAAAAGGAAAGGTTTTAATAGGAAAATGATAACAATACCCTTGAAAGAGTAAGTTTTAGGTATAAATGATTGGAGGATACTTTGGTAATTTTTCTAACAATTGGTAAATATAAATAGAAAAGAGAAAAAAAAACAAGAAGAATCAAATTTGAAGAGAGAAAATCGAGAGTAAAAAAGAAGAATAAGAGAAAAGGGAAAAGAATTGGAGAAAATAAGTTTATAGGGTAAAATTTATGCTTTGATGTGTATAATTATTGGTATTAATTAAGATTTTAAATTTGTTAAGATTTAGAGTTTTGAAGTTTATGTTTTGAGTTAGATTGATGAGTTGATTGAAATGTTATGAATTAATTGTTATGGGTAATGGTTTAATTGGTTGGTTTTTAGATGATTTTATTAAGAATAATGATTTTGAAATTAATTGATGTATTGGGTGTAAGAAATTATGAAAAAACCCTTGCAGGAAATACTAGAAAGAAGTGTCTTGAGGTTGAGGATGGTGAAATTTCAATGTGGTCCTCTCATTTTTGAAAATTACAGTTTAGTTCTTAAACTTTGAAAGGAATTGCAAATTGACCCCTGGAGCGTAATTGGAGATTCTGGATATAATTGAAAATGAATTATGAGTAAGATTTCAATATAGTTATGAATTTATGATATTTTCAGTTTGGTCTTTTAAATTTGACAAAATTACAATTATTGGGAAGAGTAATTTTAGTTTTTCAAATGGGTCGTGAATAGTAATTGAGGTTTTTTTGTTGAAATATTATCAAATTTTATATTTTTTTCTTTTGAATTAGAATTTTAGAAACCGTTTGATTTATGAGTTTTTGAAAAAAAAATTGATTTGATTCTTAAATATATAGGGTTATCAGTTAGACACTAAATTAAGTATATTAAATTGACTTTACATTTCTTTTAAGTTTGTTTTAATTATTTTTTTATTCAGATTTATTTTGGTTGTCATATTATCTCTTATATATATATTAAACGTTATCTACTCATTAAGTTGTTAAATTTATCTTTTTTTATTTATTTTTTTCAGGTTTATAACCTTGTGAGCCAATTATTTTTGTCAGACTTTCATAATTATTATTTTTTTTTTGTAATTAGTATTTTATTATTATTCTTAGTTAGTGCTCCACACAATACTGAAATTATATTAAAACAATCAATTTATATTATGAAATTAATTTTGTTATCAATGTTGTGTAGAACTTTGTTTTGATTATTTCAAAAAATTTATATGTTCTCTGGGTTTACATAAATAAAGAAACTTGGAGATAACAAAACATGAAAGATCTTATTTATACGCCGGTCATAAATCCGGAGATCTGCCGTCACAAAATAACAATCAGAAAGGGTCAGCAGATTACTGACACGTTTAAAGGAATCAAACTTGTTTGGGAGTTTGTATGTACTGAAAACCAACAAACTGTTGTTGATAATGGAAGTGGAAGCCGCTCCTGTAGAGGTTGCAGAAGAACCCATGAAGCTTTTGATGCTACAGTCACAGGGCTGGTCGAAAGTACAAAAAAATATATATAAAACAGTAAAAAATTGAAGCGCCCACCGTGGGGCTCGAACCCACGACCACAAGGTTAAGAGCCTTGCGCTCTACCAACTGAGCTAGACGGGCTTGTTGAGGTGACCTTTTGACAATAATTAATAATGCAATATACACTGCATTAAATTCATGAACCCTGATATTGAAGAATCCAACATTGATTTCTTTGAGATTTTGACTTTGATAATAGACTCCGGCGTGAATTCTTGTTTAAATGAAAGCTCGTCCATGAGGTCTCCTCTGGGCTCGGACATAAGGATTAAGGTAATATTTATTATTATGTTTTAAAAAAAATTATATTTTTTATTTTAAATTAATATATTTTTAAATTATTTTAATACATTAATTTCAAAAATAATTTTAAAAAAATATTATTTTAATACATTTTTAAATAAAAATTTTAAAAATCACAATTACACTCCCATAACACTTCTTCAACGTTCTATAACATTAGATAATTGGTGGTGATGTGGGATTTTAGCCTTTAAAAATTTAGGGGTATGAAGACGCCACAAAGTAGTTTTACTATAAGGCTAATCTACTAAGGCTTCCATTATAATTTTGCATATATGGTACATGCATTCCTACCTGAAGAGGAAGGCAAAGAAAAGAACAAAATCCATGCTTACAAGGGCCTGTACATCTCTTCCTCCCAATGAAAAGAAAAACCAATAATGCCCCCAAGACAAAAGAAAGGAAAAAGATACAGAAGAAATTTACAACACCAACTTAACACTGGTAAACTGAGTAGCTCTTGCTCTTCCAAAAAACGCTTATAGCTTTCCCCATCTTTCTTCTTGAGACAGATTTGCATAGCGGCTTTGTTTCAGGAGCAGGCATGGACATGGAACTACTTTCAATTCGCTGAAAGCGCACCTCAGCAGATGGTTGATCTCGCTGAAAGCGCACCTCAGCAGATGGTTGATCTCGCTGCCGCTGCTCCCGAAACAGCATCAGAAGTTTCTGCGCTTTCTCTTTCCCTCTTGTGGTCCCATTCACCGAGATTGAGACCAGCGCAGGTATAACTCCTTCTTGTAGGACCAATTGACTACCCTTCTCACTCCCATTGCACAAAATGTAAAGGCAAGCAACAGCCTGCTCCTGCTCTATGGGTTCGCCAGTGTCTAATATAGTCGCTAGCCCGCTAATAAGGCCAGAGGCAGACAGCATTTCATCTTTTGCTGATTGACTACAAGCTAAATTTATCAGCACTGCTATAGATTTTTCTATCCATGCATGATCACCAGGGACTGCAAGAACGGATTGGAGACCACTGATGATGCCAAATGAAAGGAGATTCGGAATATTGGTGGGGTGGGAGGAGAGATTATAGAGGGCATGAAGGGCATCAAGCTTGCATTGCGCTCCAGTTTCACCTTGAAGGATTTGGACTAAAAAAGGCACAGCATGACTTGAACCAATGATGGACTTCGCTTCTTCAAGGCAGGAGAGATTTAGATAGAGAGCTGTTGCTGATCCATCAGAGTCAGAGTTGGAAATCATATCCTCCAACAATGAGATAACACCAGAAGCCAACATCATTTCCTTATTTCTGGAACAGAGTAACAGAAAAGGAGATCAATTACACTAAAATTCATGGCACAGCTTCACACTTCATAGATCTATGGAAAATGATCAAGAAACTAACTCCCTATCTCTAGCAGAATTTTCTCCGTCAACAAGAAGATCCACAACGGTTCCAGTAATAGAAAGAATGTGTCACTCAATTATTACTAACACCTCTTGATTTTAATAATGATTCTAATACCTAATTAAGCATATCATAGTACTACTACTACACCTACTCCGTGTTAATTTGATATTTAGTGACTTCACACACCTGTTGTTGTTGACGGCAAGGTTGAAAAGAGCCATTGCTCCAATTTCCTCGGCCATTGGATTCCTAGCATGCACAGCTGACTCTAGAAACTGCAATAGTGCTTCAACAAACCCATTGGCCCCCATAAAAATCCTGGCCTCCTCATCATCCTTCAAAAGAAGCCTCACTTGTTCTACTATTTTGCATTTTTTCTTCAAGTCTTCGTCACTATTCAAGATGGTCAGAAAATTCTGATATCTTTCAAATACATTATCCTCAAAATCATCTTCTGGAACAGAATCTTCCTGTTGTGGTGATAAATTTTCAGTTTCAGTTTCTTCAGCCTCCTCAATGAGGACACTCCCCTCCAAAGGAATTACCTTGACCCCTTTTAATTTACCAGAACCGACAATCTCCACAGATCTTGAATTTGCAGAGTCAAGCTCAGACATTGCCAGCCTCCAATAGTTGAGATCAAGAGACTCTGGGGGACCATCAGGTGCTGGGACTCCATTCTGCTCGCACCAACTAGCAACAAGACCCTTGACACAATAATTAGGAGTCAAGCAGAGATGAGAAAGCTTTTGTTGAGTTTTTGGACAGGTGTCATGCCCATCACTGAACCATTTCTCAATGCAGATCCTTTCATACGTTTGTCCAGAAGCAATGATGACTGGATCATACATCAGGTGCAATGATATAGGACACCTCAATTCTTCAGGTGGAAGAGGCATTTGCCCAGATTTCCTAAAGTTTGGCTTGAAGTTTAATGAACTAAGCTTTGATAAATGTCGCTCAAAGGCATGGCCATCACCACCAGGGCCTCCATCTTCAAAAGAACCCTCAACAGTGGGTGAACAAGGTGCTGAACCCTGTGAATCATTGTCATCTGTAAGGTCACTTCTAAATAGCTTGGAATATTTCCTCATGAGATGTAAGAGATAAGCAACAATTGATTCCTTCCGCTTGTCTTCCTCCACACGAGCTCTTTCTATAAGTTTCTTAAGAGCTCTTCTCTCTGTAAGAGCTGCTCTAGAAGAGGTGATACCAAGTTTAGTAGCAGCCTCATGAAATGATTCTAGCTCGTTAGTGTCGTTACAGTTGTCGAATTTTCTCCCCTGCTGAAGCAATACAATTATCTCATCACCAACTTGCTTCTCTAACGGATCAAGAGAGAATTCAGTACCCTCGAGTTCACTTACAATCTCCAATATCTGACAAGATTTCAAATTACAAAGGGGATCAAAAGGTGTTTCTAAATAATACAGGCACAAGGAACAGGGCTAGAAAAAGACCACAAAACAATTCCAGGACAACATTGTGGTTAATTCAACGTAAATGACATGATGTTGATGAAACCATTGGAGATGAAATATTAACATATAGAAATGACAGAATTCTTGTTGATATACAGCAAGGACATGAATACTCGAAATTTTGATACGTCATTTCTAAGTTCACTTTGTTTAGACAACCCAATTTATGACTGATATCATTTTCAAATTGACCATCAAGAAATAGAGTTCAGAAGGGAAATTACTACCTCGCATCCAATTGATTGTGGAACAATATCTTCAACACGCCTAAGACTATCTACAAGAGCAGATCTTGCCTTTTCAAATTTTAAAAGGACAGAATCTCCAGTTATAGCCTGTGTCAGAAATGCAATTCCATCAGAAAACTAATATCACGGAAAACAATAAATAAAAACAGAAAAAGAAAAGCAAATTTTAGTGCATCTATAAAAAGGATTATCTTACCAAGTAAAGCTTACTACATTCTGAGCAATGCCGGAGAACATTCTTGGCTTTCTCAAGGGCTATATGCATCGAACATAATGCTTGAATGCCAGATTTACTCCTAGGTCTTGCAGCTTCCAATGAAGGGAAAATGGACACGATTTTGCAATAAATTACAGAGAGTTCCTTGCACATTTCTCCATGCAGCTGAATACAGGTAGAAATATTGTCAATTAAGTTAAAGTTCATTGAAGACCCTAGAGAAAAAGTGTTTTCATGGGCTAACAAAAGGGTAACAATGTGAACATTACAAATAACTATATTGTAAATAAGACTCCCCCCAGATGAACAGAAAAAATATGTCAGCCTAGATGGAATAACTTCTGGCACAAAGAGAGAGAACAGCAAGCACCAGAAGCAAACAAAACAGAAGCACATTCAACACAATCAAACCCAAGTCTACTAGGCAATGACCATAAACAGCAAGTGCCATAATTTAAAAGCAGGCATTGCATTTTCCGTATACATCAGGAAACGAGCAGAATCGTAAAAATTAGAGAAACAATAAGTAGGCTGCTCAGCCCAGATGGAATCGGGGGGTTCCTTAAGAATAGTACACAAAAACACCGAATCCAAGATTTTTCTTAAGAAATAAAAAACAATACCTTGGCATCGCTTGCTGCAAACAAATTTTCTTCAACCTCAGTAATATCCATAATTCACATTCACCGTGGAGAATTACAGTACAAATTTATATCAACTGAAACAAGAACAAAACACATTAGTAGGGCAAAACAAACCCTCCTATGTAGTTTCCAAATCAAACAAACACAATTTGGCATCATTAAATAGAATTAGAAGCCAAAATTCACACTCCCGTTTTCTTCGATAGGAAAATCCAAAAAAAAACTGACTTGAAGACCATTAAAATGATAGCACGAATTAGCAAACCCACCCATTCGAATAAACTCTCTTCTAAACTCAACACACCTCAGCCACCAGAAACGAATTAAGAAAATAAGATAAGAGATCATTCAAAAAAATTTCCAAAAAAAAGGAGGAAACAAATATTAAATAATTATAATAACATCCTCAAACATGAATTGACACATGTAGCATCATTCTGTGAGGAAAAAAGAAACAAGAACATCATTTGATTAAGACACTTTATCAAACCTCAAGAACACAAAAAAAATATAAATAAAAAAGATCACAAAGCAGAGGAAAAGAATTTAAAAACAACAAACACGAATAGATTTAGACATTGCATAGAGAGAAAAAGAAAAGACCTTGCCTGATACTAAATGAAATCAGAATCGAAATATTTTTCTTAAAGATTGATTTCGAAAATGACTTGGAAATCCTTTTACCAGGAAAAGCAACAAAACGAGCGTCATAATATCATTTCATTTTCCTAAAAAAAGAAAACACCCAGCCAACCAATCATAACAAACCACAAAATAACTTTATAAAACACGATTTGACCACGGATGCACAAAACAGAAACGCTCCAAAAACAGAAAACCCAATTGTAATTATTATTTTTCAAGAGGGAAAATAGTAATAACAAACCAACAGCTAAAAATTAGGGTTTCGTTAAAAAATAGAGGATAAGAAAAACCTTGCCGGGATAGTCGGGGCGGGTCAGGGAGGTTCTATAGAAGAGCATTTACAAAAAGAAAAAAAAAAGTAACGAAAGAGAGGATTGTGGGTGAGGTTTCTATGATGATCTGTACAGTCCCATCTCGTTAGAGCTGGAGCTCAAATCGGTTGCGTTTTGAAGAGAGGAGGAAGAAAATAAGGGGATTTTTTTTATTTTTATATTTTGGTTCAAGTGGGTGTCCATGGCAAAGGAATAAATAAATAATAATGTAATGGAACGTAACGTACTGCTAAGAAATACATAAATAAAAGTAGTAACTGTGACTGTAATATAGTTACGAATCCAAGTAGTTTATTTGTTTATAAGATGAATTAAATAAAAGTTAGTTTATTTGTTTTTTGAAATGGGGGAAGGGGAAATGAGGGGTTTGGGAATTTTCGCCGCTTATTAATGTCTTCTCGCAAGTTCACCGGCCGACAATGCCGACCTCCTTGTTTGTCGGTTAGCAGATCTGTCACGGATGCTATCAGATTACCATATTGTCCTCTTTTTCAGCAGCTAAACCCACGGTAATCTGATCTCTCCTCCCTTTTTGCTGGGCTTCGCTTTTACTTCCTTTCCTGCAAGAGGCGACTGGCAAATCTGCTTCACCGTGTATCCATTAAATTATAATTAGCCGGTGTTTTATAATAGAAAACATAAATATAAATTAGTTAAAAATATTTTTAATTTAAAGATAAAAATATAAATATAAAAATAAATCTGCATTGAAATGTTTGTGAAGGAAATTTATGTTATTTAGAAACAGAAAGTCAAGCTCTGCCACCCAAGTAAATTCTTGGGTTTAGTGTTTGGGATTGAAAGTAATATTGATTATTTTTTAAAGTATTTTTTATTTATAAATATATTAATATAATATATTTTTTTATTTTTTAAAATACTATTTTTGATATTATTATCACATTAAAATAATTAAAAAACCTAATTTTTTAAAAAATATCATTTTAAATACGTTCTCAAACAGCTTGTAAAATTAAACATTAATTCAAACAAATTTTTATAGAATAACATAAAAAAAAAGTCTCTTAAATTAACAAGAATGAATTATTTAGCAATTACACGTCCTACGTAGTTATATATATATATATATATATATATATATATATATATATATATATATATATATATATATAACTCTCTCTTTTTTTGTATAGGCAGAACAACGAAGCAATCTGAGCCTGTTTCTTCAAGCTATTGTTGCTGCTTTTTGAATTGAAAAGCATTATTTGACATGCTTTTCAAAAAATAAATAAAAAATAGAAGCAAAAGTTTAGAAAACAGAGTCTTGATCAACGCAAGAAAAAACAACACCACATGAATCCTTAGCTATCAAAGGCAATATAAACTTAGTATACTATATATATGAAATAGATTAATAAATGAAGTATTAAAGAAAACTTACTGAAAATTTAAGAATTTACTTTCTTGTTCCAAGATTAATTAATTCAGTATTATTTTAATTATTAGAACTAAAAAAATATTTTATAATATAAATATTATTTTAAATCTTGTCAAATTAATTCATAA
>Ga0325410_1007058_pt1 | contig 12304 bp, 11 predicted proteins | sample PopdelMetagenome_16_FD_206182 | JGI IMG/M metagenome (GOLD analysis project Ga0325410, IMG submission 206182) | Populus deltoides microbial communities from Bellville, Georgia, United States - Xylem-PdIQD-R3 | ecosystem: Host-associated > Plants > Phyllosphere > Stem > Wood/Secondary xylem... | reverse complement strand
ATAATAATCGAGTGATCCGCAAGTTGGTTTTTAGAATCTAAACAATTTTTCCTTTGAAACATAATGGCAATAATTCTGTTTTTTCGAGAACACGTTGTAGCCACAACATCATAAACCATAGTTAAAGAGTTGTTCGGGCTCATATAAATTTTACGACGATAATAGAATTATTAGGTAATTAATGTTATTTTATTAATTCATTCATTTTTAAAAAATATAATTCTAAATAAAGATATTTTTATCATTTTTTATGGGCATGAGTTTCATTTTTTTTAATTGTTTTTTTAAATAGACCCAGAAAAAAACTAATATAATACTACTGATAACTTCATGATTACCGTTTTATGATACATAATGTATTTAATTTTTTTATTTTTGAAAAAAAATGTTTTCATTTTCAATAAATGAACAGCCTTTTCAGTTTTTCATTGAAAATAGAAAAGGAAAATGGAAATGGAAAAGGCTAAACAGTCCTAAAATTCTCCAGTTCTCACTTCATCAGAGCCGTTGATCAGTTGGTTTTAAGAAACTCCAGGTAAACACATCAAAAAACTCTCCAAAGCTCCAATTTATCATCTGACGAACGAGAAATCATATTCATTTCCCCAAATCACCCCGCTAATGCAATTATTAACACTAATGACATCAGAACTTCCACTAACATTTTTTTATAAAATGGGGCCCACAGCTCGGTTCATAAATTAAGAAAATTTAAATTTAAATCCCCTCCATCGTTACCTACCGCTTCTTGATTATGAACCGTTGGATTTTTATCCAGCAACCGGGAATTTAGATCACAAAGTGCCGTGAGAGTACACTTAAAAAATTACAGAATAAAAGACCGCCATTTAATTTTAATTTTAATTTTAAAGACAAAACAACATTCATTCTCTTTATAAAAAAAAAAAAATTCAAAACTTTCTCTTGGTTTCTTTTAATTTATCTACAGTTAACAGGATAAAAAGTTCTATCTGATTTATGTTTTTCAAAAATTTTAAGTTTTTTTTTAATTTTAAATTAATTTTTTTAATTGTAATTATATCAAAAATAAAATTTTAAAAATAAAATAAAAAACACTTTAAAAATTAATATTTACCAAATATAACCATAACCTCTCTTTCAATCTAAGTTTCTATCTTCTTCTTTTTTGTCCGCCTCCTCTGTCTAACTTTAAACATTCATAGCTGAAGTAATTTTGCTATCATGGCCAGTTTCCAAATCTTATTAAACTGAGTGCTAGTTGCAGGAGTTGTTTCCTTAAACAAAGTTTCACTGTATTTTAGTAGTGCATTACTGTGTCAAAGACTTTAACTTTCTTCTCTTTTGTAGTTTCTTAATAAAAAAACTCACATCTCCAATCAACTTGCTTCCTTTTCTTTTTCTTTTTTTTCTTTTTTTGCTCTTTCTTGGTCACTGGGTTCATGAGTTCTTCTGGGTCTTTGTTTTTTTCTTCCAACAAAGAGAGAGGAGTAGAGATTTCTTGCAGAGTACAAATGAGATCATATGCTTCCCTTCAGCTTCTTTCTTTTGTTTCTCTAGTTCTTGTCGTAACCTGTGACTCCTTTGTCAGAGAAGAAGGTATGCATTTATCACTTTACTTCTTTTTTATAAATGCATTGTTTTTGCTGATAAAAAGAATATAAACTTGAATTATTATGGTTCCAAGAGTTGAGCTGGCTAGTTTCACATGGCTGAATTGAGTGGTGTTAGTTATTATGCAATCAACGCGAAAACTTCAAGTCTCAAACTTGGCCTCTTTCTGCTATCCTTTCTACATTTACTTTGTGACTTAATACCATCAGTGGCATTGGAAGTTATGTGATCTGAAATTAATGTACTGTGCGTAAATTTTGGTTTTCGGTAATCCTATAGTCTAGTACTTTTCACTAAATGGAATTTATGGACTTCTGGGCAGTTTGGGCACTTACAACATTCAAGGAAGCTATATACGAAGACCCACATATGGTTTTGTCCAATTGGAATGCCTTAGATGCAGATCCTTGTGGTTGGTCTGGCATTTCCTGCTCTTCTGCTCGAGACCATGTTGTAAAGATGTAAGATATGATCCATCAATTTTTATTTTTTTGGTTCAGGGTTAGATGCGTTATAGTTTCTTCTGAAGTTAGATCCTGATGTGTGGTATATGTGTAGGTGCCTTTTATCGTTGAATGAAGTTTTACCATTTTTCTGTTGGCATTCTGGTTTTGCAGAAACATAACTGGGTACTCTTTAAGGGGATTTCTTGCCCCAGAATTGGGTCGGATCAAATTTTTGCAACAACTGTATGTTTCTTTCTTCTTCGTCTTCATCTTTTTTCATCATACTTAAATAAATGCTTTTAGTTTATTTTATGCATTGTATTTAAGGCTTATTTCTCTTTTGGTGCTTGTTTGATATTTTGTAGAGTCTTGCACGGTAATAATCTGATTGGGGTTATACCAAAAGAATTGGGAATGTTGAAATACCTCCAGGTCTTGGATTTGGGAGCAAATCAATTAACGGGTCCTATTCCTCCAGAGATTGCAAATCTAACCAGTGTCAGGAAAATGTAAAAGAATCTTGTTATTGGGTTTTAAAGATTGGACTGTAATGGTTGGCAATATTGAGTTCTCTCTTACTTTCTCATTTTATGTTGTGATAGAAACCTTCAGTCCAATGGGTTAACAGGAAGCTTGCCTCCTGAACTTGGCAATTTGAAGTACCTTCAAGAACTTTGGTTGGATAGGAATAGGCTTCAAGGATCTGTTCCTGCTAGCAGTGGCTCAGATTTCACGTCTAGTGTGTATGGAATGTAAGTACAATTCTAAATGCACATCAGTTTTTGGCGCATTTTGCAAATTAACGGGTAGAATGAACAGTACTATTCTTACTTAAGTAGGTTGTGCTAGAATGCTTGTGATTGTATAAGTTGAGAACAGTCACTAGGATGGGACGTAAACTCATCTTTGATCAGTTGAAACTCAGTTTTGATTCTTTAAATCTTTTACTTGAATTATTCTCTCCTTTTTTTGGGTACAATTATATAATTCACTCCTGCTTCAGCTATGCTTCAAACACAAACTTAACTGGCCTGTGTCGAGCATCTGGATTAAAAGTGGCTGATTTCTCATACAATTTCTTTACTGGGAGCATTCCCAAGTGCTTGGGGTATCTTCCAAGGTACACTCTTAGCCTTTCTCCTACTGGCATTTGGATGTCACATATACTTACATTATGCACAACATATGCTATGCAGCACGAGCTTCCAAGGGAACTGCCTTCAGAACAAAGATCCAAGACAGCGTTCTTCTTCTCTTTGTGGTACGTGTGACATGGTTATCTTTCAGCCTTCAGGCTTCCGTTGCTGTATTTGTGGACTGTTGTATTGTTGTCAACATGTCTATGGACAATAATGTCTTGAAATGAAGAGCAATCCCCATGGATATGCAAAGTATGAGCATGTGGTTGTCTGTTTCAATGTGAATTGTTAATGATAGATACCTTGCCATGCTAAAATTGGGATGAGTTTGGTGTCTTGCAGTCCTCTTTCAGTCTGCTCCAAAATGAGCTTGGTGCGTGACATTCAAATCTTTAAGAGATTTTTTATAACAATATTGCCCCTCTCAAAGGCCCCATCTTCCACAATTCTATTCTTTTTTAAAAAAAATAAAATCGAGGGGAGATCTTGAAGACCTAACCCAAATGCATGAGCTCTTATGCTCTCCTTAGTAACTGTCATTTCTTACATAAGGCTTAAATTGGGATGGAGAGGGTATTGCTTTTGCCGTGTAATATGATTTACCAACCTATCATCCAACTGAACTTCGTAGTAACAGGTGTGCCTTTGGACAGTAATAAATTATGGTGATTATACTGACTGATTAATTCCTTGCACAGATCGTGCTCCACATGCCAGAACCCATCAAACAAGAAGCCCCAAGCACCAGCCTGCTGAAGATGTATCCAAGCAGCACCAGAGGACATCAAAACCTGCCTGGCTTTTAGCTCTGGAAATAGTGACAGGAACCATGGTGGGCTGTCTCTTTCTAATTGCCTTCCTAACTGCTCTTCAGAGATGCAATAACAAATCTTCTCTCATAATCCCTTTGAAGAAATTATCAAGTCAGAAAGACCATGTGACTGTATACATAGGTTTGCTTCCATATTTCCAGGCCTTTAGTTTATTCAGTGTTTTTTAACAGTGTTTTTATAAGTTATTTGTGTTATCTTACTGTGTATATTTTTGCACAGATTCTGAGATGTTGAAAGATGTAGTGAGATTCAGCAGGCAGGAGCTTGAAGTGGCCTGTGAAGACTTCAGTAACATCATTGGCTCCTCTCCAGATAGTTTGGTTTACAAGGGCATCATGAAAGGTGGGCCTGAGATTGCAGTCATATCTCTCTGCATCAAAGAACAACAATGGACAGGCTATCTTGAACTCTATTTCCAAAGAGAGGTGAAGACTTGTTCCTTCTCACTGCAAATTTTATTGAAACAGACACTGAACAACTACAAATGTAGAAGCTGAGGATTTTGGGATAGCCTTTCTGAGATCTTTCTTTATTAAATTTTAATCCAATTTAGGTGGCAGATTTGGCAAGATTAAATAACGAGAATGCAGGAAAGTTACTGGGCTATTGTAAAGAGAGCACTCCGTTTACAAGGATGTTAGTTATTGAATATGCATCGAATGGGACCCTGTATGAGCACCTTCACTGTAAGTCGAGTTTCTTGCTTGGGAGAATCAAACATTTTTAAGACGTTATATACTTGCTCAGGGTTGATCAAACAACCTGTATCAATGCAGATGGAGATGGATGCCAATTATCTTGGACACGCCGGATGAAAATTGTCACAGGCATTGCTCGTGGATTGAAGTACCTTCATACTGAACTTGAGCCACCATTTACTATATCCGAGTTAAATTCCAGTTCCGTATATCTCACAGAGGAATTTTCCCCAAAGGTACTCACTGATGCCTTTCTCTATTCTTCTAAAGAAATATTAAAAACTTACACTTTTGACACAATAAAAAAAAAAAAGAGTTCCTAAGTCTGTCAGCACTTCCTTTTTTGTATCATAGAAAAAATGGAATTGTTCATGAGGTTGAATTCACCTCAGATTAGATAAATTGTTTTAGCCATGGTCACTGCTAGCTTATGCAACCCAAAAGAATCATATCAAACATTCTATCAATGTACTGTTAACTGAGAGGACTGGAAGATTTAAAGTAGCTCTGGTAGCTTGGAAATCTGTGAACAGGATCAGTGACCTTAGCCACACTGCATTCCGGTGTTTATTCATTGTTTTAAGCTTGTAAAATCTTTCAATATGTGTCTGAAACTGTCTTCTGTAACCTGATATCTAGTAAATGCCATTCCTGATTCTCTTTCTAGTTAATTTTGGTTCTCAAAACCAGTAACAAGTAACAATTTGTTATGATGGATGTCAAACCCCTATAAAATTGTGGTCCTCAGAATTTCTTTTTGATTGTCCCTGCAGTTGGTTGATTTTGAAAGTTGGAAGAGTATTCTTGCAAGATCAGAGAAGAACTCAGGCTCCATAGGCAGCCAAGGTGCTATCTGTGTGCTTCCACATTCTCTGGAGGGACGCCATCTTGATGTCCAAGGGAACATTTATGCTTTTGGTGTTCTTTTACTGGAAATAATCAGTGGAAGACCTCCATACTGCAAGGACAAGGGGCGCTTGGTAGATTGGGTAAGAAATCTCTTGTAGTTTAAACATTTGCAAATTTCCGTTCTGGGTAATCTCAAAGAAACAGTTATCTGGAAAAATCGTTGCCCATATAAGTGATAAAAAAAACTTGATAACTTCTGTGTTCTATAGGCTAAGGACTTCCTAGAACTGCCAGAAGCAATGGCTTATGTGGTGGATCCCGAGTTGAAGCATTTCAGATTCGAAGACCTAAAAGTTATATGTGAAGTGGTAAAACTTTGCATCCATCCAGACCCCACCAAGCAGCCTTCCATGCAGGAGTTAAGTGCCATTCTAGAGAGCGGAATTGATACAACTATATCTGCTGACCTCAAGGCATCTTCTTTGGCATGGGCAGAGCTTGCGCTGGCATCATAATTGAGTTGAAGGCTTGAAGCTAACACACAGTAAATCAGATTCATACAATTGCAATAGTCTTTTCTTTCCTTTACTTTTTTCTCACTTCAGTTTCATCTGAGGTCCTTGTAAATGTGTGCGTGCTACAAAAACAAAGAGCTTCCTTTATGACAATAGCCTCATTGTATACCATTGGATGATGAGTAAAGTTATGACCATAGCAAACTTTTAGTTCAAACTGCATCGACCATTTCTTTTCACCTGTTTGTGTTCTCTGGTTATCATTAATTTTCATAAAACTCTGAAAATGAGTCAGATATGACTATGGAAGGAATGTTTCAATATACAAATGCACATATTAATGTGTAACATGCTGTATGTAGCATGATCAAAAGCAATTCCCAGAGAAAAACCATTTATATGGTATGTTCTCTAGTGCAAGATTCCTAAGCAATAAGATGCTGGAGCCATAGGAAATGGCTCCTAGCCCTACTCATTGTTTCGCATCCTTTTCAGAGAATTGGAGACAATAAGAGGCAAATACAGGGATGCTTGTTTGTTTAACATCAATGACTCCAGGTATGAAAAGGATATGCATTTGCCTTCCACTATTCTTATTAAATTTTCCCAGCAACTCAGATAAATGGTTGATTATGATTACTTTAGACATGCAAACAAGTTGTTTCACTTGATCTTGCTGTCTTAAAACCTTGTTACAGACATCAAGCAAATGACAAACATCAGCAAGCATTGAAATAAAAGAAATATATTGGCAATTGACTTTAATGAAGGATTTATATAAAAAAAAAGATGAAACAGAAATTTTACCTGGCGAAAGATTCGATTGACCAGGCTGAAGAATTTATTAGCTAATCAATATAAATTTCTTTGAAGACCTAGAGTTCCTTGCAAATCTATCTAATTCTTTGCTTCTTCGTGGGTCAACTTGGGTTCCAACCTTCTTGCCCTTTCAGAAATCAATTTTAATTAACAGTTGCATGAACAAGAGGGGAACGACTCTACCATTCAAGCAATGTCTTTTAGGCAATTCTGAAAGCAAAACAGGTTGTCATCTTGGGTTGGTGAGGAAGACCGTTGTAGATGGGAAGCTATTGAATGTGATGCCATAATTGGGCATGCTATCATGCTTGACCTCCAAAATCTGGCGTTTTGAAACACTTTATATATATATATATAAATTATGAGAATATATTATAGCTGGTGACCTAAATCCTTCAGTTGAGTTGAAGCAGAGATTGCATGGATCTTAGCTGGAATAACCATACAAGTGTCCCGGATTTTTTTGGTTCAGTGAGAAGTTCAAGATATCATATCCTTCCTAGCTCGAGAGTTGCAGAATGGATCCTCATCGGCTTGGAAACCTCACAAACTTGCCTATCAATGAACTATCTGTGCATGACCGATCTGCAGTGGCTTTATAGCATTTCTTCCTTGAAATATATTGATACGAGGTCAAGCATGATAGAGCTTTCCTCTTAAGGTCCAGAGCTTGCCAAACTCAGCTACACAGGCAACTCTGAACTTTGTGGCACTATACTTTTAAAAGCTCGCGGAGAGAATGGCACGTCACGTAGGATTAATATTGGAATTGCATCTGGATTTGTCACAGGTTTCTCCGGAGTTTGGAGCGTTTGGTGTGCAAGAAATGTTGGCACTATTTAAATACATGGATTTTTAGCTAACTTGTCTTCTATATTAATAATAAACCACGAACAAAATCCAAGGATAAAAGAAACAGGTTACTAATTTCATCAGTAGATTATTGCTTGAAAGTAATACACCAGATATTGCTGGAACAAATGCAGCTCGAGTATCATTTCAATCGCACAAAACTACCAAAACCGTGCTCTTTCGGAGCACAACTTTCAGTACATGACAATTATTAACTTCTCACTACAGACTCAAACATAGATGTTGATAATCATTTCGCAAACAGCAACTATAAAATAAACCAGGGTAGACAACAATTCCAAGTCAAATTAAATTAAAAAAAAAAAAAAAGACAATCAAAAGCTAACATCAGTGCTTAGGACGAGCATAGTGATTGTCATTTGGATTCCTTTTCCCACTAAAAACTGCTAATGCTTGCCTTATGGGAGGCCTGAAAGGAGTTTTTTTATCAGTATGGTGGCCAAAGATGTCATCCCGAACCGAGAAGATGTCATCTCCCTACATGGTTAGATTTATATAAATTAGTCTGGAATTAATTAAACACAAGCAAGAAGATATATGCAAACAACAAAGAAGCCAACCTCCTTATTCACTTTCTTCTTCGTCTTAGGGTAGAGGAACTTTTGTGGTAGCTGATCCTCGCGCAGAATGAGATTCTTAGTGATGGCATCCCTCCCACCTTGTGGTGAAGGCAGTGAAAACTGCAAGGGGCAAAATGTCAAAGCAATAATGGGCAGAAGGACTTCAAACAAATTAGTGGCAAAAAAGAACATCCAACATGTCCAGTCCATGCACTTCTTACACACACACACAACAGACACTGAACAACAGAAGGCATAATGGGCGGCACTCATGCAAGCTTTCTAAGGTTCATGAAAAATCAATTAACACTCCTTGCACTATCACTGGAGAAGAATGTAGTGTGTGTCAGTGTTGTGGGGCAGGAGCATGGATTCTAGCATGGTACAGATTTTCCAACATGATGTAAAGGATAAGAAGCCTTCCATGCATGGCCATGGAAAACCATCCCCAAGTAGAAATCACAGTCAGCTAAGTAATAGAGCCCACAGAACAAGAAAGTACTATAAACCAATGGTCAGAAGCACAGACCAGAATAAGCTAAGCAATAAATGCAAGATGGAAACAACTGCATAAATGTATTATACATATCTCCCCAGAATTAAACCAAGGTACAAAGAGAATCTAAGATTTTCTGATGGTTGCTTGAATAGATTTCTTTATTTCCTTCCCCAGGAATATACTTACTTTTGTACCACGCAGAGTAATCCGTGGCCTATGATCAGCCAAAACAATTCCATTCTCACCAACTGTTACAGCAACCTTTCTTAAAGTGCCGCCATTTCCACACTTAGGACAAAATATCCTCCCAATTTCAGCTGTGACAGTATAGCAGGCATGGCATTTCAGTATCCACCTGCAAGTGTACATGTCTTTAAAGATAGGAATATAACCACAATGATCCAGTCAAGAAAGTAAAAGATAATTGGGAAACCAATATAAACATGAACAACAATTGTATACCTTTGCAGCTGGCGGATTTGATTTCCTCCAGGTGCCAGCAGTCGTAAGCCCATTTGCAGAAGTACATTCTGCATTGCAAAGTCACTAGTTACACAAGCTACACTTGACTCAGATAAGGATCTGACCATCCAGCTTTGCTCGCTATCATTATCATCCGAATATGATGCATCAACACTTTCGTGAATCTGGCTTGAGATCTCCAAGTGATCTGATTCTGCACTGGCAATATCAACTCTTCTCGTCTCAACATCAATGTTTTCAATGTGATCTAAGGAAGCTTCCATGTCCCTAGAATCGTTAATCTCTGTCTCTGCAGAAGTACTGTTCTCTCCTTTCTCACCTTGAGCAGCCTCCAGTGAACCTTCTTCCAGTCTCATTTGTTTTAAAATCAAGGAAACATCACCATCACAGTTCTTCACCTCTGTCATCATATTCTCCTCAGATATCAAACTTTGATGTAACACTTGATCTGGGACACTAGCTACCTCAATAGTGCTGTCATCCATACTTTTCTCTAGATCTTGCTGGCTATCTTTCTCTAATAATGCTTCATTAAATTCACGTCTACCTTTTCTTCTAAGATATCTTCTATGAGTACTTCGACTAACAGCAGGCATCCAATCACCAGCATTATCATCAAACTGTCCCTGCGATGCATCAATTCCACCAGCAACCATCTTTTTCCCTTCAAGATTTATGTCTTTTTTCTTGGGTGGAAATCTCCTGGGCTTCCTCGAACCATGTTCAACATCTTCAAAATTCTCAGAATTTGCTTCCCCTCCAGTCCCCATCGAACCATCTTCAGATTGGTCATCAGCAGGCATAACGTTCAAGCTTATGTCTTTTAAAGGAAGAATTTTCGAGCTGGGATCTATCCCATCTCCAGTTTCTTGTTCCAAAGCTTCCCATTCTTCCAAATTAGGAACATTAGAACCCCACCCTGGCATGTCCTTTTCAGGCAGCCTCTTCACATTGACTGTATGGACAGGGGGTGGCGCATCCCTAATATGTTTAGTCCCGTGAAGTTGTGTCTCCAATGTATATGTCAATGCAATGAGTTTAAGATCAACATCAGATAGGGTCTGTAAATCTCCAGTTGCTCTCGCAAACTTGATAACTGTCAAAGGCATATAAAACACATGAGACTAAACCCCAAGTTCGCTCCGTGACATATTTTCTTATAATTCAGCTACTCCCCTTTTCATTGCAAATTAATGGCAAATAACTACAGAAGCAATCTAAACAGAAATCGATCTAATCATCCACTACTTTTCAAAATTGAAGGGTTTTTTTTTACCTTTATTGAGGGAATCAGGGGAGGGTTCCCTGCAATCAATTGAGAAAGGAATGAAAGCAAGTCGATGGCGAGAAACAGGATCGCGAATCTCAGCGAGGACTTCAGGGACGGTGACGAACTTGTCGGCGAAGTTGTTGAGCTTCTCTCCGCCCTGTATGACGGCGTTCGCATCAATAACCGCCACTGATATGCCGTGTGTCGACTTGCAACTCTCCACATACAACTGGTCTTGCTGTTGCTGTGATGGTGCTGGCGGTGGTGATGGTTGGTGGTTCTTTACTATGTTACTCCAGCATTGAGTAGTTGATTGAGGTGCTGGTGAGGGATTCTCCATGGTTACAGAGCTGAGGGAGGGAGAAGGGGATGCGATAAACCCTAGTAAGAGAGATTTTCAAGAATTTATAGAGAGGCAAACTACATCTTAGTTCTTCAAATATTATAATGGTTTAATCAGCTCCCTAATCTAATAGAAGTTTCAATTACACCATTAATTCGTTGTTTTTTTAATTATTATTTTATTTGCAGCTAAGGATGTGATATTTAATGAAATTTCTGGTAATTATAAAAGGAGAGTAGAAGCAGGCCTAAAAATAGTGGTGGATTTTTTAAGTTAATATAATACAAGTACAATGTACAGGTCTGGGTCTACTAGAGTAATACTCCCCTTATAAATTTATAAAATGGAAAAAAAATTATTCATTTAGTTTTTGTTTTTTAATTATTTTTTTTAATCAGGTGACCGAACAGCAAATCATATATTACAGTGGATGACGTGTAGCTCCCTTTTTCAATTTTTTTTTTTTTAAAAGAACGAGGCACTTGGGCCTGATGTTCTAGGCCCAGACGTGCTTAAGCTTTCTCATTCTACATTCTACAACGAATAGAAACTGGAGCAAGTTCTCTGCAATCTTATAGTTATTTCCCCTTTCTTGGATCTACCCTCCTCCCCGGCCATCACCAAAAGGCAAGCACTTCCAGCGTAACAGGAACAACAGTGATCACCAAGGGAACAATGAAAAGAATATATTAATGAACAAACGTCACAACAACATGACAAGCTTTCAGAAAATTACAAAAAAGAACAAAATCATCTGGACATCTAATTAAAAATGGCTTCCCTACACTCGGGATTTTTTTGTACTTTCGTATTACTTTGTACAGATTGATTATTCATTCTTCCAAAGGAAACAACACTACATTCTCCTTGCAGCACATCCCACTGCACAACTATACACAGTATATATAGGTTCTGTATAAGATAATATCAAGAAAAAAATATTAGCTCTTTCTGGCATTCTTGAGATTTCGTAGTGTCATCACAAGCTGTTGTCTTTCTCCTTCTACCTCTGCAAACTTGAGACTTATTTCCGAATATCTCTCTTGCATCTCCTTCAGTTCATTTTCCATCGTTTTGTTTCTCTCCTTCAATGTCACTAGTTCACTCAACAACTTATCAGCATTGTGGTCTGTGTTATTGATACAGGAGGCTTTTGGTTCTTGCTCTGATGCAGTGGAATGATCGCTGGAATGAAACAGGAAAAGAATTCAATCACAATGTAGAAGAACACGCTAGGAGCAAAGCTAGAGAACAGAACCAACTCAAATAGAACTACTGCTTCTTCCAAATCATACCTCTTGATTAACAATCTCGAATTCCCATTTTCTTTGCACGTCCCATATGAACTGCTTGGATTTTCATCCGTGTTTCTATAATCTTCAGC
>Ga0325410_1007055_pt1 | contig 12305 bp, 7 predicted proteins | sample PopdelMetagenome_16_FD_206182 | JGI IMG/M metagenome (GOLD analysis project Ga0325410, IMG submission 206182) | Populus deltoides microbial communities from Bellville, Georgia, United States - Xylem-PdIQD-R3 | ecosystem: Host-associated > Plants > Phyllosphere > Stem > Wood/Secondary xylem... | reverse complement strand
TTAGCTGCGTTCTTTATGAGGTTTCACCTCTAATCAAAAGCAATCTTCCAGATTTGAGATAAAATCAACTGCTGGTTTCACGATGCATGCAAATTAATTAATTTATAAAGTCAAAACTAGAAAGTTTTATGAGCTTCCATGCACGTGAAATGTGCAGTTTATCGCAATTTTTAAAGAGAGCTACAAGTTTTAGTTGGAATATCAAATCCAACACACCCTTCAAAGCTTAATTAGAGAAATAAAAACAACAAAAAATTAAGAATGAGAAAAGGAACAATATATAGTGATAAATATTTTTACATGATTTAGCTATAAGACTCCGCAATAAAGACCAGAGTGATTCTACCAACGTCATCTTTATTTACAAAATAAACAATTCTATTAGAATGATTGAAAAAAAATAAAGTGAAATCGAGACAAACACGTGGTGAGAAAATTGAAATTTACCATGAGTGTATTGGTGGTGGAGTCGTTCTTTATAACCGCGTCCATGAACATGGTCCAGATTTCCAGGGCCGTATGTAGATTCCGTAGGACATGGTTTAGGAAAGTGGCTCTTGTATCAGGACCTACCTTCTGCTGACATGCTGTCTTTAATTCCCGACCATGAGCATCATGATAATGATTCTTGGTTCGTTGTCGCTATACATATGCATGTATCACCACCATCTACTTCTTTTCTATCCGCCCATCAAGAGTCTCTGCGTGCTTTTGACATACTATGTGATAGCTTTTTTCTACTCTCAGATATCATCCCCATTTTTCCTAAACTTATAATAATGTAAATTTCAAAATTAATCTCTGAAATGTTACTGATCATTTGTTTTCATGGATAGACCTCCAACCCTGCTATGCTATGCCACTGAAAGTGTGTGACAGAGAGAAATGAAACTCTGTGATCTGATTTTCTTGGCTTTCACTGACCAGTCCCAAAATTTATGCAAAAAATAAATCTACAAGATTTTACAGTTTTACCAACAGACAAAATCCATCGGTATGTGATTAAGGTTTCGTCGGTAATATATTTACTGACATCCTCACCGACGGAATATGTCCGTCGGCTTTCCTTTCGTCGGTAATACCAGCTTCCGTCGCTATATCAGTTGGAAAAATAAAAAAAACATTTGCCGATGGTTTTACAGACAGAAATTGCGCGCCAAAAAAAAGTTTCCCGCTTGAAATATACTGATGGATTTTAGCCTATCGGTGATAGTGTGACATACTGACGGATTAAAACCATCGGTACAATTGTCGGTGAATGTTTGGAATACTAACCGAAGATATCCGTCTGTAAATTCGTCGGTCGTTGTGGCAGGCACTGTAAAATACCGACAGATTAATTCCGTCGGTAAAGTTGTCGGTGAGTGTATAATACCGACTGAATATATCCGTCTATAAATTCATCGGTGACTGTGGCCTGTCAAATGCCGACGGATATATTCCGTCGGTAAAACTCTCTGTGATTATTTTTAAATATGTTTTTAAAAAATTATTTAGAATACATAATATAAAATTATATAAATTAATGGTAATAAAAACCAATTATGCAAATAAATTTTTTATTAAACATCAAAAATAAAAGAAATAAAGTTAAATAATATTCATTACAAACTGAATGTGTTTAAAAAAATATATTAAATTAACTATTAAAGTTAAATAATATTCATTACAAATTAACATAATGGTGGAGCTGGAGGAGGAGGAGGAGGATGCTGGTTGTTATACGGCCAAAAAGAAAGAGGCGCACATGTATCACCACTCTGTGATGCCATGTTCATGACAAATTCACGAAGTTGGTCATGCTCCGCTTTTTGTTGTGCATTCTCCGCTTTGAGTTGTGTATACGCCGCTGATAGGTGGTCGTAATTTTCGGTGAGCTGAGTCATGTGTTGCTGCAAGGCCATGAACTCCTTAGATTGGGTGCTCGATACTGACTGGGAGCTCCCAACAGTTGAAACACTACGGCTCGCCCGCAAGTTCTCAGCCGTAGTGTTGGAGAGCCCGTAAATCCGATTTTTATCGGGTCCACCAGACGATCCAACCTCCATACACAAATCCGGATCGAATTCCGAATGGGTCAAAGGATCATCCCCATATCTCTCCCTCAACCGGCTATTTAGGTATCCTAAAAATAAAAAAAGTAATCATCCTATTCAATTCAATAAAAATAATAACTTACAAAATAAAATGGTTGAACAAACATACTACGAAGTGTTGTGCACGGTTGTCAACGAACTGTTGCGCCCCCCTTTTGGCGGTCTTGACTCCGCACGTGCGTCTCCACAAATAGCTCCATCGGGCTCAGCTCACGTCCAAGAGACGTAGCCTATAATGAAAAAAGATTAATTAACAACAAATTAATTTAACAAAATATTTCATTTAAATTAATCTTACCATCCGTTTCGCATATGCAGCAAACGGAACGGAGCTGCCGGTGTGCGTTGTCACCAAGCCATGAATTGGCCGATTCCGGTTGCTAGCACCGGACTGTGAGCGTCATGTGAACCGCTCAGACGTCACATGCTCAAGATAGTGCGGCCATATATATTCCGGGATGTATATCGGTTTGAAATCCCTCCAAACCGCCACATCGTTCCAGCCTTGGAGACCCCTATCTCTCGTGGTTTTTTTTTGCCTTTTTTTGTGCTTCATACCAAAAATCACGCAACCTACTTCCATAGCGAGAAATTAGAAGTTGAAACATAAATTTTTTCCTAAAAAAATCTTGTATTGTTTTTGATGTTACCTAGTTGCCGCGTGATTTTCCCATACCCTCCTCATAACTTTATCATGCGCCCTGTCCCAGACGAATTTATGCTGTGTATAATTAATTAGATCAATACAAATGATAATTTAGTTACAATTATATTAATAAATTATTAGAAATAAGCTGGAAATTAAAAATTAACACCAACCTTAAATCTGCTAAACCATGCATCGATTTGAGTTATCCATTCAGGATGTCTGGATACCTGACTCCATTGAAATAATAAAATCTCCATCGATGATTTAAATGCAGATGATATTACTCGGGCGGCCTCAATGTTTGTGAACCTGAAAATAAATTAAATTCATGAAAAAATATTGATTAGTTGTTCATAAATTATGTTATAATTTAAAAGAAAAAACTATAACTTTAACAAATTTACATTGAAAGGTCGTCCTTCCACCGTGCCTTGTACTTGCGGGTGAACTGATTTCGCTGCGAAGGCACGCCACCTCTGCGCTGTGAACCCGCGCTGGAAGAGGCAACATCGGTTGATGGTGCAGGTGGCGTACGTAGGTGCCGCTTTTTGAGAGGCACTGAAGGATACGTCATCCTCGTTGCTAGAAGAACTAGTTGCGACCATACGTGAGCGACCAACTCTGGTTTTCGTTCTACGCATCTACACAATTATATACGAATAATTATATAATTAAATTTGAATGTTAAAAACAATTCGACAGCACCTCCCCTATATTGGATACTATCCAAATCCACAAACCTGTAAATATTGACAAAAGCCACAACCAATTGACTCCATCAATACTAATATTGTATATAACATAACATCTATACATATAACATTCATACTAATTACAAGGTAAATTCACCATTAACAACATATTCAATCATTATATAAATACAAACAATAAAAAATATTCAATAAATTCAAATAAAACTCTAGACTAACAATTAAAATTAATGCAAATAATTAAACACAAATAATGCAATAATGTAGTAAAATTACTAATTATTCCAACATAATCAATTACTTATTCTAAGGTAAATCCAACATTAACAATTACAATTCAACAAATTATTCAATCATTATATAAATACAAACAATAAAAAATATTCAATAATTTCAAAAAAAAACTCTAGACTAACAATTAAAATTAATGCAAATAATTAAACACAAATCATGCAATAATGTAGTAAAATTACTAATTATTCCAACATATTCAATTACTAATTCTAAGGTAAATTCAATATTAAAAATTACAATTCAACAAATTATTCAATAATTATTCCAATACAACAATAAAATATATTCAATAAATTTAAATAAAAACTATAGAATTTAGGAATGAAACATGCATACCTTAATAATGTATTCATTTGAAGACTTTATCTACATTATAAAAATACACCAAAACAAAGAACTTAAAAAAATAAAAATAGCTAAAACAAAAAAAAACCCTTAAAGTAAAATGAAATAGAGGAAACACATACCTTTGAATGTGATGAAGATTCACAAGAACACTTGCTAGAGATTGTAGGTGAAAGCCTTGGAGAAATGAGAGGAAAAAAATCGAAATTGAAGATGAAGACCGGAAGAGATGAAAAAATGAACTGAAGCGGCGGACGCTGGGATTTATAGGACAGTTTTACCAACTGATATAAAAAAATATTATTTTAATTTATTCTGCCGGTAATTTTTGAATTTCACACCAACATTTTTAATTACCCTCCATATTTTTCATTGTCCGTCGGTAATTCCGTCGGCAAACTCACGCGGTCAGAGATGCATTTAATGCACCGCCCTTTGGAATTCGTACAGTTCGTTGGTGATTTTGTCGGTAATATTAACCCGCCAAAAAATGACCGACAGACTTTATTCTGCTAGTCAAGTCGTCGGTGATCGTGGCATTTTCAAGTAATTATTTCTAAACTCTCTGTGAAATACCGACAGATCTTATTTCGTCGGTATGGACGTCGGTAATTGTGGCATTTGAAGTAATTATTTTCGAACTCTCTGTGAAATGCCGACGGATCTTATTCCATCGGTATAGACATCGGTAATGGTGGCATTTGAAGTAATTATTTTTGAACTCTCTGTGAAATGTTGATGGACTTTAGTTCGTCGGTAATTATAGCATTGTATAGGAAAGATTATCTTTGGATTGCCTATTTATCTTCCTGCAAACACTTAAATGATAAACTGTACATCGCACAAAACAATAACAACACTGCTTAAACAATACATAATATATATTACATGAAAAAAAATGTTTTCCACAGGGTTTCATTCTGATAGTTGGTCCGAATTTTCTTCTTCTTCGTCGTCAATTGAATAGTCATCACCTTCACCACAATCTTCAATATGGATATCATCATCTGCATCGACATTTGCTTGTCCGCTAGAGCTCAAAACAACATTCAACTCCTCTACGTCAACATCAACAAGACTATCATCGACAACATAAAAATTTGAATTTTCTTCCAAGTCAATCAAAGGAGCAACTCGATATGGGTCAACCAACTCACTAACTTGAAAGACTTCATCTCATACACTTGTGTCTTTGTTCTCATCCCGAACAAGCTCGACACGACCTCTGGGTTTCATTTTTAAAACGGACAACCAATCCACTCTTGATCGAGCCTTTTTAAAAGAAGGGGTGTATGTATAATAAACTTCTTGACATTGCTTTGCAAAAACAAAGACATCATTTACATTGTGGAGTCTAGCTTTTGAGTTGATTTCGACCTGACCATATTACAGATCAACTTTGATTCCTCTGTCAGTCGTGTCATACCAATAGCATTTGAATAAAAACACTCTATTCTGCTCGCTATGATATTGCAATTCGACGACCTCTTCTAATCTACCATAGTAGTCAACTTCTAACTCACTACTAGTCGATCCTTTAACATAAACACCATTGTTGTATGTCTTTCTTCCATTCCCTTATTCTTCAGTATGGAAAATATATCCATTGAAAAAAATACCTGTTGTATCTTTGAACTTTTCTTTCAGGGCCCAGGCTTAGTGAAGACAATGACTTAGCAACACTTCTTCTCATTTGATAAACCTTGTATATAATGTACATCAATGAACAACAAACAAGAATCATGTAATGACATGCATGCAATAATTTTACAAGTGAGAATGAGTTTGTGATAGTGTTTACATGTGTTCTGAACCATGTGGCAAATTGTTCATCTTGTAATTGAAAGATCTGGGATTCAGTCAGCTGTGAGTTATTGAACAACAAATATTGTCGATGTTCCCTGCAAGTGGTAATGAATGTATTATATTACAATATATAATTAAAAATATATTATTAACAAAGTGTAATTAGTATTACACATATATACACTTACTGAATAAAAGGTCTCAGCTCATCACAGTTAAATAGAACATAATTGTGTGCTTGTTTGAACTTAATTTCTAACAAATATCTTCCTCTTACGACATTTTTATGTGTGGGTCGTCCAGGATTGGAGAATATTGACAAGTTCCCATTGGAAGACACTTCACCGCCATCATAATGCCATGGAACGCGATTAATGCTCGTTCCAGATGAGGTTCGAAATAGTACAAGATAAATGTTGAGATCTCCTCAACAATATAGGCCTCACATATCGAAGCCTCAACATGCGCCTTGTTCTTAACCTTTTTTCTTGAGATTGAACAAGTACCTGTATTGAATTAATCAAATATTTTCAATTAAAAAAACAAATAAAATACTTTTATATATGAATTACATTGCAACTGTAATATCTAACTATTTGAATGGGTACATCCATTTATACTGGACCGGTCCTCCAACTTTTGCCTCAAATGATAGATGTATGGGGAGATGCTCCATTGAGTCAAAAAATGATAGAGGGAATATCATCTCAAGTTTGCATAGTGTCTCGATGATATTCGTTTCAAGCCTCTCAATGTGATCAACATTCAACTTGATGGAACATATATCTCTAAAGAAATGACTGATCTCCGTGAGTACATCTTATATCCCCTTTGGCAACAAATCACAAAAAGCTAATAGGATGAATGTTTGCATAAACATGTGGCAGTCATGACTCTTCATTTCATACAATCTGCATTCCTTCATATTAACCAGTCTTGATATGTTCGAGGCATGTCTATCCAGAAAACATAGACTCTTAAGCCATTTGTAGACTAGTAGTTATGCGTTTTTCTCTAACACGAAACTTGCTCTTGGTTTTGCGACCCGTGACTCATCACGAACCAACTCTATATTTTGACGGTTACAGAACAAAGCTACATCCAATCTAGCCTTGATGTTGTCCTTTGTCTTCCCTTCACATCCATGACGGTGTTGAAAATGTTCTCAAACACGTTCTTTTCAATGTGCATGACGTCAAGGTTATGGCGGAGAAGATTGGTCTTCCAATAAGGAAGTTCCCAAAAGATACTTCGCTTTACCCAATTATGGGTCAAACCAAAACCAGGAAAATTCTGCTTACCTGATTGGAGACCAAACACAATGTCACCGTACTCTGATACAACATCATACAATTCTTCACCAGAAAGACGCGGGGGTGTAACATCCTTTTCAACTCTGCCAACAAAGAAATTCTTTTCTGTTCTTTCTGTACCTGTGATTATGTGGCAAGAAACGACAATGATAGTAAAAAAAAAAAGTTTACCTCCGTTTGTTAGCGTGAATGCCTTGTTGTTTTCCATGCAGTATGGACATGCTAGTTTCCCATGCGCGCTCTAACCAGAAAGCATTCTATAAGCTGAAAAATCATTGATAGTCCACATCAAAGCCGCCTTCATAAGGAAATTTTGTTTCTTCGATATATCATAAGTCAAAGTTCCGGAGGATCACAACTGCACCAACTCATCAATCAACGGTCGAAGACATACATCTATATTCTGGATCTGGCTGTCGGACGTGGTATGACTATTGATAAAAACATGAACTCCGGCCTCATACACATCCCCGGTGGCAAGATATAAACCGTCAGTATGACCGACCAATAAGAATGAGGAGCAGCAAATGACCCGAATGGGTTGAATCCGTCTATACACAACCCAAGACGCACGTTCCTTGATTCAGCTGAAAAGTAAGGATGTACACTGTTAAAGTGTTTCCATGCTTCGCCGTCAGAAGGATGCACCATCACTCCATCAACCGCATCATGTGATTGGTGCCATGTCATGTGCTTAGCAGTCCTAGTGACATGAAAAACCTCTGCAGTCTAGATGTGATTAGGAAGTATCTAAGTTTTTTATATGCTAGTCTTTCCCCTACCAGTTTTGGGTTTGTAACGGGAATGCCCACATGTCATGCACTCGGTCATCTCAGCATTTTCAAGGTAGTATAACATGCAGAAGTTAGGGCACATGTCCATTTTCTGGTATCCTAAACCGATGGGTTTCATTATGGACTTCACAACATAGAAGTTCTCTTTCAGCCTATTCCCTTTAGGTAAAATGCTTCTCGCCCATTCAATAATCTTGTCATACCCAGCCTCACTCAACCCGTGATCTGACTTGATGGTAAACACCTGTGCTACGGCCGATAATTTACTGTGGTTCGTGCAACCATCTCATAATAGTTCGTTAGAATCTTTCAACAAATAAAAAAACCTTAGCTGCATCTGCATTAGGTTCTTTTCATTGACTGTGTTGTCATTTGCCGCTTCATACACGTTGCTAATACTAGAAGTTGACCCAACCACCCTTTCTTCCATTCTCCTCTTACTAACAAATACTTCTTCGTGTGCATACCAACACTGGTAATTCTTCATAAACCTTTTGTGTAGAAGATGCATCGTTACAACATCTGGATGCAGATACTTTTTATTTTGACACTTCCTGTACGGACACCTAATACCGCCTCTAGTAAAATTTATGGGAATAGATGTTGTGAAATTAATAAAACCCTAGACCCTGTTACAATAATTCATCCTCCAAAATCCTTGGGGTGAATCTCGATACATCCATGAACGATCATCCATGACTTCTATCGAATCTCTATAAAATTATGATGATAACATGTATTAATTAATTAACTATGTCAGGTAAATAAATTTGCAAAAATATTGATTTACCTCGAGATTATCCAACAAGCTAATTACAACTCATAAATTTCATTATCAATTATCAACGTCCATACAAATTAATATATATATATATATCAATTTATAGAAATTACAACTCCGCAATACCATTGATGATAAAAATTAAAACAGACCCATTAAACAAGCTATTAATTATTTCAAAACAACATATGTAATTCGGTAATTCAATAAAGTTTCAACAATTTACAAACAAATACAATCTTACAAAATCTAAAACAAACCATAACAAGTATAAAATTATACATTCATATACTACAAGTTTGTTTGAGAAATAACAATAAAACATGTACATCTACTAATAAAATACATATACTAAAAAAAAACCGTGATATTTAAATGTTAAAATTTAAAAAGATAAAATTACTTACAAAAACTGATAAAAATCCGTCGGTAAATCAGAACACGGATGCTGTGACAAGAAGTCTTCAAGATATATGACTTGTTGTGCTGAGAAGAGGGAGTTTTTTTTTTTGGGGGGGCGCTGGTTGTTTGCAGTTGGGGAGAGTTGAGATGAGGAAGAAAAAGGAGAAATAGGGGAGGATAGGGTCAAGTGGGAGGGGCTATATTAACTTTTTTCGACGGCTTCCCTGACAGATTATTTCGTCTGTGACTTCATCGGTTAATCTGTTGGCAAACAGGGCACATCACTGTACGGTGCTGTCGTCTTGAATCCGTCGGTTATTTCATCGGCAGTTTCATCGGTGAATCGGTCGCTTCACCATATAGGACTGACGTTTTGAATCCCTTGATGAGTCCGTTGGCATTTCCATCAGTGAATTGGTCACGTCACCGTACGAAGCTGGCGTTTTGAATCCCTCGGTGATTCCGTCTATAAAAAATACTCCCAATAACCTCCACGTCAGCGAACCACCCTTTTTTTTAAAAAAATTCTCAACATTTCATCCGTAATTTCATCGGTATATACCGATGAATGTTGGCCATCAGTAGTTACAGATGAAATTACCGACGAAATAAAGTCTGTCGGTAATGGCGACCCCAAATTACCGACAGAATTTTTCTGTTGGTATTAAACGAATTTCTGGTAGTGTAAGTCAAACCAAATACGATGAATGTGTACGTGGGGATCATAATGTAGATTACAGATCATATATAGTCTAGACTATTGTTAGTGAAATCATTATAACACCTATTTTTTATTATTTTTTTCATGATTTCATACATGTATTATGAGATAGTTAGATTCAAACTAATATCACTAACAATATCATCATCAAACAAAATATTTTATTATCACGAGTTCATTCATGTCAGTGAGGCTTGAAAATCTTTTTGTCTAAAAAACTAAAAACCAAACTTTTGTGTTTATTTGAGTGTGACAGTGATTTTGATATTGGGATATTATTTGTGAGATTGAAAGTGTTGTTTTGGTTATCTTTCGAGGAGATTTGGTACTAAAAAATGGTGGAGCTTTGCCAGTGAACAATGATACAGGGGATTCCAATCCAAAAAATGCTCAATATATAATTCATATATTAAAATAAAATTTTAAAAAATTACAAATTAAGGATGCTGATAAAAATGGTAAATTGTTTTGAGATTTTTGGTATATTTTAACCAGATTGTTGAGAGTGTTAAGCTATGTCAATTGATTAACATGATCTATAATTCTGCAAAAAGAAAGAAGAAACAGAGAAATAGGAGCAACAGAGAATACTTGATAATAGTTCTTATTTTGCATAATTCCATATACCACGAGATAGTTGTGTTTATATATCTGTTTGTAACAGACTAACAGACTTGAGCTAATTAACTAACTATCCACTATATTAAGATTGTGACAAGTGTCACAATCTAAAGCAATGTACTCTAATATACTCTAACATCCCCCCACAAGATCAAGCGGTGAGGAACCAAGCATGAGATTGCAACAATGAGTGTGGAACAGAGGAGCACTCAGCCCCTTTGTAAGGATATCAGCAAACTGCTCCTGGGAAGACACAAACTGTACTGAGAGTTGTTGACGTGAGACTCTTTCACGGACAAAATGAACATCCACTTCGATATGCTTAGTCTTTTGATGCTGAACAGGATTGAAAGACAAAGCAATGGCAGACAAATTGTCACAAAATAGAACAAGCACGCCAGGCAACGAAATGTGCAAAAAGGCTAATAATTGTTTTATCCAATCCAACTCAGCTGAGGTGAAGGATAAGGCACGATACTCAGCTTCGGTGGAAGATCGAGAAACAGTTTGTTGCTTCTTAGAGGACCACGAAATGGGATTGTTACCCAAGAAGACCACCAATCCAGTAGTAGATCTCCTGTCATTAGGATCCCCTGCCCAATCAGCATCACTAAATGCCTTTAACTGTAAATCGCCTCGAGTATATGAGAGACCAAACTTAAGAGTGCCTTTTAGGTATCGTAGGATTCTCTTAACAGCAGTAAAGTGAGACATCATAGGGTGCTGCATAAACTGGCAGACCTGATGTACAGAGAAAGCAATATCCGGCCTGGTGAAAGTGAGGTATTGCAGAGCTCCTACAAGACTTCTGTACAGCTGAGGATTTGGATAAGGCTCCCCATCATCTTTGAGGAGTCGATGATAAGGTAAACAAGGAGTATCACACGGCTTAGCCTCACTCATTTTAGATTTAGCTAACAAGTCCTCAACGTATTTGGTCTGGGACAGAAATAAACCAGCAGCAGTGTGAGTAATTTGGATGCCCAAGAAATAATGGAGGGAGCCTAAATCAGTGAGATCAAATTCAGAAGTAAGAGCATTAATGACTTGCTGAATAACACCAGACGCACTCCCAGTGATAATGATATCATCCACGTAGAGAAGCAGCACCACAATCTCATGTCCAACATGTTTGACAAATAATGAAGAATCAGAATAAGTGGTTTCAAAACCCAAAGAAGGAAGGAACTGAGTAAACCTGTCATTCCAAGCGCGAGGAGCCTGTTTGAGGCCATACAAGGATTTATGCAGTTTACAGACGAGTTGAGGATGATTAAGATCTTCAAAACCAGGAGGTTGAGACATGTAGACTTCCTCTTGGAGAATACCATGCAAAAATGCATTTTTGACATCTAACTGTCGTAGAGACCAGTTAAAATGTGCAGCAAGAGCCAAAACTAACCGGACTGTGGTAGGTTTCACCACAAGACTAAACGTCTCCCCATAGTCCAATCCAGGTTCTTGACTGAAGCCCTTAGCAACTAACCTTGCTTTGTGCCTGGCAAGAGAACCATCAGAATGTCTCTTGATCTTAAAAATCCACTTACAGCCAACAAGGTTCCTGTTTGCTGGCAGTGAAACTAAACTCCAAGTGCCTTGAATATGTAAGGCATCAACTTCTTCTTTCATGGCCTGTAGCCACACAGGAATTTTAAGGGCAGCCTTGTAATTGGTTGGTTCAACCAACTGCATTTCAGGGGTCGCAGGAACCTGGATAGTGGCTAAGAGAGCCTTCCTTTTTATAATCCCACTCTTGCTTCGAGTCTGCATCGA
>Ga0325410_1007053_pt1 | contig 12306 bp, 9 predicted proteins | sample PopdelMetagenome_16_FD_206182 | JGI IMG/M metagenome (GOLD analysis project Ga0325410, IMG submission 206182) | Populus deltoides microbial communities from Bellville, Georgia, United States - Xylem-PdIQD-R3 | ecosystem: Host-associated > Plants > Phyllosphere > Stem > Wood/Secondary xylem... | reverse complement strand
TTCAATAATGATTGTGTGCTTGGAAACGATTCCAAGGAGAGCAAAAATTATGTGGGAGTCACTAAGCCCAAGCCCAGTCCAAAAGCTGGGGGGGACTAAACGACTAGTAATCATCATGTAAACGACAACGCTTGGTCTACACGATCGAAGTTTAAAAAGTATGACTTTTTTTATTTATTTATTTCTCTGTTTTTGGTGGGATCATCTACAGCAAGCAAAACACTTGGAGGAGGATAACAGAAGGACTGCAAATACACGGATTGAATGAGACTGGACTGGACCAGAAGAACAGCAACACACGTAAGAAAAAAACATAAAAACCTATCTTTGTGCTTCAACATTTCTTTAAAAAGTCTCAAACTTTTTGCATGGAACAAGTGGTGATGATCCTCGGTGTATGTTAACCCTATCTGTCTCTCAGATTTTGTATTTTTTTCGATGTTTGACGGGTCCTTTTGACTCATTATTGCTCCTTATCTGAAGTCTTAATATATAACCACTTGAGAAAACCACCAAGTTTTGATATTTTTGGTTTCAAGCTGAAATCTTGAATTTTGCTTGTTACTATCTGTTTGCAATGGCAACTCTGGTGAATTCAGTGTCTCCTTTAACAAACTCTTCTCCGGAGACTCTAAGAACAGCTTGTGGGTTATTCTCTAATGTCCCAAATTTCCATTCTTTTTCGCAAAACAAAGGTTTCACTAGAGTTTTGGCATCAACCCAGATTACAATTTCCCCTAAAGACTCTGTTTGGACACTGTCCAATTGGAAGGTTGGTAGGAAGGACACAAGAAATAGGGATATTAGGCTCAATGATGCATTTTTTCATTTGGAGTTTATTGTTAGAAAGGGTCATAAACCTGATGTTGCTCAAGCAACACAGCTGTTGTATGATTTGTGCAAGTCGAATAAGATGAAGAAAGCGACGAGGGTGATGGAAATGACGATTGAGTCTGGTATTATTCCTGATGCAGCTTCTTATACTTTTTTGGTGAACAATTTGTGTAAGAGAGGGAATATTGGGTATGCAATGCAGTTAGTTGAGAAAATGGAGGAAAATGGCTGTCCAACCAATACGGTTACCTATAATTCGCTTGTTAGAGGGCTTTGCAAGTATGGAAACTTGAATCAAAGCTTGCAGTTACTAGATAAGCTGATGCGAAAGGGGTTGGTCCCAAATGAATTCACTCATTCTTTCTTGCTAGAAGCAGCTTACAAGGAGAGAGGTGTGGATGAAGCGATGAAGCTTTTGGATGGGATAATTGCGAAGGGTGGGAAGCCTAACTTGGTTAGTTACAATGTTTTATTAACTGGATTGTGCAAGGAAGGTAGGACGGAAGAGGCAATTCAGTTCTTCAGGGATTTGCCATCGAAGGGATTTAATCCGAATGTTGTGAGCTGTAATATTATACTGAGGAGCTTGTGCTGTGAAGGAAGATGGGAAGAGGCAAACGAGCTTGTAGCTGAAATGGACTCGGAGGAGCGATCACCATCTCTGGTCACATACAATATACTAATTGGTTCACTTGCCTCCCATGGCAGGATTCAACATGCATTTCAGGTTTTGGATGAAATGATGAGGGCATCATTTCAGCCCTCTGCTGCAACCTTCAATCCTATAATTTCTCATTTTTGCAAAGAGGGGAAGGCAGACCTTGTGGTTAAGTGTCTAGATCAAATGATTCATCACTGCTGCAATCCCAATGATGGAACGTTTAATGCCATTGCTGTGCTCTGTGAGGGGGGAAGGGTGCAACGGGCATTCTCCATAATTCAAAGCTTGGGTAATAAGCAAAATTCATCTACCCATGACTTCTACAGAGGTGTGATTTCGAGCTTGTGTAGAAAAGGGAACACATATCCAGCATTTCAGCTTTTATACGAGATGATACAGTCTGGATTTGTTCCTGATCCTTATACCTATTCATCTTTGATTAGAGGATTGTGTGTTGAGGGAATGCTAGACGAGGCCTTGGAGATTTTCAGGCTATTGGAAGAAAATGACTATAGGCCTATTCTTGGCAATTTCAATGCTCTTATACTTGGGTTTTGTAAATCTGGTAGAACAGATTTGTCCTTGGAGATTTTTGAGATGATGATTTTGAAAGGATACACACCTAATGAAACAACTTATACTATTTTAGTGGAAGGGATTGCCCATGAAGAAGAAAAGGAGTTGGCAGCAGAAGTTTTAAAAGAGTTGTACATTAGACAAGTCATGAGACGAAATACAGTAGAAAGACTTGTTATGCAATACGACCTCAAGGGTTTACCTGTATAAAACTACGTGCATCATCCTGATTAGAAACAAGAAAGGGAACATGGAATGAAGATATACTTTGACAAGGCAACGGGGTGTTCACCAATACTAATGCCCATGCTTCAACAGAAATTCATACTGTGACCTTCCGATCAAGACTAGGGAATCAAGGATCATGCGTATTAAGAGACAGCCACAGCAATGGTTTGTGTTGAATGTTTTGAGCACGAGGAAGGAGCACAGGTTCAAGCACTAGGATTCTTGACCATGTAGTACTATTCCTATATTTGCTTCACCCTATGTTCTGTGAGCTGAACATTGCGCAGAAAACTTGCATCTTTGTTTTATGCTGTACAAGTTGATTCTCATGATTGATGTGGCATATGATTGTATAATTTACTTGGATTTTTCGCTCTTAATCGAAAATAATGTATCTCAGCTTATTTATTGGGTGCAGTGTGATCCTGGTTGACCTTTAAATTCTTGCAAGGTTCTGTACCTGATTTTGTGTCATTTCTGTTGATGTAAATTGCTCTGCCGTGCAGCATGAGAGCATATATCATAGCAGTCACCCTGGCCCCCTCACCCTAATTTGTGTATGTGTGCGCTTCGTTCATTTACTTGCCATTTTACCACAGCTGGTCATCAAGGTAATCAAGCGAAATCACCCTTCGTCTTATTCAAAGCAGAACTCAGGCAAGACTCATTCAGGCTCTCTACTCCCTCATCACAGTGGGAAGGAAAACGAATTTAGAAGCTGGCATTGCTTTTGTTCAGTTTTCGCAATTCCATTTACTGAGTTAGAAAAACTGGAAAAGCATTCTACAAAATAGATCCACCATTTGATCTCCACAGGCAGTAGTTACATAATATAGGAGTCGAATCCCTTGTTTGGCTGTTAGCAAGTCAATTCCTTTACCTAGCTATGAACGTTTGCAAGCATTGCTTGAACATTTATTGTGGCTTACACAAGCCATAACCTCGAACATCTGAACTCATCGTCAATCCACAAGACAGTAAACAATCCTTGAAATTACTAGATACCAAATAACAGATATCTCAATTCGGTAAAGATGAATCAACATGGTGTTATTCCAAGGCATAATAATGGCTAAAAAGCTTGCCAATGCCACACCCCACGTTCCCTGCATTTCTACTTATCTCTACTGCATTTCTACTAATCTCTACTAGGTAGGAGCAAGTGGATGCCTAGTGCATTCCGAGGTCCACAACAGAAAGATCTAAACTAAACCGTGATTAAACACATCTACGACTATGTTTCTTCTTGATTTTTAAAAAATTACTTTTCAAATTATTAAAAAAGTTTATCAAAAAAATTTATCAGCAAATTTAATTTACAGGAAGGTAATTTTTTTTTCTTGAGAAAAATAATTTTTAAAAATTATAAAAAAATTAGAAATATCATATTATTTATTGATTATAACAAATTTAATCTCAAACTTATATATTTTATTTTGAATTTTTTTTTAATTTAATTATTATATATTTTATTTTGAATTTAATTTCTTATAATTTGATTTTATATCAACTTTAATCTTTATTTTTTTAATTTTTATAATTAAATTTTTTATTTTTTATAATTAAATTTTTATTCATCAAATTCAATACTCTTACTATTTTAATTATTATTTTTAAAAATTTTCATCATTAACTGTCAAATTTATTTATCTATATAATTTTAATTATTATTTATTTTATTTAAAATAATACATAAAATTAAATTTTTCTTCAATCTTATTTTCATTAAACTTTTTACTTTATAAAATTTAATTCTTATTCTTTTAATAAACTTGAAAAAAAAATAAAACAAAAAAATTATTTCTATAATGAGATTATCAAAAAATCAAAAACTGATTTACTTTTTAAAAATCCGCTTTTCAAAAAAAGCATTTTCAACATGAAACTAGCTTTAAATTGAACAAAATTTCGGTCATTCTGAGTTTCGATCATTTCCATTCATAAGTAATATTAAAGACAAAAGCAAGTCAAATACAACACAAAATTTAAGCCAACAGAAAACTAGTTGCAGAAGCAGTCTTAAAACCCTAGATGATGAAACAAATGAAGTATTCCCTAATACACATCCTTCATTCTCGCAGCTTCATGCAGCACAAAGCCACCAGCAATCAAGACACATATACCAGCAGAAAGCTCCATCTTGTCCAAGTCCACAGCTTACTTGGATCTCTGTCTCATCTTTCTGCGCTTCCTCTTCAACCTCCTCATACGCTTCTTCTTCCACTGAAAAGAACAAAAACAACAAAACAGTTAATATCATTAAGGCTTGCTATGGTTACTTAAAGGCATTATACTTATAGCGTCTTCAAATTAACAAGATAATAAAATATTTACAATGAAATTAATATAAATACTTACTAGCTTGTAATCACTCAAAAATAGTTTCTCTACAGCTTAAATAGTATTTTTTTTAATTTGTTAGTAAATCTTTTTAAGGTAACAATGTACATTCTGAGTTGCAATTCCACAATAACATTAGTAACTAGCATAATTACATGATAATTAGTGAAGTTACTGAGTGGTGAGATAAATTATAACCTATTTACTAGCTTGTAACTTGAAGGCACTATACTTACAGTGCCTTCAAGAGTTCAAGTAACCATAGAAATTGCCATTCAACAAAACAACAGCACGATCAACTTCTAAAACAGATTCCTCCAACTAGCTATCTATTTACTAGTTTGTAACTTGAAGGAACTATGATTATAGAAATTGCCTGTTCTCCATTGGAGACGTTCACCAAAATAACAGCACAACCAAATTCTAAAACAGACTCCTCTAGCTAGTTTAACATTATTTGAAAACATTCAAATTCCATCAGCCAAATTTTCCTCTACAAACACAGCTACTGTGACAAACACATAAACCCATTACATGTTTGACTAGATCCCAGATTTTGAGAGCTTCAGTAGATTTTAAATCAAACAAACCAAATTACAAAAGAAAAAAACAATTGTAAAGCAAACTCGACATAGCATAAAAACAGTGTCTTTAACATTATCGACAATTTCTTGAGCATGGAGAAAGGAAAGCAAAACCAGTATTGTTGTAACCAAACAAACCACAAGTTTTAGAATAGAAAAGAACACGTATATTTGTATCATATAGCCAAAAACTAAAACCCTAGATTACAGGATTAAAAAGAACTTCTCCAAAAATAAAAAAGAGACAAAATAAATGGAACTTGGAGCAGAGATTTAAGCAAACATGATAGATACTCAATGCATCTACCAGACTAGATTATCTAAACAAAACACAGGATTATACAGAGAAAATTACCTTAGCTCTCATCTTGGATCAGGGTTCTGTTTCCTTGTGGGTCTCTTTTTTCTGATAGCCGAATATTGTAGAGAGAGTTTTCGAGAGAGAGAAACGGGGTGTCTTTAGATTTTATAGGCAGAGGGTTTTGAGGGCTTCAGAAACCCTAATCCGTGCCGACCTTAAGTCACGCTTGAGGGGTATTGGTGTCCACTCCTATTTTTTGTGATATAATACAAGAATTAACAATCTGAACTTTAGCCATGTAATTAAGTCAATTTTTTTGGGTATTTTTTTTAAAAAAATAATTTTTAAGATATATTTTTTATTTTTTAAATTAACTTATAAAAAATATATAAATCACTAAAAAATATTATTTAATATATTTTCAAGTCAAATATACTTTTAAAATGCACTTAAATGTATTTTCATGAGACCCATTTAAAAAATTATGTATTGAAACCTTAATTAAAAAAAATTATAGTATATAACTTTTATTAAACTTATTTTTTTAAAACTACAATTACAAAAAACTATCACAATGCTAAATATACATTAAGTGTTTGTTTGATATTGTGGTAATTTTTGTTTTTAAGTGTTTTTTCATGTTATTTTTCATTTGAAAAATATTAAATTTCAAACTACAATTACAAAAACAACCATAGTGTCAAACACATACTAAGTGTTCATTTGACATTGTGATAACTTCTGCTTTTTAAAGTGTTTTTTTTCATATTATTTTTAATGTAAAAAACATCAAATTTCAAACCACAATTACAAAAACAACCACAACGTCACGCACATATACTTGTATTTGGTATTGTGGTAGCCTTTTGTGATTGTGGTTTAAAAAAAGTTATTTTATAAAAAAAACACTTTTCGTTGAGGTTGGTTTGGTATTTATATATATTTGGTTAAAACTATGGTTGACATCAAGGTTGAACAAAAAATAGTTTAATGTGTTTTGTTAAGAATGCCTTTTAAATTGAGATTATAAAAATAACTAATAAAACATATATTAATATTGATGATTTTTAATTGAAATATTATAGATTTAACTACTGTTATTACATCATGAAATAAACAATATTTTATATAAAGTATTTTTTATTGTTCCATTAAACTATTTGCAATTCCATCACATACGAAATTCATCCGACAAGGACTATAGTTTCCATGATTTCCTGGGTGTGCAACAACATCATGTAAAATATCATTAGGAAAAAAATTAAGATTGCGATTAAATTTTGAAAATGCTATATCATCATGTGATCTCCTTCTAATTTGATTATATAGTGTCATTGAATAATGTTAAACATTAGTTTTTTCGAATAAAACACAGTTAAAAATAAAAAAAATTAGATTTTATTTTATTTTATTGGGTCGGACCCGGTCCAGTGCATTTAAATCTGGGCCGGATTCGTTCCAGCCATGAACAGTGAAAACGACAGAAAAAGAAGAAGCTTCAACTTGCTTTTTGTTACCTTGCGTTTTAAACATAAATAGTAATGGGTCCCACAAACAGTAAATTATGTTTAGTAATTAACTAAACAGTTTGTTTCTGTGGTTTGCTTCAAAAGTATAAACAACCACAAAAACAAACACTATCTAAATGTTCGTTTGATATTGTGATAGCTTCTGATTTTTAAAGTGCTTTCCAGATTACTTTTGTGTAAAAACATTAAATTAATGTCTTTTTAAGTGATTTTTAATTTTTTTGATATATGATATAAAAAAATTAAAAATAAAATATTATTTTAATGTTTTTAATTAAAAATATTTTTAAAAAATATTAAACATCACAAGCTAAAATATCTAGTAATTACAAAATCAATACCGTAAATTTGATGACATGCTACTAATATTGTTAACAGTTTTTTTTTTTTCAAAAAAAAGGTGAGATTTTGCTACGATGACAGCATTTTCTTCCCATCCTTACTTGCTGGAATAATTAAACTTATTTAGCCCATTTCCAACCCTGGACTGGCCCATAATAGACCATTAAAAGAAGCCCATTTGAGAATCCACTTCCCTTTTATATTCCATCTGGGAATCTGAATCCAGTAACGACAGCAGTGATGTATTAGGCAATGCTTTACCAACGTTGCTAGCCACTGTGATCAAGGATTTCGATTCTAAAGCTCAAGAAGATGACATTTTGTGGTTTCGTTTTATATTGTAACCTTGAATCCTGCTTGCTGATATAATTATGCAGCGAAAATTTCAGGTGTTCGAAACAGAGTTTCATCATCGAAATCTGTTATGAAATCAATACAAAATCATGGTGATTTTGTTAAACGCAGAGCTACATGTGACTAACACACTTTGTTGGAAATATTTTGCATGGTATGATCATATTGGTGTGTGTTGTCGAAACCATTCAGGTAAGGAAGTGAATGTTGAAGGAGCTGGTTCTAGCCCTGCTGTGCTCGTTGAGAAGCTACCGGGAGGTGGCTGTGCAATGCAGGACAGTGCCATGCTGCTTTTGTGCAGAAAAGACCAGCTGAAGGCGCTCATGGATTTTGCATGACAATTGAAAGGCCAAACGACTCTTGTCTTTGCCTTGCCCTTGCTTCTTCTTTTTTTTTAAAGAAGAAAAAGCTATAATTAAAACCATTTTAATTTTTTTAAAATAATTTAATAACCATTGTTATTTTTTTAAAAAATGATTATAAATATGGCTTTTTCCAAGTCATATTGCTAAAGCCCATGGCGATCCTGCTGCTAACCCAATGAACTATAACCCATTCACCTAATAGAGATTCTAAACTTGGGCCCGACAAACCCATGAAACCTTCAAAACCTAAAACCTTGAAATCCCTATTTAAACAAGCCCTCGTTTCCCTCTTCTGCCACAAAAATTTTCACGGCAGCTCATCGCTCTCCTTTTGTGCTAGATCGACAATGTATTTTATTACAATTCTGTAATGGGTTTTTGAAAATGAAGAAAATGATGATATTCGTTGTCGCCCCAGTCTTACAAGCATCTTCTCTTTGAGATGTTTGATGGTGTTTGACAGTTCATATATCTGATTCTCTTCTTCACTCATTTTTTTTTGGCCTATCAGCTCTCGATCTACTGTGTCTTTTGCCTTTGATTTGTTGTTTACGTACTTGTTAGGTATGCAAGAAAAAACATGATGATGTTTTATCGCAATAATTTCTGTGATCAAATTACCATGATGGTGATTTAATGAACATGCACTACCATCTGATTTCTCTTCCTATTATTTTTATTTAAATGGTATCTTAACAATGCAATTACTTCCTTTAACTACTGATTTTTCAGTGATTAACATATTTTACAATCATCATCTTTCATCTGATATTGTTTAATTACATGATAAATTCTGTGTTTTGATTTGTATATGCCCGAGGTATCTACTGCCTAGGTTTCAATTTTGTCTGGGTGTTTCGTAAAGATGGCAGAAAGAAAATTATACATGACAGGCCTTGCGACACGGTTTGCTTTTTATTACAAGCTTGCTGTTACATTATCACCTACTCTAAATTATAAAGCTGTAAATTGACAGCTAGCAAACATGACTGTATTTGTCTAGCAATTTTATCACCTACTCCAAGGTTACACATTGAATCATATGTCCTTTAGAGTATAAGAATGTCCTACCAGGAAACCAATCTTCCTAAACATGCAAATCAAAATCCGTATTAACCTTCAACAAATTGACAATAAAAATATGACATACCGGGATGGATGAGAGGGCATTGTTAGAAAAGCTTGAGGATCCCAAACTCAAGCTCTATGAAGAGATTTCATCCAAATAGTAGAATTTTACTGGATTTGCCTTCTTCAAGCCTCCAGACAGATGAGGTCCAATCAACAACTAACCAATCCTCACATAGACAGAGCAACGATACACTTATTAGCAACTGCATCCTTCAATGACGGAACTCGGTTTCTGCAAAATATTTACTACCAAAGGGAAGGGTATTTACTCGGCAGCAACGGGTTCCGATTTATTGTCTCTGATATCAGTGGTCTTGAATTGAGGTTTAGAGGGGAAGACAAAAACAGTAGATGAGGCATTGGAAGGTTGAAATGCAGCTGAATATCTTGCCGAGATCACTGTAACTTGAGGCAATTGTTGTGGACCTGAAGCCAATGGCACAAGCTTGAAGCTAAGTGCGTGCTCAGATTTTGGAAGAACAAAAACTGTGTCGCTGTGAGACCCAGATAACACAAAACCCTGTGCATCTCCTAGTGAGAACTTGACCTCTTGAAGCAACCGTGTTTGATTCCGAATTTTAACCGAGTACATTAAGGGATCTCCAAGAACAGCAGCATAAGGAGGAAACTCCAGATTCAATACCAGTGGTGGCAACTCTGCTTTTACATCTGGAAGTTTATGTTTGGTCAAAACCCACTCTTGGGTGGCAGCAGAAGTAGATAGATCTTCCATTTCAGAATTTCTCCTCCATCTCAATGAAAATGACCCCAAATCAAGACATGAAGATTCCACTTCAGGAATGACAGTGAAAACCTTTTTGAACTCTTCTCCTCGAACAAGATGGGCAGGATGTAAAATATCCATGCCACTATGTTCCAGGGTACATGGCCTTTCAATGCCATCATCCACTTCAATAGACATTGACTGCAACAGCAATGGCACCTCACTGCAGTTCTTGGCACTAAATAACTAGTATACTAGTTTCATTCAGAGGAAGTGATGCCAACTGGTCAGAGCCAGGAACAGCTTGATCCTTGAGAGCAAAAGTGGATCCTGGCGGAATGGCAGCATAAACTGATGGCTAAACACAACAGCATTCTTTCCTTCAATTTGCAAGCTCTTGTGGACATGGATTCTTTGTGAAGTTGATTCATTGCTATCTGGAAAATAGCCTAATGATACAAAGAACATAACTGGTTTGGGTCGATGCCACTTAATTTCTAATTTGCAGGACCATGATTCGCCATCTTTTAAAAAAAGGAACAGAAACCAAACCAAAAGACTGCTGAATTTTCTTGATTTTGTCAGGACCCACTAGAGTTTCATCTTCTCCTTCTGGCCCCGTAACTCCAAGAAGTTCAACATGATGGCTGTCCGTAGAGAATGGTTCTTCTTCCCTTGGACTATACAGCCCATCTCCTTTTACATCGACCAGATTGATTTTTAACTCGCCGGAGAATATGGCATGATCCTTTGAGGCCACAGTAACGGGAAATGCGAAGCATTCACCTGGGCAGCCTTCTGACCAGAAAATGCAAGAGCAGGATCCTTGGTTGAAAAAGTTTCGACACGGTCCTCAAACTTCCAAAGAGGTAAATCCTCCATTGAAGCAGGACTTTCAGCCCTACAACAGATAAGTGGGGTCTCATTTTTGCAAAACATATATGCACTCCAGCTTCCCACTTTGTTCTGCATTAAACCAAATATTGACATTATTAGCATATGAGCTCACTAATCATACCGCAAGGAATTCCTTGTAAAAGAAGAGGAGGCATGATAAAAAGTTCCAAATGTTCAATCCTTCAACAGGATCAATCATCTTTGACGATTAAGGAAAGGCGGTGCCAATTCGACCCTGTCAAATTGCTAGATGAACTGTATTGGGACTTGATGTTTCATAGGAAAAGGAACACAGTTGCATCAGCACACACATATGGACATATTTTATAAGGCCATTTATGTCCAAAATTGGAAATGAATTGATAGCAAGTATTAAAGATGTTCACCACCACCTTGGCTTAAACATTGGTTCATGAAAAGCAACTGAAGCAAGAAGTACCAATCTAAGGGGGCTGGCAAGATCAATCTCAAGACGCAGAGGATTTCTTCATTCACTTTGAGATCAGTATTGCCTTCAACTGATGCTAACCTGGTTTCTCCACTACCAAGCTCAAAAACCTCCTTGTGTATAATCTCTCTCTGTGAAGATCTGCGGGACCAGCTTGGCCACATTCTTTGCGCCTGAAAGACTGGATCCCAGAATCAGATGGCACTGGCAATGCTGCCGATTCAAGAGAGTACTCAACAAACTCTTTCACTGTACCACATTTCCTCGAGCACTCTCGCAGATAACCCAAGAACTCCCACAATAAAGTGGCCAAACCCTCTTGTCTGTATAGAAGAGCAACACCATCAAGTAATTGTTTTGCATTTCTTAAATCACCCACAACAAAGTATTCCCTTGCCATGTGGAACCCACAGCAGCAGGCCATCCTCTGGGCTTTTAGATTAGAGAATGATTCATAAGCTTTTTTAAGAAAAGCAATAATTTCAAAGGAATCTTGAAATCTTTTCCCTTCAGTAAAAGCATAACGAGCGTACTCTTCATCGGTGAGGCTGCAGATTGAATGAACAACACAACGAGTTAGTAAAAGTAGATAGTGCAAAGCAAGACTAGTAACTGAGCAAACTGACCCACATAAATAGAAGGCACTACAGATTCAGCATTACTGTCAATTTCATCTGCAGTTTCTGACATTGTCAATGAAAGTTCCAAAGAAGATCTCTTCTCCTTCAAGTAGCGTGCGGCTAATCATCTTTCCTCTTGCTCCCAAACACGATAAGATTTTGAAAACTATCACTTCAAAATTAATTAAAAAAAACTACCACTTCAATAAAAATTAATAAAAAAAACTACTAATTTTGTAAACTACTACTGCTACAATAAATACTTAAATAACTAAATTTGTCATTATATTTTATGTGTGAACTTACATATGTGTACCTGCATACGTGATTAATCATACATGTTGTATTTTTAAATTACAGAGACTCCAATAT
>Ga0325410_1007052_pt1 | contig 12306 bp, 9 predicted proteins | sample PopdelMetagenome_16_FD_206182 | JGI IMG/M metagenome (GOLD analysis project Ga0325410, IMG submission 206182) | Populus deltoides microbial communities from Bellville, Georgia, United States - Xylem-PdIQD-R3 | ecosystem: Host-associated > Plants > Phyllosphere > Stem > Wood/Secondary xylem... | reverse complement strand
CATATACTAAAACAATAAAATTCACAATTAAATATTAAAACTAAAAAGGATAGATTTACTTACAAAAAAATGATAAAATCTACAAGAAACGGATATTGTGACCACATACAAGATATAAGAAACTTGAATGCTCGTGTTGAGAATAGTGGAGAGTTTGGGATGGGTGTTTGGCTGCAGTTTGGGAGGGGAGAGATGGGATGAGAAAGAAGAAGAAGGAGAAACAGAGGAAGAGAGTGTCGGCAGGGTATATAATGGTTTTTTCCGACGGCATCACCGACGGACGTATTCCGTCAGTGATTCCGTCGGTGAAAGCGCCACATCACTGTACTGTTGTCTCAGTTTGAATCCCTCGGTAATGTTCGTCGGTAAAATCGCCTGACGTCACCATGCCGTTGTGTATTTCCAGACGAACTGTATACTCCGTCGGCAACACCGTCGGTATATACCGATGAACATATTCCGTCGGTATATACCAACGGAATTACTGACGGAATAAATCCGTCGGTATATACCGACGGATTTGGAGACAGAATTATTTCCGTTGGTATACATTACCGACGGAATATTTTCATCGGTAATTCTGTTGCTTTTCTCCGGTTTTCTGGTAGTGTAAGTCGTTCTTGGATGTAAAACCAAGGAAATATATGAGCCACATTCACAACTACTTGTGCATATACATGTTGTGAAAAAAATAAAAGAGAGACAAAGAGAGAGGGAGAGGGAAAGAGGGAGAGAGACTTCAGCTGGCCTACATATAGGTTATAAGATTGCATTTCTTTTTTTCTTATCTATAAAATCTTCCCATCCTTCCCTTCATTTCTATTAAACCTATACATTTAAAGAGTATAGAAGAGTGTATAAATGGTAGGTTCCTCATCTCATAAAATAAAATATATTTGTTATTTATGGATCCAGTCTTGGGAAAGAAAAAAAGTTTTTAGAATCAGGAATTCATCATGGTCGAGTAATGGGAAGCTGTAAAAATCTTAGATTAGATTTAAGTCTTAATATGTAAAAATTTATGTCTTTGGTTTTACTCATACCATAATATTTGTTGCTTTGTTATTTCTTATATTTGCTTGAGTGTGTTTTAGGTTTTTTAGTAGTAACTATTTCAGGTGATGTGTTATATATCCTATCTGAAGCGAACCCTAGTGGAATTTAATGGAATTTGTGACCCCAAGATCAATCTAATCCAAATTTGTTGAGATTTGAATGAGCATATCACAATGGAAGATTTGCTCTAAGGCAACAAGACTAAAAACCAACTCGATCACAACTCCTACACCTAGAGATGAGCAAAAGAAGTATAAATTCACAACAAAGAATGGTCAGTTCTTTGAAGAGTTGAAAGTTCAATCAAGAACCAAGATTGAGCAACCCAAAGTCGGCTACAATGCTAAAAATATCATCAAAAGTCTAACCTAAAATAATTCCTAAAGAGTATTTAAACTCCAAGCCAAAACCCTAGTTTTCCTAATGGGTCTCACATAAACCCAATTTAAATAATAATCAACCCAAGCTAAAAATAACCAAAACTAATTAAAATAAACAAAATAAACAAGTCTAAAACCCAAACAAAATGTCTCCTCTCAAAATAAATAAAATTTGATAGCCCAATTAATTAAATAAGACAAGTTTGTTATTTCCGCATTTTGTCTGGCAGCAGCAAAACCTAACTTAAAACGGATGGTTCTCTCTCTTCGTAATGAATTAGAAAGCGTGCCATATACCATTGGAAAGGTATAGAAGTCTAGTTTCCATCATAACTAGAATCACATCAAAATTAGATTTGTAGCTCCAGTTATTACCAAAAAAGTAACTAACGGTCAAACTATCCGAATCTAGTCTTCTTCTCCTAATCCTTGTGTAATGGTCTTGGTTCCACCAACAAGCCCCTCTTGAACATGAATCAGATTAATCAAGGCTTGCTCTTTATTATTACAAATCCTTTTGAAGTCCATCTTAGCCCATGTATCTTAAAGAAGCCCATTGAAAGCTTCTTTGAACTTCTTAGCCCTAAGCCTAGTAATTAGACCAACCGAAACCTCCAATGGATCCTTTGATGGTTGAATCACATCACTTCTTTTCTGACTTTAAAAATTGAGTACAATGTCTCATTTTGATTTGGGGAGAGAATAGTTTGTGTGTGTGTGTGTGTGTGTATTTGTTGTATTAAAACCATTTGATGGAACTGTTATTGTTAGGATGACAAAATAAGAAGGAATTTTATTGATTATTGAGACACATCCTAGTAAATATTTTCCAATGGTTATTTGCAAAATTCATAACAAGGTTTTATCCTATGCTTCTTTTTAAATTATTCAAGTTTATAAACTTTCACATTGTTATCACTTAATTCTGCTTATATACTTATTTACCAAGTATTTATAAACCATCATTTTGGTTTCATAAATAAGTTTAGTTTCATAGCTTTCATAACCTAAACAATTAAGCTAGAAGAGGTATCTTAACACCTAATACCTTAAGGTCAACTGACTTGGGAGTTATTAGCCCAATGCTTGTTATATGGGTTGAGGATCAAGCTTAAAGGAATCAAACATTGTAATATCTACATTTAAGTATTTGCAACTCAAGTTACTAAGCTGGTAGAGGTGTTTCAACACCGAATGCTCGAAGACCAACTAGTTAGAGAGTCATTAGCCTCAAGCTCGTTGCATGGGTTAAGGATGCATTGTGTATCAAGTTATGTTATTAAAAAAAAAAAGTAATATATATCCCAACCCAAGAAAGTTAACCTTAGAAAAAAAATATTAAAACAATTTTCTTTTTCCAAGCAAAGCTCTATTGGGTTTCAATTTGTTAATAATATTAGGAGAAAGCTCGCAATATTTCGTGAACAATGGCCAGCAAACGTAGAAACCACCTCTGAAGTTTATTTCGTGAACAATGAACAATCCAAAAGGAATGTCAGCATTGATCACACACACACTGACAGCCCGTGAAAGCTGCCAAACAGATGAAATCCCCCATCATTTGCTACCGTACAAACACATGATCATACGAGCATCATCACCCTTAATCCTTTGTTTAGATCTAGTCATCGCAAGATTCTTCCTAAGAGACCACTTTTTGGAGAAAAATAAATTGTTCAGGTGAAGAGACCACCTTCATGGGTGGCTCGAGAGAATACTTGCCAGGGTCAGCATCATCACTCTTAATCCTTTGAGAAAGCAATCAAAAATCAAAACAGCACTTTTGACTCGAGCCACTCGTGAAGGCGGAACACAATGATTAGCAGCAAGAAACACGTCATGGGAAAGTCAAAATTATAAGGGCCAGAAGAGACCAGGGAGCAGAGTCAAACCACACAAAAAAGCATGGAGAATCATTCTCCAAATACCTCCTCTATTAGTCAAAAGATAATAACCCCAGTGATGTTGCAAGAAAAGCATGCGGGAGTATTAGACGCTGCTAACAAAAGCATTTAGCTGCCAAGGGTCAGACTATAAACAAGATGCCAAAGGACCTAAAAAATCTTTTCTGTGGTCAAATGAACAAACACCATCCTAATAAATGATAGGTAAATGAACAGCCATCACAGCACAAGCATTAGGGGAAGAAATCACTTCATTGAGCATGAAAATATTTGATAAGTACATACCACCATATGAGCTCCAGGGCTGCTGCTCCTGAAACTATTCCTTTGGTTTTATCCTAGGCTAGATCTAAACAACAGCTAAAAAGGGAGCTAATATTTAAAAGCTAGAAATGCAAGTGATTACAACAATCTAAGCAATTCCACACCAAATTGCCCATCACTTCATCCTCGCATCCTCAGCCGCTCCTTGTCATCAACTTACTCGTCGTCATCTTCCTCCTACAAAACAGCCACCAAACAAGATTATCAGCACAAAACTCTCAAGAATCTCGGAAAAAATAATACATGTTGAATCAAGTTTGGATTTGAAAACCACCTCTCCATCACTCTCTTCTTCCTCATCTTCGTCGTTCACTTCCGACTTGGACTTGTCGGATTCATCATCATTTCCTCCAGCCTAACATCACCCAGAAGAAACCAATCATTTTGACAGCAAACAACAATCACTCTCCATAGAAGCACAGTTTCCAAAAATAAAAGGCAATCAAGGACAAAAAGGGTACCAGTCTTTTGTTGTAAGCAGCCATGTCCTTGTTGTATTCAAACTTTCTCTTCTCGGCCTTAGCCGCAAAAGGAGCTTTCTCCTAATATTATTAACAAATTGAAACCCATAAACAAATGACCAGTTCAAAAACCAAATCGTGATATATTAATTATTATAAACCATACCAGTCAGTTTTTTTAAATATTCTAGTTGGTTTAATAAGTATTTTTTCATGGTTTGGTTTTTTCAATATTTTTTTTCTGATTTTCTTATTTAATTGATTTTGTCCTCTTTTCTTATAAAAAGCAGATAATATTAGGGTTTTTTTTGTGGGTGCTCTAGCTTTAACAGTTCAAACCCACATTGAATATGCCACGCGGTTTTGTGGGGCAGAAGAGGTATTGGCATAGCTGACTTTGGCTTGCCCCATGAGTAAATGCACTTGCTGTCATCTTTTGAGTCTTTTGTGTATGTTTGTGCCTCTTTTAGGTCAGCTCCTCTCTCTCATGAGGGCCTTTTTCCTATATATTGAGACCAAGCTAGCTATCTTGGCCTTACATGCTTGTTCTATCTTTAGAAAAGATAAAGCAATTTCAAGAGAAGAGAAGAATTAAAGCAAGGGTAGTGTTCTTACTCGAGAGAAAGAAATCTTGGAGGCAGGCTTGTGAGAAAGGAAGAAACAGAAAAAAAAGTGATAATGGGCAGACCACCTTGCTGTGATAAGATAGGAGTGATGAAAGGACTATGGACTCCTGAAGAAGATATCATTTTGGTATCATATATTCAAGAACATGGTCCTGGAAATTGGAGAGCTGTGCCTACTAATACAGGTGAATTAATTATATCAGTTCCTGTAATAATTATTGTTGTCTAGTTTTAATTTTTACATTTTGGAGCTAGCTAGGTGGTGTTAAGCTTTCTTGGTTAATTGACTATTAGGGAAATGCAATTGAAAAAATATATTCATAATTTTGTTTTGTTATGTGGTATTTTTCCTGACCTAATTTGTTGCCTTCTTCACTATGGGGTTTTCAGGTTTGCATAGATGCAGTAAAAGTTGCAGGCTGAGATGGACTAATTACCTCAGGCCAGGGATCAAACGTGGTAATTTTACCCATAACGAGGAGAAGATAATAATCCACCTCCAAGTCCTTCTAGGCAACAGGTAAATGCAAGCCAAAGTAATTTTGGTCAATTCTATTCTCTAATGCCAACAGTAGTTCACATATCGTGATTATTTAAATGATCATAATCTGAGAAAAAAGATAGCCTCAGTTTTACTGTACACTTTTGAGTGGCTTGAATTGGTTTCTGAAGAGTAATTAATGCGGGGCATTGATTATTTTGCAGATGGGCTGCCATAGCTTCATACCTCCCTCAGAGAACAGATAACGAAATTAAAAACTATTGGAATACACATTTGAAGAAGTTGAAAAAGCTTCAAGCAGGGCAAGAAGGTCAGTCTAGAGATGGGTTATCATCAACAGGTTCACAGCAAATTTCTAGAGGCCAATGGGAGAGGAGGCTTCAAACTGATATCCACATGGCTAGGCAAGCTCTAAGCGAGGCCTTGTCTCCTGAGAAACCAAACAGCTTATTAACTGAGTTGAAACCCTCCTGTGGGTATGAAAAACCAGCTCCAGCATCACTCTATGCATCAAGCACTGAAAACATAGCTAAGTTGCTCAAAGGTTGGATGAGAAGCGGGCCTAACCAGTCCCTAACAATATCAACAACTACTCAGAATTCCTTCAACAATATGGCTGTAGCTGAATCATTTTCTAGTGAAGAGACTCTAAATAGAGCAGACGAAAATGGCACTGAATTATCAGAGGCATTTGAATCACTCTTTGGTTTTGAGTCTTCAAATATAGATTTCTCCCAGTCAACGTCACCTGATACTGGCCTTCTCCAAGACGAAAGCAAACCAAATTCCAGTGCTCAAGTGTCATTGTCAGTGATTGAGAGGTGGCTATTTGATGAAGGAGCTATGCAAGGGAAAGAGTACCTTAGTGAAGTCACACCAGATGAAAATAATCTCTTCTAGACAGAGTGCTCTTCATTGTTGTTGGTTCTTTTGGGACTCTTCTGTTTAGATTAATATGCTAGTAAATGTTTCTGGAAGGGATTCCTTGTTTATGTACTTAGGGAATCTTTGGCTTTTGATTTTGCTCTAGGCCTAAGAAATACAATTTCACAGTGGCCTTATGATCAGTGCGAAGTTCTCTACCTTTTACAGCTAGACCACAGACAATTTATTACAATGTCATATTTCCTCGGTCAAGAAAACTATTTATTTCCATTATTTCTAAAAAGGAAAAAATAACTATGAGATAAGAAAATAATAGAAAATGTCAAAGGATCATGCATGGTTATACTTCTATATCTGTACCTTAATTCTGATCTGCTAGCTAGGGATGTTATCTTAGAGTTTAAATATTCCTGTAAACTAGCTTGATAGTCTATGGCGTATAATTATAAACCCTAACATAGTCCAACATCAATTTGTCTGTATGCAAGTGCAAGTTTGAGTTTGATTTCGTAAATAAAATTAGATTTTGGAGAGCACATATAATTTACAGTACTGTCGAGCCCTTTGGGTTCTCAGATTTTGTACGTTTTTTTTTAAAAAAAGAAGAAGAAATATCAGTAAAAAGACATGCACCTCAGTAATACCAGAGGGCACGAGCTTTTATTTATTGGTTGCGATGAAGAATGAAAGCAGGACTTTATCTTTCTTGTGATTGTGAACCAGTGCATGCCAACTTGCCAAGAAGGGGGGAAAGTCAACCAGCATGCAGCTTATATAATTGTAACCAATTAAAGTGATAATACTTCAATATTTATGGCAGACTTGCTAGCTCTTCAAATGAAGTTAATTAATGAGAAATAAATATCTAACTAATTAATTAACCCACGAGTTTTAATAGCTTAATTTAGATATTAATTGCATCTGTGCAGATATAATTCCTTAAGAGACATGTAAAGTTGTGATAATTGATAGTAATTGACAATAAAATAGAGACAGACACTAGCTCTAAACTATACATTCAGACCTGTGGCATCTTTCATATCAGAGTTTAGAGACAAGGAGGATATTGCATGCACCGTAAAAGTAAGAGAAAATAAACTAAGGCCCCGTTTGTTTGCTGGAAAGTAATTTTTTTTGGAAAGTGAATTCCGGGGAAAGTGAATTCTAGGAAAGTGAATTCCAGGAAAGTATTTTCCGATGTTTGGTAGTGTAATGGAAAATAAATTGGAAAACACTTTCTCGTGTTTGGTTATGTCATGGAAAATGAGCTGAACAAAAACTTATTAATGTTTTATTTTTCTCAAGTTTATTAAAATAATGAGGAACAAATCTTACAAATTAAAAAGTTGAATGAGAATGAAATTGAAAAAAATATAATTTCATAAATTATCTTAAATAAAATAAATAATAATCAAAATAATAGAGATCAAATCTAAAAAATTAAAAACAAAATAAAAGGTGAAGAATTAAAATAATAATAATTAACATTTCATAAATTATTTCAAATAAAATAAGTAACAATCAAAAAATAAGGAACAAATTTGATAGATAAAAAATTTCAATAAAAAATTGATAAGGAAAAAGCAAATAACAATTATAAAAATAAGGACCAAAATTAATATAAAAATTAAATTTTAAGAGATGGAATTGAAAAATAAATATTCAAAAGAAATTATATATAACAATCAAAAGTTTGAGGATCAAATTTGATATAATCAGCAAATAATGACATTTCTAAATTTTTCACAACTTCCAGAAAGTGTTTTCCGCCCAAATTTTTCAGGAAAACACTTTCCTGAAAACCAAGCCAAATTTTCCTTTGACTGGAAAGTGTTTTTCGTTGAATAACTTTTCTAATGGCAAACAAACACAAGAAAGTTTGGAAAGTGGTTTCCGGGAAACCACTTTCCGGAAAACAAACACAGCCAAAAGAGAAAACACTTTCCTGAAAAACAAACCAAATTTTTCTTTGATTGAAAAGTGTTTTCCGTTGACCAAAAAGTGTTTCCGTTGACCGACTTTTCTAATGGCAAACAAATACAGGAAAGTTTGGAAAGTGGTTTCCCGGAAAGTGAATTCCGGGAAAAAAACAAACATGGCCTAAAACGTAAGGGTGCACGTCAGTGGCATTGTGGTTGTAATAGTATAATTACGGATTTGCCTCAAGATCAAATAATAATTATTCTAGCTTATAGGGGTAAGAGGTGGTATTTTTTATTTTTTTAAATAGTGAAATTACTAAAATGTTTCTGAATGCACAATAAAATTACTTAAATAATCTTAGAATAAAATAAAAAGTTTTTTTGTTTTTTCAAGTTGGGTTTTTTTTATTTACTATTTTGTTGAGGGCATTATGACCATTTAATTTATGAATATATAGTAAACTTACTTAAATGCCCTTAAAGTAAAAGAAAAAAGCCTTCAGTTAAGGTTTTTTTTGTCTTTTATATTGGTTTATTTTTTGTGATTTGTTGTTTTATTTGAGACACTATGGTCTTTTAACAAAAATTAAATAATATTAAAATTTTAAAAGTTGTTGGTGTATGCATTAAATGTGCCAATAAGCATGGTGCCTCCCTATGGTAGAACCTGCCTTTCTGTCGTATTGTTAGATGTGCCACCGTGTCCTCTTCCTCATGACTAGGTGCATGTCGGTGATAATTAGGTGGTTTTTCACCCGTGAGCCTTTCTTTCTTTTCTTATTTTCTCTCTTTCCTCTCCCTCTGATTTTAAGTTTGTTATTTTTGTTTAAGCTTTTTCGGCTTCATTCCTTTGTCTTTTGATTTCTAATTTTTATCTTTGGCCCTTTTGTAAAAGTTTTATTTTTTTCAATTTAATCCTTCAATTCCAATTTGTCATGAGTTTGAAAAGTTAACAAGGGTTGATATCTTTTTTTTTTGCTTATTTTCTTTTCTGATATTGTTGTTCGATATATATTTTTTTAATTAGCTTCATGGTTTTTTTTTTAAAAAGTTATATTGGATTATCTCGACTTCATTACCTAAAATGTGAATTTAGTGGGTTAGCCTAGACTAGCTTGCCTGTTAATGCCCATATTACATGTCTATTATGCTGGCTTGAGTTGGCTCACACCAGTTTCTTTGTCCTTTTGTTACCCTATTTCATCATTCCATGTTTAATTGGCTAAAAATAAAACAATATCGTCTTTTCGCTTTTGGATAAAGGTTTTTCCCTAGGTTATTGTGATATATATAGACATGCTTCTGATTACTATCGTTGCCTACATTTTATTGGAAGAAAAGTGTGAACTCGTAGTGCAATGTGGGCCCTCATCTAGTTTATATTTAAAATGTAATGGTATAACAAAAAAAAATAAAACAAAAGGAAAAAACAATGCGGTCATAAACCCAGATTACTATTCACCACTACAATGTAATTACAATTTTTTCCTTCCCATAAAAAATCAAAGAACTAAAATTTATGGGTAATTTGGTCTTTCTATATGGTTCAATAGTCATTGTGAAATTAACCGGGGACAACTCGGTCTTTTCAATTTTCTAGAATAATGAAATTGCTTAATCACTGATGCAACCATATTATTCGATAGTTTTATCCATATTTACCTAGTATTTTTCCTATGTCATATATATGAAATGTCTTGATATTCTTTGTTTTATGTTTTGAAGGCACTTTTGGATGTAAGATTCAAAAAGAAGTAAACTGAAAATAATTGACAGATTTGACCTTTAATCGATGTTTTGGCAAAGCTTTAGCTCTAAAGGTCAAAATGAAGTGATTCCAATGGCATTAGAAAGCTAACATCCATACCTTTATATACATATATGGCAAGAAATTTTTTTTTAAAAAAAAAGAGCATGGAAATCACAGCCTTCAAAGACAAATCTTGCATTCTGTCAATGTTGACCTTCGGCCATTCCGACTTGAATATCTTGAGCTACAGAAGTCCATTTAATACAAACTTAATTTTTTTGGATTCCTGACCCGAAGATCTATTAGCCTACCAAAGGTCAGCAGAAAATGAGCTCATATGAGAGAGATATGAGTTTTCTAAGATGACATATGAATTTTACCAACAGACAAGTTTTGTGAAGAAATAAGTCCAAAGTACCAAAGAACTTCTCATCATCAGATACTCGATCAGCTGCTCATTCAATATTTCTATGAAGGATTGATGCTTACTGACCGCAATATCATTGATGCGACAAGTGGAGGGGCATTGGTAGATATGACACCCGAGGCTGCACGCCAATTGATCTCAAATAAGGCAGCCAATTTGAAATAATTTGGCACCTGTGGAGATTTCTCAAGCAAACGAGTAAATGAGGTAAGTCTTTCTAACATTGAGAATAAAAATAATCTTACTTCTCTTATGCCTTCTTTGGCTTGTGGAAATGTACAGCAGGTGAAAGTTTGTAGCATATGCTCGTTACGAGGACATTTTTTGGATATCTTCCCAATAATGCAAGAAGATTACAATGAACAAGCTAATGCAGTTGATGGAGCATTCAATGGACAACCTTAGTGTAAGTATGATCCTTTTTCTAACACGTACAATCCCGAATGGAGAGATCATCCAAATTTATATTATGGGAACCCGCCTCAACAAAGCAATCAAGGCCGACAGTTTTATCCCCATGGATTTCAGTCAGAATAGAATTATCAAGCAATACAACACCCTACATTCACAAATTCCAATGTTATGGGTTCATGGAGTGATGTTCTTCATGAGATGATGAAAACCTTGGCTTCTAACACAGTGACCTTGAACAAAATGTCATGTCTTTTCAATAAGAAACAAGGTCAAGTATTCACAACTTAGAGAAGCAAATGGGCCAAGTAGTTTCAAGTGTAGGGAAATTGGAAGCACAAATGAATGGAAAATTGCCCTCCCAAGCATTGAATCCAAAAGAGAATGTTAATGTGATCACACTGCGAAGTGGGAAAGAACTTAAAGAGCAAAGATCGAAACAAATTGAGATGGAGGAAGAAAAGGAGATAGAAACCAAATCAAGTGTAAGGAAGCAACATCCTTTTCCTCCACAAACTGAAACAACGACCAATACTCCAAAGGTAAGTCCTAACTCAATGAATTCTAGTTTTAAGAAAATTCTCCCTTTCCTACGAGTTTTTCTAGATCTAAGAAAGAGGACAAAGAAAAAGAGATTTTAGAGGTTTTTTTAAAAATGGAACTCAACATTCCTTTGATTGAGGCTATTAAGCAAATTCCTAAATATACAAAATTTTTAAAGGAGTTGTGTACTTTCAAGAGAGCTTACAAGCTAAAAGGCTACGAAATGTTAAGTATGGGTGAAGTTATATCTGTTGTTGTTTAAAAGAATCTGTCTTTAATGCAAAAAGATCTAAGTGCGTTTACTATCCCATGTGTTATTGGTAATGTTAGTTTTAAAAGGGCCTTATGTGATTTGTGTGCATTCATTAGTGTTATTCCTAAACATGTTTATGATTCTCTTAGTCTTGAGCCTTTGATTAAAACTAATATTCTAATACAATTTGTGGATTGTAGTTTTGTTTATCCACTTGGTGTGCTAGAAGACGTCCTAGTCAAGATTGTGACACGACCAAAAGATTGATGTCTTCTCCCAAGTGCAGGAGTGTCGAAATAATAAATAACCCGGCAAGACCGGGGTCGAACCACAAAGAGGTTAATTGTATAAATTATAGTTAACAGCAACACAATAACAACAACAATAATAGTAATAATAATAATAGTAATAATAATAATAATGATAATAATAATAAAGAAGAAGAAGTTGATGAGAACTTTGAGATGGAAGATTAACGTAAGGATTAAACAATGATAACAACAAATGTCAAGGTTAGAGGATCCACTAATGGTATTTCAAACAAGTATAGTATAAACCTTTTTTATTCAATTAGAAACCACACACAAAGGAGGTTCCAATCAGATTATAAATTGTTAACATGATTACATTAGTTATCTTATTCGAATAATGCTAATACTTGTAAATGTTGTTAGGCATTCATGATTATAACTTATGTTAACAACAAATCAAGTTCCTTTCATAGCTCAGGTGTCAGTTATACCATACAGTATGGGCTATGAAAGTGCCAAGTATTTGTTGTACCAAGTGTTATACAACATAAATCTAGATTAACCATTTAACAAGCAAAGTATTAAAAGTGAACAAGATAACAAATATAAAG
>Ga0325410_1007051_pt1 | contig 12308 bp, 13 predicted proteins | sample PopdelMetagenome_16_FD_206182 | JGI IMG/M metagenome (GOLD analysis project Ga0325410, IMG submission 206182) | Populus deltoides microbial communities from Bellville, Georgia, United States - Xylem-PdIQD-R3 | ecosystem: Host-associated > Plants > Phyllosphere > Stem > Wood/Secondary xylem... | reverse complement strand
TGGAAAGTAAATTTCGGGAAAGTGAATTATTTTCCGATGTTTGGTAGTGTAATGAAAAATAAATTGGAAAACACTTTCCAGTTTTTGGTCATGTCATGGAAAATGAGCTGGAAAATAACTTATTAATGTTTAATTTTTTTCAAGTTTATTAAAATAATGAGGAACAAATATTACAAATTAAAAAGTTGAATGAGAATGAAATAAATTTTTTTTTCATAAATTATCTCAAATAAAATAAATAATAATCAAAATAATAGAGATCAAATTTAAAAATAAAAAATTGAAAGATTAAAAAATTAAAATAATAATAATTAACATTTCATAAATTATTTCAAATAAAATAAGTAACAATCAAAAGAATAAGGACAAGATTTGATAGATTAAAAATTTCAATTAAAAAATGATAAGGGAAAAGTAAATAACAATTATAAAAATAAAGATAAAAATAGATATAAAAATTAAATTTTAAGGGATGAAATTGAAAAACAAATATTCAAAACAAAATATATATAACAACCAAAAGTTTGATAACTAAATTTGATATAATTAGCAAATAATATGACATTTGTAAATTTTTCACAATTTTCAAAAAGTGTTTTCCGCAAAAAATAAAAGGAAAACACTTTCCTGGAAATTAAGTCAAATTTTTCTTTGACTGGAAAATATTTTCTATTGACCAACTTCTTTAATGGCAAGTAAACATAAATTTTTTTTTTTTTCAAAAAGCAATTTCTAAAAACAAACGGACCGTGAACTTTACTATTTTTCTAATTATGTTTTACATTCTATTATTTTATCATTTTTCACCACTCTGGAGTAAAAAAACACCAATGTAGACTGTCTTAATATATGTTTTCCCTCTAATCTTACAAATATTATTTATTAAAGAAAAATCACAATCAACTGATATTTGTTTTTATTAAAAGTTATATATTAAAAGCAACAGAGTGGCCTGACGGGAGCATAAAACCACCAGCAATGCAAGTACAGAGGGTAATTATGTAAGTATAAATTTAAGTTATTTGAAACAATTATAAATATTATTTTTAAAATATTTTATACTATATATTAAAATATATTTTTTATTTTTTTAACATCAACATATTAAAATAATTTAAAAATATAAAAAAATTAATTTAAAAAAACTTAAAAATATGCAAAACTTAAGACGCAGGCTAAATATGAATTTAGAGTGTATTTATTTTTTGATTAAAAATATTTTTGAAAATTTTTAAAATTCTTGTAGTTTAAATTAATTATTTTATATTTTAAATTATTTTAATCTACTAATTTTAAAAAATAAAACACATTATTTTAATATACTATCCACCATTAAATCTTCCCTCTCTCTACCTCCCAGAATCTCTCTCTTTCTTCCGTGTATCTTTCCATTTCCATTTTTAATTTCTTTGATTACATCGAGAGAGATTGGCTCTGCTTGTGACCCGGATTGACGTCACCTAGCATGAGAGACCTACAGCTGACCCAGGTGGCGGGCACCCGGCAATCCCCTCTGGCTATGGTTTACACCGATGACATGATGGAGGATGTTAGGCTTCTTGATTCCTGTGAAAGCCGGGACGATCATAATGACGGTTCGCATGCAATTGTGATTGGAGAAGATGGGTCTAAGAGAATTCAAGTGAGAGTTACAGGGATGACTTGTGCTGCTTGTTCCAATTCTGTTGAATCAGCATTGAAGAGTGTTCATGGGGTTTTCAGAGCTTCTGTTGCTTTGCTTCAAAATAAAGCTGACGTCGTGTTCGACCCTGCTTTGGTTAAGGTAGGTTGGTATTGGTGGTAGTGGCTAATTGAATTTTGATTTTGGTGCTTGGTTGTGAATTAGAAGATGTAAGTTTTTGTTACCTTTTTTTTGTTTAACTCGTAGCTTCTTATAATTTAGTCGTAACTTTGATTTTGTGTTGGTTATTTTGAAATTTTGTTTTGGTATATCTTTAGTTACTGGTTTATGGGTACTGAGATGGATCATACGTTAGTTCTAAATCTGAAGAAGTTCTATATTTTCAGCTTGTGTTTTTTGTTTTTTTAATTATTATAGCTGATGATGGATTGGAAGTTGTTTTTATAGCATGGTGTTTTGAGCTGAATTATTAGCTGTTCGAAGTTTTTAAAACTGATGTACTTTGACTTTTAAGCACTAGGTTAGTTTTCTGATCGATGTTGAGTTCGTATGATTTTGAAAATGGTAATTTTTTTTATATGCATTTATGGATCATTGGATAGACTTTTATTGAGGATTTTCTTTATGATTATAGTGCTTCTGATGTTAGAAAGATCTAAGAAGACATATTAGTCCCACATGATAAAAGAGGTATGCTTTGACATTGCTATTGATAAGGCCGAACAGCTGGGCATATGCTATATTACCAGTTACTCGGGATGCATTCTAGTTAAAGATTTCTTGCTCCTACATTTTTGTGCATGGATACACTCAGAAAGTTCGACTTTGAAATTCTGTGTCCCTATTTCTGGTTAAATTTCTTGCTGTGGTATGGGGATTTGGTAAAATGAAATCTTCAGGTACTCTAAAAACCCCCCATACTTGATTGCAATTTCCTCAACTAAATTTGATTAAATTAAATTATATATGCGAAGTACTTGATTGCAATGCTTCAACTATATTTGATTTATGAATTTCAAGGTTATGTATTTGTTGCTTATGAAAATGAGTTTCCACAGTTGCTTAAAGACAACTTGACAACGGGTTCTCTGAGATGTTTATAACTTTATATTACTATTGAGAGATCTATGTCACACGGTTTCCTTCTCTGTAATGGCTTAAAAAACTGCATGGGCTATTACATTGCATGGCTTAACTGCTGTTTACATAAATTTACTTAAGTATTTTATAATGTGTCTTAATTCAGGACGATGATATCAAGAATGCAATTGAGGATGCAGGTTTTGAAGCAGAGATTCTATCTGAACCTAGTATATTAAAAACAAAGCCAAATGGAACCCTTTTGGGGCAATTCACAATTGGAGGTATGACCTGTGCAGCCTGTGTGAACTCTGTTGAAGGTATTTTGAGAAATCGTCCTGGTGTCAAAAGGGCTGTGGTGGCATTGGCTACTTCTTTAGGGGAAGTTGAGTATGACCCTACTGTAATTAGCAAAGATGATATAGTGAATGCTATTGAAGATGCAGGCTTTGATGCATCTCTTGTACAGAGTAGTCAACAGGATAAAATATTACTAGGAGTTGTTGGGATATTCAGTGAGATGGATGTGCAGCTTTTAGAGGGAATACTGATAATGCTTAAAGGAGTACGGCAATTCCGTTACAACCAGTTATCCAGTGAACTAGAAGTTCTCTTTGACCCTGAAGTTGTAGGTTCTAGATCCTTGGTTGATGGAGTTGAGGGAGGGAGCAATGGGAAGTTCAAATTACATGTCATTAACCCTTACTCAAGAATGACTTCTAAGGATGTTGGAGAAATTTCTGTCATGTTTCGACTTTTCATTTCCAGCCTGTTTCTTAGTGTGAGTATTTTTTAACATGCTAATGGTTTTGATTACCTCTTCAACATGATATTCCTAATGTTTTTTTTTTACAAGTATTTGTGTGGGGGTTGTTGAATGCGTTGATGTTAGTTTACAATTGGTTTCATTATCTGCTGCTTGCATGCACAAGTTTGCACTATACACTTTCCTGGTTTCTTCTAAGGACTGAGGATAATTGAGAAGGCATTGTGTATTCATGCATTCTTCTGGGAATCTTGCTACCATGACATCTTCTCTTAGTATACTTGAAAAGCCCATGTAGGCATCTCTTTGTTTCTTTGTTAGTCTTTTTTTATTGTTTATCATTGTATTCATCATTACCATTTGATGAATTGGATCCAGATTCCCATCTTTTTCATGCGAGTAATTTGTCCTCACATACCACTGCTGCATTCCTTGCTACTCTTGCGCTGTGGACCCTTCCAAATGGGTGATTGGTTAAAGTGGGCATTGGTGAGTGTTGTTCAATTTGTAATTGGGAAGCGGTTCTATGTGGCAGCTGGTAGAGCCCTTCGAAATGGTTCAACCAACATGGATGTTTTAGTTGCATTGGGAACTTCAGCCTCGTACTTCTACTCTGTTTGTGCGCTACTATATGGTGCAATCACTGGCCTTTGGTCCCCAACATACTTTGAAACAAGTTCCATGCTGATAACATTTGTATTGTTGGGAAAGTATTTGGAGTGCCTTGCCAAGGGAAAAACGTCAGATGCCATCAAGAAGCTAGTACAACTTGCTCCAGCAACAGCACTGCTGGTTGTCAAAGACAAAGGTATTTTTTTTTAGCTTTTCTTTTTTTAACCTCTTGTTCTTGAGATATGGTTCGGAATTATCTCTTTCAAAATTTTCTAAATATACCTATCGCCAATATCGAAATATAGATAATTTCCTGTCAATCTTAGTCAGGCTAAAAAAATAATAATAAAGAAAACCAAACCATTGAATAACTAAGCAGATATTGGTTCATATTCTAGGTGGAAAGAGCATTGGAGAAAGGGAGATAGATTCATTACTAATTCAGCCTGGTGACATATTAAAAGTTCCTCCTGGTACCAAAGTTCCTGCAGATGGTGTTGTTGTATGGGGTTCAAGTCATGTTAACGAAGGCATGGTAACTGGTGAATCTGCTCCTGTTCTGAAGGAAGCTAGTTCATCAGTTATTGGAGGTACAATAAATTTACATGGTGCTCTTCACATACAAGCTACTAAAGTAGGATCAGATGCTGTATTGAGCCAGATAATTAGTTTGGTTGAGACAGCCCAGATGTCCAAAGCTCCAATACAGAAATTTGCAGATTATGTAAGTAGCATTTATGCTCGTTATTTTTTTTTTTTATTGTCCTTCTGCCAGAAAAATTTCATGGCAATATGACATCTGCTTTGGGAAGAACCGCAGTTCCTGTTGCTTGCCTATCCATCTTAACTAAATGAGTTTTGGTGCATTAAGTAAACCGTCCATTTGTTAAACACTTGTTTTCTGTTGCTAAGATATCAATTATAATACGTGTCCTTATTAAATTCTTGATCTATATTATTATATGCCAGATATATGCTATGCATTAGCTTAGTTGTCCCTTATTTTGATGAATAAAAGGTCTGCTTGCAATTTTGTTTAAAAATTTGAGCTAGTTTATTGCGATGTAGAGACATAAGTATGATCAGAATATAAAACACCTTTAAGATTGCCATTTTGTCTTGCTGGAATATTTTATGGTTCTTGTTTCTGTCGGCTGTTTTTGCAGATATGGATTATGTATTACTTGATATAACATCACTGGGACGGTGCCTTAGGGTTCAATCAATTTCTTAAACCTTGTAATCAAGTTTGTCTTTATCTGTTCCACTCTACTGTATTACAAGTATTGCTAGGTCTTGGGTAGAATTAAACCAACAGGATGTTTTAGCTCGTTTGGTTTACACTACCAGCCAAAACCATCACACTTGTGTCTTGTTTTGTATGCATATCCAAGTTCATTTCTTTCTGGCCACTCTTTTTTCTGTAAGTCCGCAAGAATTGCTGCTATTATGCATATGGATAGAATGCACTCAGATGCTCTTACTTCTATATTCTTCTTATCTTAGATATTTTTATGAGTTGCAGGTGGCAAGCATTTTTGTTCCTACAGTTGTTGGATTGGCTCTAGTCACATTGTTTAGCTGGTAATTTCATGGCTTGTTTTGCTTTGTTGATGTGGAATCTTATATATACATATATTGATAACTTTGTAGTTGTATTCATAACTTTTGGTTAAATATTTTCCGTAATTTCTTGCAGGTACATTAGTGGAATTTCTGGAGCTTACCCGGAAGAATGGCTTCCAAAAAAGGGCAATTACTTTGTTTTTTCCCTCATGTTTTCGATCTCAGTGGTGGTGATTGCATGTCCGTGTGCACTTGGTTTGGCAACACCAACTGCTGTCATGGTTGCTACTGGGGTTGGTGCTAACCATGGTGTGCTGATAAAAGGAGGGGATGCTTTGGAAAGGGCTCAGAAGATTAAGTATGTGATATTGGATAAAACAGGTACTCTAACCCAGGGAAAAGCCACAGTAACTGATGTAAAAGTTTTCACTGGAATGGGCCGTGGAGAATTTCTCAGATGGGTGGCTTCTGCAGAGGTGATTCTTTTTTCTTTTTGACAAATGTATATTTGAATGTGTTTGGGCGTGTTCTTTTGATGTGTGTACATACACATTCTATCAGAGCTCGGTTGGTAATGTCTTTGGTGTCCATTTATGGTTTCAAAGTTAGTGCCTTTAAGGGGGTGGTAAAGAAATGACCCATAATTTAAAAGTAAAGGAATATATGCCATAATGCATCGTGTGACATGCTAGACATAATTAGGTATCGAAGGAAATCACCCCCTCCTCCCCCCATTCTTCTTTATAATTATTAAAAAAATATGAAGGCAATCTCTGATTCCCCATTACCCTGTTCACATGTTTCAGGCTAGCAGTGAACATCCATTGGCAAAAGCAATTGTGGAACATGCACGCCATTTCCATTCCTTTGATGAACCTCCTGCAACCAATGATGGCCAAACCCCCAGCAAAGGGTCTACAATCTCTGGGTGGCTTCTTGATGTCTCAGACTTCTTGGCTCATCCTGGAAGTGGTGTGAAGTGCTTCATAGATGGAAAACGAATTTTGGTGAGTTCCTTGGCATAAACCTGTAACATATATTGCAGAAAGATGTTCAATCATGTCTGGTAATACTCATAGGACTGTATCCTTAACAGGTTGGTAACCGGAAACTGATGACTGAAAGTGGAATTACCATTCCAGACCAAGTAGAAAATTTTGTAGTAGAGCTCGAAGAAAGTGCAAAGACAGGTGTCCTTGTTGCATTTGATGACAACATAATTGGTATTTTGGGGATTGCAGATCCATTAAAGAGAGAAGCTGCTGTAGTAATTGAGGGCCTTCTGAAAATGGGTGTCAAACCAGTCATGGTGACAGGAGATAATTGGAGGACAGCACGCGCAGTTGCTAAGGAGGTTTGTATTATTAACTATAACTCGTCACAAAGCCTATTCATTTGAATAACAATGCTTTGCATTTTTTTTCTTTTCTTCTTTGATTTTCTTTTAATTAATGTTTTTTTTTTTTAATTTCATCATTTGTTTTTTATTGAGTTATCATACTCTCATAACACGGATCGTGAGTTTGACAGGTTAACCTAGTTGATTCATGTTTTTTTTCTTGATTAACTTTTTTTTTTCCAATTCATTATTTAATATTGGGTTAATTGAAAATTAAACTTCATGATTTGTTTTGTTTGCTTTCTATTATGTTATTTCAGCCTCATGACCTGAGAATAGTGCTTAACCGGTTGACCTGAGTTGACTGGAGTCGTTTTTTGTATCATTTTTTAATTGATTTTTTTTTCAATTATATCATTCAACACCGGGTCGGTTAGTAATTGAGCTTCATAATTTATTTATTTTTGCTTTCTACGAGGATATCTTGGTTTTAAGATCAAGGTCACGAGTTTTGGTATTTTAACTCCAGTTAAATCGAGTTGTTTTTTTTATTTTCTTTCTCAGAGGTTATTTTGGTCTCATGACTCGGGTCACAAGTCTTTCAACATTAAGTTTGCTTTTTATTGGGTTGTCCGCATCTCATGACTCGGATCGCGAGTTTAGTGGGTTAATCCAATTGACTCAGTTATTTTTCTTCTTTTTTTTAATTGATTTCCCCCTAATTTCATCATTTAATATTGTGTTCAATTGGAAATTAGGCTTCATGATTTGTTTCGGTTTGTTTCTTATCAGGTTATTTCTATCTCACGACCCAATAATAGTGCTTAATATGTTAACCCGGGTTGACTTGACTCACCTTTTGGGTCATTTTCTTAATTATAATTTTTTATAAATTTCATTGTTCAACATTGGGTCCGACAAAGGTGATTTGAAATTGAGTTTCATAATTTATTTTGATTTACTCTCTATATGGTTATCTTAATCTCATGACTAAAGTCACGGATTTGACAGGTTAAACCGGGTTAAATCAAGTAATTTTTTTTCTATGAGGTTATCTCGGTCCGATAATCTGGATTATAAGTTTGGCTGATTAACTTGTGTTTTTTTAATTGATTTTTTAAAATCTCATCCTTCAATATTTGGGTGAATTGAGGATTGTAATTCGTAATTTGTTTCGATTTGTTTTCCATGGGGTTATCTTGGTCTTATGATCCAGATTGCGGGTTTGACAAGTTAACTCGGATCATTTTTTTAGGTCATTTTTAATTGATTTTTTTTCAATTGCATCCTTTAATATTGGGTTGATTGAGAATTGTGCTTCATAATTTATTTTAATTTGCTTTTTATGGAGTTATCATAATCTCATAATTCAGGTCGCGGATTTGACATGTTAACCCGGGTTGACCTAAGTTAATCCAATAAATTGTTATCCTAATATTAAAAAAAGAAATCATCTTGAATTTTTTTTAGTAAAACTATGTTTTTACGGATTGTATGAGTTGTTTTTAGACTTGCAAAGTCAACCTGGTTATATTAGGTCAACCTTCACGCGATTTAATTTGTTTTGCTAAAAACAACATTAGCAACATCTGGTCAGTTTTTTTATGTTCAAGAAAAATTTAAATCAACCTATAGTGTAGCGCATGTCAATAATGTAGTAATTTCTATGATGTCTCAGCCCATAAATTTTATCCAGAAACTTTGGTAGCAGTACCTACTATTTCCACAAAAGGACAATCTATTTTCACACAATTATATACAGTTTGTAGACTCATGACTGAATTGAATACAATAATCACCTTGTTGGTGTCCACTCTTTCATGAAAGTAGACACCAACTTTCTGGTAATAGAAAAAACCCTATTTATATATCCTGGTTCTGATCTATCTTTTACGTTTCTCTTATTCCACCAAGACAATAGAATCCCAAATCCTTTGACGTTCTGCTGTGACAGTTTGGTTTTTATCTTTACCAAAATATTATTTTTCTATACCTCTCATGAAGTGAAAATTTTGTATTATTACATGTTTTATAACAGTTTTTAGTAGTGATTTTGCAGTTGATGATGATGTGTTTAGTAACCCACATGAAACAACAGATAGATTCTTAGTTTTGTTGATTAAGTAACTGTTGGTTGCTGGCATCATTTATTGCTCGTTCCCTCTCATTTGTGCTGTTATTGATAGGTCTCTTTTAGAAACAAATTTGTGTTGGTCATTGACTCATTGTTATTATGCTAAATAGCTCTTTATATGCTGATTTTAGTTGCACCTTGCCTGCTCGTAGGACAAAAACAAACAATTGTGATTTTTCTTTGTGAAAAAGAAAATATCGATTTACATTGGGTGGGGTTTTTTTTTTTTGGCAACGAAAATAAATTCAGGTTTTCATTGTATTGTTTGAAAGATATATATATATATATATATATATATATATATAAACTTAAAAGTCTTGAAGTCCTTTTTTGCTGAGCAGGTGGGCATTCAAGATGTTAGGGCTGAAGTAATGCCAGCTGGAAAAGCCGAAGTTATCCAGTCTTTTCAAAAGGATGGAAGCATAGTAGCAATGGTGGGTGATGGCATCAATGACTCTCCTGCTCTTGCTGCTGCAGATGTTGGCATGGCTATTGGTGCGGGGACAGATATCGCCATAGAAGCTGCTGACTATGTCTTGATGAGGAATAACTTGGAGGATGTAATCACAGCCATTGATCTCTCAAGAAAAACCTTCTCTCGCATTAGATTGAATTATATTTTTGCCATGGGTTACAATGTGATCGCAATACCTATTGCTGCTGGGATGTTCTTTCCTTCCCTAGGGATCATGTTGCCACCATGGGCAGCCGGTGCTTGCATGGCTCTTTCATCTGTAAGTGTTGTATGCTCGTCTTTACTTCTTAGAAGATATAGAAAACCCAGACTTACCACCATCTTGGAAATAACTGTAGATTAGAAGGAGAAAAATAAAAACTCTAGGTTTCATTCAAATCTGTAGGAAATAAATAATTAAAAATGTAGATGAGGTGGAGAACGAAGCATGAAACTTGCAATCTTTGTATGTATTTGTTACTTTCTTTCACAACTTATACACTGAGGGGCTGCAATTTTATCACCCCAAAATGTAAATGTGATTGTATAATATCATCATTGTTGTGTTTTCTTGTGGTTTTCCCTTTCATTGAGAAGGGCTTGGTTACCCCCTCTCGTTTTTAGTACTTTGTGACAGTTCATTAGTGTGAAAACAATTTTAGTTTTTGGAAATTAAAAGAGAATTATTGGAAAATATAGATGGAGGGACCTAGTTCACATCTTCCTTTTGGAATTTCTATTTACAAGACTTGATCAGGATTGCAGCGTTGCTGGAAACCGGAAACCTTGGATTTTGTAGTTGGAGCCAGGCTTTATTCTTGGTCTTTATGGCGCAATGGCAGCTTGCCTTCAAAACAGAACATATGAATCGGCTCTGGGATATATATATGAAGATATTGCTGCATATTTTCATTTTCATGTGTTGTTTCTTGCTGATTCATTAATGATAGATTAAGGTCAAAGCTCCAAAACTGGCAACGTAACAGGAAGGTGAAAGATAAGCTCATCAAGGCTTGATGCCTGGAAATGGAGATACTTGAGCAAAGCCACAACTGAACTAGCGAAAAGAAAAATTGATATGGAAAGTATAAATCTGGTATTGGACGTGGTAAGGTGATGATAAACGGAGGATTGTTCATGGTCTTACTGTTTGCGTGGGCTCATTTAATTTAGGTGAAGTGTTTGATTTGAATTTAATTAATAAATAAGTTGAATTTATATATTTAGGAGGTAAAATTTAATTTATTTTGTTTTCTATATTATCTTTTTTTGTTTCTTTAAATGTGGCTTTTTATCTAACAAGACATGGTAATAAAAGGTGTCTTGTCTTAACAAATAAAAGAAAAGAGAGACGAAAGGAATGAATTTAACATGATTGAAAAATTCTTTTTTAATTGAATGCAATTACACAAAAAAGAAAAAGAAAAAGAAAAAGAAAAAGAAGAATGACAATCATACTGTGCATTTACTGAATGATCGAAAGAATTATAAAATAGGTATGCAAATTACGAAATTGGAAGTTAAATATGTTTGTTGTGTGGAAAGTATTTTTTAGAATTTTATTTTATTTTTCAGTGTAAAATAAATTAATAAAAAATATATTTCAGCCAATCTTTGAATAATATTAATTTTAAAAAATATATTTTAATCTCATTAAGATAGAAAAAATACTTTCATTAATACTATTAATACTAGAATCATCATCGAAATAAAAATTATAATAATAATCATTCCCGCATCACCATCATCATTAACTATTCTTCATAATCACCACCACAATTTTATTATCAAAATAACAACCATTTATCATATCATCATCATGTAATAATATTATAACAACAACCATCACTATTATTAATCTTCATGTAACAAACACGCCATCTAAAAAATAAAAATTAATAGAAAAAATAGATTATATCATACGAATAAAGATCTGGAATCTCATTATAAAAAAAAAATAAAAGGTTATTGTTTATGATACATATTATTTTTAAAATTTATATACAATCACAGTAAACAAATGCTGTAATTTACTTCTTTTTTTCTCATATTTTTCTAAATTATATCTCTCTTACAAACTTAATTTCTTGGTTGACTTTTGTTTTTTTTATACAATTGCCATGTTATTCCTACTTCAATTTTTCTTACTCTCACTCCATTATTTATTATAGAGACTAAAATAGGCTTGTTTAATGTATTTCTATTTTATTGAAAATTTAAAAGTAATTAATTTTGAAATGGACCTTCTTTATATCCTTAAATAAAATATACAATAAAATTAAATACTAGATTATAAGTTATTATGATTTTATTTTTCAAAAATACAAGTCACATAACTCTTTTCTTACAAAATTAACATTGGGGTGCTAGATATTCTAAATTTTTAATATTATTCTAATAGTATTTTATGATATAATTAACAACACTATAGAGTATTTTTTTTATTCATCCTTTAACTAAAACCACTATTTTTTATTTTTTTTGTTTTGTCCATTCTTTAACTAAATTGAACTAATTGCAGGCTAAGGTTTTCTCTATTTCAAATCCAGCCAGGGCCCGGCCCGAGCAAAATATGCCCACAGATTCATCAAATTAACATTTCAAGTCAAACATAGAAAAAAAGTTGGTTATGATTCATGTAAAAAAATCAAATATGATAGGTTTGATCTTTAAATATTTTATGGGTTTCATCATTCATGTTCTTTGACTTATTTC
>Ga0325410_1007050_pt1 | contig 12309 bp, 7 predicted proteins | sample PopdelMetagenome_16_FD_206182 | JGI IMG/M metagenome (GOLD analysis project Ga0325410, IMG submission 206182) | Populus deltoides microbial communities from Bellville, Georgia, United States - Xylem-PdIQD-R3 | ecosystem: Host-associated > Plants > Phyllosphere > Stem > Wood/Secondary xylem... | reverse complement strand
AGATGTTTTTTTATTTTTATTTGCTTTATATTTATACTGGCCTATACGTAGAGCATAGAGACTTCGTTATGTCTGCTGGGTTTTGCAGGGCATGGAGCTGAATATCCCCTTCTTTTTTTTTTTTTTTACTAATTTTAGTTTTAAATATATTTAAATAATATTTTTTATTTTTTAAAATTATCACATCAAAAATATAAAAAACAAATACGTTAAAAAAACAACACCAAGTTATATTTACATTTCTAACAATTTTTTTTAGATTTTTATTTATTTTTAATATTAATATATTAAAATTATTACAAAATATTAAAATAATTTTATTTTAATTTTTAATTTTTTAAACAAATATATTTTTAAAATGCAAGTAAAAACACAGTAACAAACATATTAAAAAAACATACTATTATTTAATGTGGTGTAACTGGTACCGCCAGAAATATTTGTGTGTTTAATACTTAGTGCAGAATATTTTTTTTTAAATGATATTTTTATTTTTAATATAAAAATATTAAATTTATAGGAAAACTATATATCACGACACGCATTTCAAAAACACAGCCAAACACTTCCTGAGACGCAATGAGAAACAACCGTGTGTGACAAACGAACCCAATGGTATCTTGGGATCATGGCGGTATTAATTAAGGAAAAGAGAAGGAAAAAAAAAAAAAAGGCAACAAGGGAGCACAGGGTAAAGTAAAAGAAGAGGTCTTTCTCATACACAGATCCCTATGGAATGCAGATAGGATTCCCGGCATTGCTTGCTGGAACTCATTCTTTTTGTTTAGTTTAGAGGGAATTGCTTTGTTCTCTTTTAGATCTTTTCAGATAGAGAGAGAGGATAGATTCAGCAGCAGGAGTTTGGATTTGTTAGTGGCTAGACTTGGTCCTGCGTCCACTATATATCCCGTTCTTCAACTAGCTAGAAAACAAATGAATGCCATGTTGATGCTTCATGGTTAGATTATTTCTTGACCGATCGTTGTCTTGCCCTGCCCTTACCCTTACCCTTGCCTAAGATTCTTTTGCAACTACGTTAGAATCCGGCAACATCAAAACACAAAAGAAATGAAGTCCATGAACAATGATGATGATAACAATAACCATAATGCAAATTGGTTAGGCTTCTCTTTGTCCCCTCAAATGAAAATGGAGGTTCCATCAGGTGCTAATCACCATCACCAAACACAGCCTCCCTCTGCAGCTATACCTACTGCAATCCCAACAGGTTTTTTCCACTCCCAATTACCACAACTCAACTATGGCATTTACTATGGCGTTGATGATCAGGGTGAAAATGGAGGGTTCTACTCTCCTTTGCCTGTTCTGCCACTCAAGTCTGATGGCTCACTTTGTATGATGGACGCTCTCACAAGGACACAGCCTCAAGGTTTGCCTAGTATAGTTCAAACTTATTATAATACCATGTAGTATATTCTTTTCTTTTGGCTTTTGTTTTGTGCTTGGGGTAAATGCTGTTTCTCAAACTTCTGGACTCTTGTGTTTGACTTTTTTTTTAATATGAAGCAACAATGGTAACTACTTCAACACCAAAACTAGAGGACTTCTTTGGTGGTGCAACTATGGGGACCCATCACTATGAAAGCAATGATAGAGAAGCTATGGCTCTTAGCTTAGACAGTAGTCCTAGTATGTATTATCACCAAGACCCAGATCATGAGCCCAATAACCAAAATTGTCTAAACCATCTTCAACAAAACCCCAGGCAGCAGCAGCATCAACACATCCAAGTTCAGCACTACCCATGTTACTCTAACTTTAGGAACAACGAGATGTTAGTAGGAGAGGATGCTAAACAAATGGCTCAGGCGTCAGATTGCAGCCTTAAGCTTCCAAACATGGGAGATGATGGGATAACTGGCATGAAGAATTGGGTTTCGAGAAACTATCAAGGTAACCATGCCATGGAGCAGAAGATGCTTAGATGCATGGTAGAAAATGGAGGTGAATCTGGGCCAAATATTAGCGCAATGGCATATGGGGATTTGCAGTGTTTGAGCTTGTCAATGAGCCCTGGCTCCCAGTCAAGCTGTGTTACTGGTTCTCTGCAAGTCTCACCTTCTGTGAATGACTGTGCAGCCATGGAAACCAAGAAAAGAGGACCTGGAAAGGTGGATCAGAAGCAAATTGTTCATAGGAAGTCCATTGATACATTTGGGCAAAGAACTTCTCAATATAGAGGTGTTACAAGGTTGCTACTTCTTTTTTTCCTTAATCCCTTCTTTTTTCTCATTACAATAAAGTCTTGTCTTTGCACGTTAGTTTTTGCACTGCTCTTCCCTGTTGTCTTTGTTTCCTGTCTTGTCTGTGCCTCTGATCTCCTTTCTTTTCTTTTCTTTTTTTCAAAAAAATTGGTTTTTTGTCCCTTTGTTTACATTAGATTCTTAAGAACAGATTATTTAATGGATTTTCTTTAATCAGGCATAGATGGACTGGGAGATATGAAGCTCATTTATGGGACAACAGTTGCAAGAAAGAAGGTCAAAGCAGGAAAGGAAGACAAGGTTAGCAAATAAATGCTTGAAAATCAATCATTTTCCCTATGATTTTCTTGTTTTGAATGCTTAATATGTGACTGGTTTTTTTTTTATTTGCTGGGGATGCCATTTCAAACAAATGATGATGCTCAGTTTATCTGGGTAAGCCTTTTTCATGTATACAATGATCAGGCATTTTAATACACGCATACACACGAGTAATATTTATTAAGGCAATCCAAAATATAAATTTCAGGGGGTTATGATATGGAAGAAAAAGCTGCAAGAGCTTATGATCTAGCTGCACTCAAGTATTGGGGACCCTCTACTCATATCAATTTTCCTGTAATGATTTTTACCTTTTTTTATTTTTTGTTCCAATTTTATAGGGGGAAGGGGGCCTGTTTTGCAATTCTTGTACTGAAATTCATTTTTTTTTGTTTCTTTATAGCTGGAAAATTATCAAAATGAAATTGAAGAAATGAAGAACATGACTAGGCAGGAGTATGTTGCTCATTTGAGAAGGTTAGGATCCTTTGCCTTTCTGCATATCCATTCCTTCACATGTTTTGTTCTGAATCTAATTCTTGCACCTTTTGAGCAGGAAGAGCAGTGGATTCTCTAGGGGAGCTTCAATGTACAGAGGAGTTACAAGGTCTTGATATCCTACAACTATATAATATCATATTAATATTAGTCATCTGCATTATGCAATTAGAAGAAAATGATTGTTTAAGTTTTAATTCCTAGCAGACACCATCAACATGGAAGATGGCAAGCTCGGATTGGAAGGGTTGCCGGAAATAAGGACCTTTATCTAGGAACATTCAGTGAGTTCTAGGGCTAATCTTAGTGCTTATAAGATTGATTTGCTTGCTTGTGCCAATTCTAATATTTAATCAACCTGAAACTTCAGGCACCCAAGAGGAAGCAGCTGAAGCCTATGATGTTGCTGCTATAAAATTTCGTGGAGTTAATGCTGTGACCAACTTTGTCATAACAAGATATGATGTGGAACGAATCATGGCTAGCAGTACACTTCTAGCTGGGGAACTAGCCAGGCGAAACAAGGACATAGGACCTTGTGATGATGCTTCTACCAATCACAGTATTCCTTCTACTCATAACAGCAATGGGGGATCCCTGCCCTCACAGAACAGTGAAAACGAGTCAGACTGGAAAATGGTTCTCTATCAATCATCACAACAGCAACTGGATCACAAAGCCTCAAATGTTATGGATAATTACAAAACTCAGGCTTTCTTATTGTCCCCTGAAAATGTAATTGGAATTGATTGCATGAGCTCAGTTCACCAGCACGAGTTCGAAGACTCATCCAAGATGGGAGCTCACATGTCAAATGCTTCTTCATTGGTGACCAGTTTAAGTAGCTCTAGAGAAGGAAGCCCTGATAGAGCAAGCCTGCCAATGCTCTTCGGAATGCCGCCCTCAGCAGCATCCAAGTTGTTCACTAGTCCAAATGGTGATGTCAACTCTTGGATCCCATCAGCAGCAGCAGCCCAATTGAGGCCTGCAGTATCCTTGCCTCACGCCCCAGTATTTGCTGCTTGGACAGATGCGTAGGACTTACGATGCAAAGGTTTTTTTTGCAAACAGGTTTCCAAAGAAAGAGATTGGTTTTTATTTGGGTTTTCTTTTAGTTAAATTAAACGACACTTGGGTGCATGGGACCTTCGTTCATGAACAAGAGCTTCAAATATTCAAACTCTTCCTTTTCTTGACCTTAATGGTGGAGGGAAGCTTTTAAAAACAATATGATTGGAGTCTATGGAATGATTTGTGCAATATGGGATGGCCATTTTCATAATTAGACTCAGCTTTATTGCCTCTCTCAAGTACAGAACAAAACAAATAGAGTATGTATGGTTCTCTCTTTTGCTTTGAGCCTTCGACCATAATGTTTCTGATCTCATCACCAGTACTTCTGGTCCTCCATGTACATAACATAATGATTGCTTCCTTCCTTTATCACTTACCCTTTCTCTAAAGATGGCACTACAATCTACATTAAATTCCAATAATTCCAAAAGCTAAAAAAAAGTTGGGTGTGAAGGTGGAAATTCTTGATTCCAATTTTGAGGTTTTTTTACTGGTTGCTTATGTCAGTTGCACTGAGGAAGGCACTTGATGTTAGAAAAAACCTCAAAGCTCTCTCTTTCAAAGCTTACTCCCCTACAAGATAATGATGTTAGGCATAAAAGCAATTTCATGTCCACATGTGGATTTCAATTACCAGTCAGTGTGCTCGCACCCGTGTGCTTTCATAATCAATTTTGCCCCACAAAAAAAAAAAATAATATATATATATATATTCTCGAATCATTATTATTTGCTTCCAGTTCAATGCAGTTGTCAATTGTATACAAAAAGAGTATGGTATGACATCAAATCTTCCTGTTTCATTCTATGAATTATTCAGATTGTTCGTTAGTAATTACCAGAACACTTGGAATAAATCGTATGAATCTTCTTGAAATATGAACATAGGAGTCACTTCATGACAGCATTACAGCCAGTCAATACAAGCTGTTCGTCTCCTGACGTAGTAATAATATGATATGTCGCCATGCACTATCGATAATCACAACCCCAAGTTAATATTATTAGCCTCTCAAAAAATGACGTGCCACTACATATAATCATTTAACTACCTTTTAATGATCTTGATATTTTATGAAATCAGACAAATCTGAATTCAAGAAATCATAACTCGACGAAAGCTGCCCACCTACCTAACTAATCCATGAATTGAAAATGTATTTGGGACCAAATGTTTGAACTTTTCATGTTAGACTATACTAGGAAATGGATACAAGGTGAAAACGAGTTTGCCATAGTCTCGGACTTCATTTGTGGTCTGTAAATGCATTAAAAATAGTAGTTCAGTTTGCAGGTGCCTGTTTGGACTTTTCTGCGAGGTTATTGATAGCTAGCACCCCAATCCCTCAGCTTAGCTTCTCGTAACATTTCATGCTTGGTCTGGTTAGGAGTTAACCTAGGCTGTCCGGTTGTTGGCCATTGACGTAGCAACATCAAATGTTAAGTTGTTGGGCAAGAGTTAAAGGATAATTTATATTATTTTCTTGATATTTTTTCAAGTAAACATCATTCAAGCTTAAAACTAGTATACTATTGAATAATTTTATTTAGAAGATAGAATATGAGCTGCTTTGATACAATGTTATAGAATAAGTTGAGTTTATAATTTTGTTGAATGATTATCTTAATATTTGATTTGTATTATTCTTTAATAACACTCAAATAAAAATCTTTTGAATTTAAAACTTATATATTTTATACTACATTATATTATGAATTAATTTTAGTTAAAAAAAAGTACAAGAGTGTTGAAACTTAATCTCGTGGTATTATTTAACTATTAAATCTATAATATCATGTCAAAAACCTTCTCAAATAAAAAATTTAAACTATAAAGCAAAGCTTCAAGCCTCATTGATGATTTTGTATTAGTTGGAAGATGAATACTTCAAATCATTTGATTAATAAAATCTTGATATTATATTAAAAAAATATTTTAAATAAAAATAAATAAATTATTAGTTGAGCATTGGTGGATAGTTTTATATTAAAACTATAGCATAAATGTCACATCCGATTGTCCGTGCACAAGATATTGTTGTCTACCACACCCACGAGAGTTTGGATTCGAGCAATGAAAAGTTGGACCAAGAAAGAAGAGAAGATATTATGCTGTCCGAGGGACCATAAATGGGCTGCTGCCTGGAGTAGGAAGAGGTGGCAAACCCATAAAAGCAGAGGGCCTCACGATTTAAGGGTCAAGGCCCTCATTTTCACCACACAAGACTTCCTGGGCCCTTATGTCCCTTGGTAAGACCTCTCACTTTCTCCTTTCCAATTAGAAGATTTCCCTTCAACAGCATGAAAACGCAGCCCCAACAATGTGTTCGTTTGTCGGCGCTCATGTTCAGAGTAGCAACCAAAGGGTTGAGACTCGAAATTACACTGTATAAGAGATCAGTTTCTGGTGTTATTGTTCACTTCTTTATATAATATATTATGTATTGGAGCAGTGTTTGAATTTTTTATTATTTTTAATTTAATTCTTATTTTTATAATTTATAATTTTTTTCCTTAACCTTTTATGCTCGACTTATAGATTTTTATTTTTATTTTTATTTATTTTCTCGGTTATTATCTTATAACATATGCGATCTTTTTTAATTATTAAAATTTTAGATTTTTCTTACGTAACATAGATAATTACATGAATATTATTTTTTACATTGACAAAAAATTAACTCGTCTGACTTTTATCTTGGTGGACCACTAGTTGAAAATCAAGTACAGCAAAATCCAACTCCAGCGTTTATATAGAGGAAGCATTACATTTCAGGTGACAAGAACACTTCCTGGTTCTATCATGGAGAGCTCCGGTTGATGTCGTCAGCAAATTTCACCCCCAATTCAGATGAACTGTGGCCCAATTCAGATTGCATGATTGAGGGTACCATACAATAAATTATGGGACGTGTTCAAGAAGTTCTTTAACTAAACAAAGTGAGAACGAGATTTTATTGATGAAGTATTAAAGAAAACTTATTAGGGGGTTGAAAATCCAACCTTTTTTTTTCTTTTAAAATTAATTATTTTAGTGCTTGCTAGAATTAAATAAATATTTTACATATAAATATTTTTTTCTTAACACGAGTTATGTTTTTATTTATAAATTTAAAATAAATAATTTTTTTTTTAGTAATTGTGAGAAGCAATTACATCTGCTTTATAACTCTTCTAAATTCATAGATCAAAATTATTTTTTTTAGGTACTGGGCCTAACAAAAAAAACTAATAAGTGATGCATGCTTTATATGTATATTTGGCTATCAAAAATTGTGTGCTTCGTTGAATTAGTTTAAAACTATAGTCGGAGAACCCTAGCATTGATAGAGTGGTCGTGCCATTTTCCATTTTCTGTTTTTATTTTTAAATTTTGAAGTTTTGTTTTTATTTAAAAAAAAAACAAGAAACTTGTTTGGTTGGACAATTTTTATATATATATATTTTTCTTTGTAAAAAATACATATAGTTCCAGTCGGACAGTCGAATTTATGAAACTAATACTCATATTATTCCCGTTCTCATTAATCTCGACTCAAGATGTCTTGAATCTAGTCTCAATTGACTCCTAGAATCCCTTTCTTCCTTAGACACTCTAGATCCAATGTCAGCTTGATTCATAGTAGCTTCAAATATGATCCAAACCCAACTCTTGATGTCCGAGAGACTCGATCTCGCTTGACCCTAGCGCTGTAGGTTAGTCTTTATCCAACCTCTAAGCACCCTGGACTAGTTTTGACTCGACCCTCAAGCACCGTGGATAGTCTCAACCTGATCACGATCTAAATACTAGTAGTGGAAAAATAAGTTTTGAGAAATTTTAAAAACCACTTTTTTCCGTGTTTAAAAACTGTTGCTTGGTTTTATTTGCTGAAAACAAAAAACGAAAACAAGTTTTCATATCTTGTTTTCAGTTTTTTAAAACCACAAATATTTTGATTCTCCCGTATTTGGAGAGTAGATATTCTTTGTTGATTTTTGGATTCATCGATCTGAATCTGGTGGGATGAATGCTCTTCATTATAGTCATTGGGAATTTCTGGGCCAAATTTATGCGCTTTTACACAAGATGTGTTTAGTTATGTTAGCTGGTATTCATATTTCAATTATTCTCTAGTTGTTCTTATTCCGAAGGTGGAGTCTCCTTCCAATATTAGTCTATTTAGATCAATTGGTCGGTGTAATGTTTCTTATAGAACCCTGATTAAGGTGATAGTGAATCGCATCAAGCCTGCGTTACCTTCTCTGATTGCTCCAACCCAGGTTAGCTTTGGCAGTGACCGAGTTCCCTCGAGACTTACATTCTAGCAAGATATGATTGTGAAAGATTGCCTCCAGTCCAGTTTTCACTCACAGTTAGTTCATGAAATTGATCTTCTGTTGTAGCATCAGTGGAAGGTTCAGTCGCGGCATATTTTTAGAGAAGCTAGCAGCGCTGCGGATTGGTTGGCTAACCGTGCTCATACTTTGCACTTGGTTGTCACTCGTTTGTTGGACGCTTATTTATAAAATTAAGAAGCATCCTAATTGTATTTTCTGGGCAAGATTGCTTGATTTTCTGTAATTTATTTATTTTATTGTTGATTTATCACTTTCTTTTACCATTCTTAACATGGTTTTTAACCTTTATTTTTCTAAATATTTTTATATTATATAAAAAAAACCTTTATAATTTATTAGACCTCTATGCTCGAAGGCCTAGCCATTGCTTTCTTTGAAATTCAATTACTATCGAATCTACAATTTGCTTAATCATGGAGTAGTAGTTATATTCTCCGAGGTTCAATTTAAACATTATTATTTATTGGAAGACTTCATTGACAACAAGTAGAATATATAGAAGCGTGGCGATACTGTAACAATCACCAATGCAAATCTTGTTTTGAAATCAAAAAATGGAAATTCAATTAACTGTGAACTCAGGGGCCGCATTAAGATTTCTAAGAAGAATAAGATTGGTATCGAAAAAAATTACAAATAAAAGTACCTAAATGAAAGATAGTGAGGCTATAGTGACTAGATTAGCACGAACAACTATTGACATAATTCGGTGCGCAGCAATAACAAATGGACACTTGGATAGTAGCATGAGAAGGCAATGTAATTAGGACAAACCCCACCAACAACAATGGTCTTTTCTTGATCTCGAATTCCCTTTCCTTTTCAAATCTCAAGTGATGATTATTAAAGCCAACCTTTCTTAAGCACGCCGTCTCAGGCCTCACAAATTAGGCATGCCGACTCTCCCTTTTGCATTCTTTAATGGAGGAGCAACGTGACTGTGCATTATTGGGGCAGCCCACAGAAAGGAAGTCCTTTGAGCACGAGTAGCTTTATAAACCTTGCATCTCCGACGATTTCTGAGGACTGCACTGCCTAGACATGTGATCCCGACTCGTTCTGGCATCTGCTCGTCCTGGACATGGACCCGCTCCTGTTCAACACGATTTCTTGCTGTGCTTGGAAAGAATCATGCATGTCATGTCCAATTCAAAGACTTCCCTGATCAAAACCTGGAATTATTATTGGTTTATATGTGTTTTCCATTCAAAAGCATCATTTTTATGCTTTTTTCAATCTTTCCAAGCGAATTCCAAGTTGATAAATGAGTTTACCTAACTTGTAAATTATGGTAAATTTTCTAGCATAAAAAATATGTCGATTGTTATATTATATCATAAGCATGTTCATAACCGACCAATAATGATACATGTGACGAGGTTAGAGGCTACAAGTTCAAATTCAACAAGCTACTTGTGTTATTCCACGTTTCCTCCTCCTTAAAAAATTATGTATGAGTTGGCAAAATACTAATATTGAAAACGATGACACCAAGGTTCCATTCTTAGTTTAGATTATTTATTTATTTTGAATTAAATTTTTGTCTGATCAACTTGATTTTGAATGCACTAATCAGATTAACTCTTTATTTTTATTTAATTTTAAAACTGACTCGAGCTAAGTTATATCATTGGATTTTTAAGTAAACCTAGATTTGACAAGGGGTTAATATTTGGTACAAGGAAAGAAAAAATGGTCAAGATCTTGCACTCTTTTTTATGTTTTATTATTTTTTAATCAAGGATGGAATATCATTAAATACATAGAAAAATATCACAGAAGCACTCAATACATAAAAATAAATACAATAAAGAACAAATACCCAGAACAAAACTGATATAGCTTAACGAAAACAAACAAATTGCAGAGGATTAACCAAAACTCTTGAAACCATGTACACAAAATGTTCGTCAAGACTCTGGATCGAAGTCTCAAAATCCTACACAAGCTTGCTCCTCGAGTAACAATTTGAGCCAAGGGCTCCAAACACAATTGTTTCCTCGTGGCCGTGGTGAATTCTACCTTGACAAGGCCTTGGATTTCATAAATCTAAATTGAAGTGTTGTGATCATGAGAAGATTGACCTGTAAAATCTTTGAATTTGCTATATTTTATCAAGGGAAATATCCCCTTTTAAAATCTGAAATATTTATCACACGCATACATACTTAATAAAGATATGAAACATAAAAGGAGGACATCACTAGAGCTGGGGATCTTGAAATCGAAGTGTTAGATTAAGATGTTGAATGGACAATTTATTATAAATAAACCCCAAAACATTATATCCATTGACACAATCAAGGATTTGAATTCATTTATACAAGCTTTCGTCACCATTTTATTCGGAACATGGCAACTGTATCCGACATTTATAATACTTCTTTTAAAAGACAAGGAAAATCTTCTTAGAATGTGTTTGGTATCTTGAGAAAACACTTTGTACTTGTGTAGAGAAAACACTTGACTTGATATCATGGTAATCTTATTTTGTTTTTTTTTTTATATATATTTAATTAATTAAATAGTATCTTGTTTTTATATTGACTTTCACATATAATTAAGTATTTCAAATCTTGTTTTTTTTAAAAAAATTAAAATGATATATTTTTTTATTTATTTTACATGTAAAAATTCATTTCAGTGTAGTTTTAACAAAACTCATGTTTTTTTCAAAAAAATTATTTTTTAAACTATAACTAAAATTTAAAAAAATAATAATTTTTTTAACCACAAATATAAAAACTACCACAATACTAATCACATAAAATTTTATATTTTCTTGATCATTGTGCATCCACACTCTTAAACACATCGTATAATAACAATTTTACACTTTTTTTTCACAGTGAACATCTTGACCGAGAGGGAATGTGTATTTTTGAATTACTTTTCAAGGAGTGGAAGAATAGTTTTATCACACATATAGTAAAAACACTGTCTGCGTTAAGAAAAAAAAAAAAAAAAGCACACACGCGCAAACGACATCAATAGGATTTATTTTTTAACATGAGAGGAGAGTATATATAATTCAATATCAATTGATAATTTCTCATATTCTATTGAATCATTTAACTCACGGTCAAAAATCCAACAAAAATCAATCAGTAAAGTGTGTTTGATAGTGTGGTTGCGGTTATTTTTCAAATAGCTTTTCGTGCCAAAATACATGCCAATGATGTTTTTTTATTTTTTAAAAATCATTTTTAACATCAGCACATCAAAATGATATGAAAACACTAAAAACATATTAATTTGAAGTTAATAAAAAAATAAAAAAATTTCAAATTTTATCAAAAACGCTTTTAAAATGCAAAAACAAACAGGCCATAAAGTGATTGGTTACATCACCTTCAACGACTTCTACACCTACACCTAAATATGTATCACTTGCAATCAAAATTTCCACATGGTAACTTCATAAAGAAATTCTATCTACTATTGTAATCGACAACTAGTCTCGAGACTTGCTGTTCATAACACTTGTTGATAGAGAGAGAGAGAGAGAGATTGCGAGAATAAAAGATCATGTGAATGGTGATGAGTGATACACATATGAGAAATTTTATGGTGTTTGAGTAATAAATAATATTTTATTAATTATTTTTTAGATTAATTAAAAAAACAAAAGATCTAACTAGAAAAGATAAATCTAAAAATATTTTTATTATTTTTGATAAGTAATGCATTTTATTCTTTGTTCTCTTTATATTTATTTATTTTTTTAAGGTGAATCCATAAAATAATTAATAGAATGGTATTAATTACTCTCTTACTACTAGTGGAAGGGAAAGAATCCATTCTAATTTATTAGGATTTGTGACAGAAACATAATTATAAAAACTAATTT
>Ga0325410_1007048_pt1 | contig 12313 bp, 5 predicted proteins | sample PopdelMetagenome_16_FD_206182 | JGI IMG/M metagenome (GOLD analysis project Ga0325410, IMG submission 206182) | Populus deltoides microbial communities from Bellville, Georgia, United States - Xylem-PdIQD-R3 | ecosystem: Host-associated > Plants > Phyllosphere > Stem > Wood/Secondary xylem... | reverse complement strand
TTTTTTTAAAAAGAAAATATAAATAGAAAACTGAAATGAAAATCAAATAGCTAAATTATACCATTCAAACCCAAATCCAGTTATTTTAAAACCAAATGCTAATTAGTCATGCAAGCCCTCATTTTCATAATTATCAATTTATTTTCAGTAAAAATTGGTTATATATATAACTTCGAAATTGTAACATAAGATATCATGAATTCATAAAGTTTAAGTTGTATCTTCTTTCTTTTCATCCTCGTATCTTACACTAAAGCATCATGGTCGACTGCCAAAGAAATCACAACACCACTCTTTGCCGACAAAACCACAACACCGACCTTTTCCCTGTCTCTCACGCCTGTCCCCATGAGTTTGTTGATATTTTGTATTATATTTTAATTATATTTTTGAACATTTTTAAATTTTTTTAGTTTTGAATTAAATTTTTTCATGTTTTTTAATTATTTTAATATATTGATATAAAATATTATTTTAATAAATTTTCAAGCAAAAAAAATACTCTCAAATACACAATAAATCTGATAATTCGTTTATCCAAGCCTAATTTAAATTAATTTTATTTTTTAAATTAACTTGATTATATCTATGTAATTAACTAGGTAAATTTGTAATTTAATTGACCTAACTAACTAAATATCTAGATGAGAATATTGTTTTAATTTTTAACTAAAGTTGAACTTCTTAGTTTTAGTTTTTGAATTTATTAATTTAATTAACCTAACTAAATATCTAAATTTGTAAGTCAAAGGAGTTTTAAAAAAAATTCAAAAGAATATTGTTTTAGTTTTTTTAAATTTATCGTAAACAAGTTATTTAAGTTGGTTTTTTAAAAAAGAAAAAAAGAAAAGAAACTGAAACAATTTTGATTTTTTTTTTTTTAAAGACTGAAACAATTTTGAGTTGATCTTAGGGGACCATCGACCCCCACATTATCTCAGCAAAAACATGATCCAGTCCTTGAACTCGAACTGAGTCGTACTGATAACTATAATTGTCCGTGACTCCGTGTCTCTCACTTTGATCTGAAACTGACATGAAAACTTGAGTTACGATAACGCAAAGTGCAAATTCTTCGACACACCTTTTGACACTAACGATGGATTCTCCTCCTCCTCCTACGCCACCACCACTACAACAGCTACCGTTTCAAGTTCTGCCCAGAAGAAGTGAGCTCTCTTCACAGAACATACAGTTTCTTGATCAAAATTTAGTAACCCATCAAGATCTACTCGTCAGGGCTCCTCTCCTCTTATCTGATTTAACAAAAGAACGCTCCAATTTCGATGCCCATCTTTTGAACTTACGGAGAAAACTCACCGAACTGGCTGTTTCGTGGATTTCTCGCTCGTTTAGTGCTAAATCATCACTTTCCAAAGTCAATTTCATGTTGGAAAATCTGAGTCTCCAAACCTCTCAATGTTAGTATTTCTCTCTGTTAATGGTATATGAGTCAAAGTTGTTTAATAGTTTCTTGATTGTTTTTTTGTTGTCGATTTTGTAGATGGGATTGGTTCATGGAAAGTAGGGAAGGTTCTGGTTGAGGAGATCCCAAAACTTGCTAAACAGGTTCAAAGAATTGAAAATATACTGAAATATATTGGTGGGTTTTGATTTTTTATTTTATTTTTTATGCTTCTTTATGTTTTGTGTATTTGCTTTTTAATTAATATTCTTTGATGGGTTCTTTACCACTTTATAAATTTGCTAATTGTGGTTGTTTCCCTTTACTGATGGTTAAAAAGTATATTAATGGAGTAGGATTTAAGTCAAAGCTTGGCTTAATTGAATCAAAATCTGCAGGGTACCATGTTTTTTGTTCATTTATGTTCAAGCGATGTTTCTTGAATATTTCCATATATTTGCTACATCAAAACTCCTTCTGGGTTAAATTTGGGTGGTTTAGAGCATAAATATCTGGTGAGCACCGGTCGAGATTTGTTGCTTTAGATTGTGATATAGCATGACATTTAATGCAGCATGGGACCAATTAGTGCAAACAGGTTTGCCTTGGTCTAAAATTTCATCCATATTCTGCTACTACTTCCTGAATTGTTCCTGAAGTTCCGCAGTGACTGTCACCGTCTTTGAAGTAATAACCAAGATATTTTGGAACCACTTGATATTGCATGCAGGTTCTTCGACAAAATTGTAATTAATTCTAGTTTTTTTAAAACAAGAAGGGTTATATTTTGGCCTTTGTTATTGTACTGTGCTTTTTACTGTCAAATAGATTCTTTGTTTGTTATTAAGCTTCTCGGGTTTCTCAAATTATGGATATGCATATCTATATATTTATGCTTCTTTGTTTTTCCTCATTCATCAATGACAGTAATATGTGTAGGCTGTATATATGGATTTGCTGATTGACTTCATGGCTAGGTCTGTCAATTTTAATTTTAGATCTTTTTGCAATATAGTTTTGCTAAGCTTTCTTGTAAATTGTCTCAGATACTGCCTTACAGTTGGAAGCTCTGGTTGGAGATCTTGAAGATGGGGTTTTCTGTGTCGGTGGTCTCCATGCTCGGAATTTGTTTTCAGAAAAGCGCCAAACTTCTTTGAAGTCAATGGTAATGGCTCTAATCTCTGTTTTCTTATCATTCCAGAATGTTTGTTGGATTTGTATATTAATAGGCAAGTCAAACATGGATCTTTAATGCATTGGTATGCAGGACTTTGGACCAAAGCTAGAAAGGATACTTGAAGCCATAAAAACGATGAACAACATTGAGGAAGTATTGGTTAGCATTAAGAAATTTCAAGCTCAGTGGCATCGTCTTTTGGAATCTGTTGATGCTAGAGTTGATAAAATTTTAGTTGTTGTTCGGCCACAAGTTCTTGCTGATCACCGGGCTCTTCTTTCTTCCCTAGGCTGGCCGCCCAAACTTCTAACACCAAAAATAGACAGTGGGGATGTTGCTGGCCTTTCGTATCCACTGGTTTTAATGCAAGGAGACAAAAGTAAATGTTATTCTCAAACATTTTTAGCTCTTTGTTCTTTGCAGCATCTGCAGAGACGAAGGGAAGATCGACAACATAACATTATCGAACAAAGGGAGTGTGGCATAGGGCTTTGGGCCATTGATGAACTAGTTTCTCCCATTGCTTCACGAATGGAATACCACTTCTCTAAATGGGCTGAGCAGCCTGAACTTATTTTTGCTCTTGTCTATAAGATTACAAAAGACTTTATTGTAGGAGTAGATGATGTTTTGCAGCCTTTGATTGACAAAGCAAGGTTGAGGAGCTGCAGTGCTAAAGAAGCGTGGGTTTCTGCAATGGTCCAGATGCTTTCTGGGTTTCTAGCAAAAAGCGTTTTTTCTGTTCATGCTGAAAGATACAAGGATAAACAAGTTAGATCAGAAGTAAGTACATCATGGCTTCATTTGATAGACCATATTGTTTCTTTTGATAAACGGATGCAATCACTTTTAAGCTCAGAAACTCCTTTCTTCTTAGAGGAGCCTAAAAGGTTTGAAGGGCTCTCCAGAGGCCTGTCAGTGTTAACAATATTTTGTGATAGGCCAGAGTGGCTCAAGATTTGGGCTACAATAGAGCTGAAGGATGCATGGAAGAAAATAAAACCTGTACTGAAAGATGAAAGAGCTTGGATAATTGATAATGAATGTGATGTTGTAGTTGGTACAGAATCTAAACATTTTGTACTCTCTTCTAGAGGAGACCATAAAGCTCCAATAGTAGCAGAATCAGCCCTGAAAATAGCCTGGGAGATGATTGAACGATGCCAAACTTTGCCTTCTCTTCAACACCGTATTCGCTTTATCAGATCAACTGCGGCGAGATTCTTTTGGTATTTTCTTAATGGATTGGTCTTGCGGTGCAAGAATACTGACTTTTCTCTTGAAAATGTGGATGCCTCCTTAATCAAGGTATGTGGATCAATCAATGCTGCTAGATATATTGAATCTAAACTGCAAGAGTGGAGTGATGATGTTAACTTTTTAGAGATGAGAATTGCTGAAAAGGATTTTGACATTGATGGAAATAATGAGGTTTTGGGTGATAGTTGCTTCTTTGGGGATGAAATCAAAAGTTTGGAAGAGCTTATGACTAACTGGCTCATGGAGATAATCACTGCGCTTCTTCATCATTTTGAAACCCTTTCCTGGGAATATCTGCAAAATGGGAGATTTTTTGTGCAAGAGAGAGATGTGAATTTAAATAGAGTTCCAGCAGTCACCGATTTAGCAGTATCATTTGGCATTGTACAAGCATTGGATGCTCTGAAAAGTCAGCTTCATCTTGGTAAGACGAGTCTCAACCCGAAAGACTTCTTGGATTTATGGAGAAGTGTTGCTGATGCGCTTGATCAATTTGTTTCCCGCAGCATTTTCACAAGTAGTATTCAATTTTCTAATGAAGGGATCAATCAGTTTGATTCTGATATGCAAGCATTGTTCCATGTTTTTCAACCATTTTGTTCTCGCCCTGAAGCTTTTTTCCCTAGTATTAGAGAGATTCTTAAGCTGTTAAAAATGAGCAAGGAAGAAGCAAAACTTTTGCAAGTAGCTTTGTCCAAAAATAAAAATGGGACAAAATGCTTGCATTCTCTAGGAATTTCACACTTATCTTTTGATCAAGTTGACAAAGTTTTGAGTAATAGAAGGTGTAGATCTTGGTCTTGATTTTTTCCTTAAGATCAACGCAATGTGATTCATAAAGATTAGTAATATAGTTGTACATTCTCTGAATCATTTTGCTAATGATTTGTGTGGAAACAATAAATTTGGATGAACTGGCTGCATGTGATCAGGGGATATACAAGCTCTTGATCCTTGTAATATTTTTGTTCACAATCTTCAGTGGTCGAACCAGAGAGTTACTCTTGTTGAGAATTGGGCAATAACTCTTTGACCCTGCTTTTTCTGGTACTATTTGGTAAATTTGAGCATTGTTCTATTGAGCCATCAAGATGGGTTGCCACTGCAGGTTATCTGTCATGGTGAACCTGGAAAGGAAAAAAAAAAGAAAAAAAAAGAGCCTTATGTTCCGTAATCTAGTCTATTTTTATTTTTATTTCATGAGATAAACAAGTATTTCAATGGATTCCAGGATTTATATTGAAAATATTCTATAAAGGGCCTTCACATTTATCTTTTCCACATGGATTTGTGGATACGTGGATTATGTTATCAGCTCTTGTTGGAGAGTATTTTTTTTTAAAAAAAAAAAATGATTTTCATGTAAAGTAGGTTCTTAGAAAATAAATTATTTTTTCTATATTCAATATTATTATAAAAAATAAATTAAAAAATATTTTGAAGTATTTGGTTATATTATGAAAAATAACTTGTTAATATTTTAATTTTTTTTCAAGTTTATTAAAAAAACAAATATGAATTCAATTTGAAGGATAAAAAAGTTAAAAGAAAGATAAAAATAAAAATCAAATTAAATTTTATAAATTATAAAACAAATAGCAATAAAAAATGAAGACCAAATTTGTTAGATAAAAAAATTAAAAAAAAATCTAATTTCATAAATTATTTCAAATTAAATAAATAATAATCAAAAAAATAAGAACCAAATTTTATAAATAAAAAATTTTAATTAAAAATATAATAAAAAAATCAAAATCAAAATTAATATAAAAATCAAATTTTAGAAGATAAAATCAAATAAATAAATAAATAATTTAAAAAATATATATAACATTTAAAAGATTAAAAATCAAATTTAATATAATTAACAATCAACAAGATTTTTTTTATTTTTTTATAACTTTTAAAAAATATTTTCCAAAAACATTTGAAATCAAGCTAAAATTTTCTTTATTCAGAAAATATTTTCTATTACCTAACTTAGGGTTAAAAAACACTATAAAATTTAGAAAACAATTTCCCAGTAAAACAAACAGGCCTTAATTACAATAATCCAAGAAAACATAAAATTTATACAACCCAAACGGGCTGAAATGGAGGAAACGACCCTCACTGTATAATTTTCTTCCACAACGCCACCCCCCTACAAATGAAATTAAATAATCAAGTACATTTTACAAATAGCTAAGCTGGTTGTCTTTGTCCATGACACTAGTCTTCACAGAGATGAGAGACATGCACACGCTTCCATTATTGCATCATGCATCTTCTAGCCATTTACAGATCCTCATACTTTCAGGTGCAACTTCATGCATCTAACTAGCCCGGAGTAGAGCGATATCAAAAATAGGATACAAGGAAAGGATAGTTTATAGATTTGCTTATGTTTTGGTTATCCTGTAAGAGCTGTTCATAGGCTTGATCCCATGATTATCCAGCTTAACTGGACGTGCTGTTCTTGGGATGTCCTTTGATGTGTTGAGTTTTTCTAAAGTTGCTAGAACATCAATCATGGGTGGCCTGTTCTTGGGATCTGTGTGCAGACACTGTAACGCGAGCGCAGCCGCGGCTTGGGCTGCTTTCTTAGGGTACTGTCCACCCAGTCTAGTGTCCATGATTCTCAAAACTCGCCTGCTGTCGATCAAGAAAGGCTTCGCCCAATCCACCAGGGTTTCGTCTGGACCGCCTCTCTCTTCATCCATTGCCCTTCGTCCTGATAGCAACTCTAACAAGACAACACCATAGCTGTACACGTCACTCTTCGGGGTCAAATGACCTGCTTGGTTTGGAACAATTAATGAGAAAGAGCAGGTGGTTAATAAACTTAAAACATTTGCTTCTACTTTTCAATTTTCCTTTTGAAGGGAAATCAAAAGGGACAGTAGTTACATTAAGATAAAAAAATTTGGCTAAATAGCACTTGCTTATACTAAGTGCCCATTTGGGAACCCAAGAGCGGCTGCGGCTGCGGCTGCACCCGCATTCCGCGAAGTCTAAATCTAAAGAACATGTCTACTTTTAAAACAAATGGAAAACACAAACAGATGTTAAATCCTCAATTCATGGTTTACATTTTGTATTCAAAATTGGAGTACTATCCTAAGGATAAACAGAACAAACTCTCTCTCTGTTCTTTTTGGAGAGTCAACTGCACAAACTAGACCTTATTAAATTTTACCTGCCAATCATTATCTTTCTCCAAATATTATTAACAGCATCAACAACAGCAATGACAACAAGAATGATCATATCCAGTGCTTGTGAGCTGATGGTAAACCCATCTTTTATCATTTATTATATCCACTACTTGTGCAAGAGATAGGGGAACAGATGCATGGAGCAAATGTGGAGAATTCCCCACTATTTTGAGAATCTACAGAATAGTAATAGTCCAGCATTTTTGAGTTCATCCTAATGAATTTAATTATTAAACTCTCCTAAAGACGATCCATTTACAATGAAAAACTAAATCATATGCAACAGAAAGTCGACTGACCTGTGGCTACATACTCCGGCGCAGCATAGCCCCGAGTTCCCAAAACCTTGGTTGACACGTGTGTGTTATCTCCAGTAGGGCCATCCCTTGCTAAGCCAAAATCTGAAAGCTTAGCATTATAATCCTGAAAAAAAAATCAAAAATCCATCAGCCTTCTGGATGTAGAGTTACTCTTTACTGTTACCCAAGTACAAATTCATGAGGTTTCAGCATACCGAATCAAGTAGAACATTGGATGCCTTCAAGTCGCGATAGATTACATTGGCATCCAACCCATGCAAGAAGGACAACCCCCTTGCTACATCAATTGCAATATTCATTCTCATAGTCCAAGTGATAGGCTGAACACCTTCTGCAGGGCGAGAGATTGTTTTATTTATTATTAGTTTTGTAGAAAAGTATCAATAATAGTCATTCATAGAAATTTCTCATCGTGGGAAAAGTAAAATTATTATCTAAAATGAATCTAAAACAAGCCCGTGATCACTTGTTTCATAGAAGAAAAGGTCCAATTCCACTCACCAGAAGAGCAACAAGCCACATTAAACAAACAAGTTGACAGCATGAGTTTCAGCTTAGTTATTTTTTTTCTTTTTCTTCAATTTTATTTCAATGTCATTGCTTCCCCCTAAGATCATGTATCATTCAGAAATCACCTTCAGGCATATGGAAACACAAGTGCTTCCAAAATATGAACTAAGATTTAAGAGCATTCAGTATCTTTAGGAATCACCGTGCAATGGTTTCCTATATGACCCTTGAAACGTCAAAAAAAAGGAAGCTTGCTTCTCTAAATGAGGTAACTCCTTGAAATTTCCTCCTGCAATGTTCACCTATGTTTTTCCCTATTACTAAGAAATAGATTAAATTCTTCAAGAATTTTTCCGCTCTCCCTTCAATCCAATCCTCATCATCTTCATCCAATTGTTTCATGCATTACACCTCGCAATCCCAACACAAAAGAACCTAAAATGTGGGCAAAAATTAGTCGTCAAGCATATAAGATAAGGACAGTATCCCTCCCCCTCCCTCTCCCTCTCCCTGTTATAAGCAATGGCATTCACATAAACACGTAAGTACGTTTAGACACACTTTATGACAAAACACATATACCATTCATGATGGACTGTAATACAAAGATAAACAAAATTATACCCAAACATATAAGGAAATTGGGAAGAAATAAATCGATAAAATTAAATTTACTTACTTCTAAATAAATGTTGCTCCAAACTTCCCTTCGGCATAAATTCATAGACTAGAAGTCTATTATCAGACTCGGAACAATACCCAATGAGTTTCACTAGATTTTCATGATGAAGCTGACCGAGATAGGTTACTTCTGTCTGCCAAATTTAAAGCACCGAACACAAAGATGAGTTCAAATATAGATTTGCAAGGTCAAATGGAAAAATAACAGCTATAAGAGGGTCCAATATACATACAAGCCACTCCTTGTGACCCTGACAGCTTTCTGGCTTGAGCTTCTTGACTGCAACAATAACTCCACTTCCAGGTTTGGTAGGAGCAAATGTGTTCAAGTCAATCCATCCTTTGAAAACACACCCAAAACCTCCCTCTCCGAGCAAAGTTTCTGAACGGAAGTTCTTGGTGGCATTCTTCAAATCAGTAAAGCTAAAGGACTTGAGATTGCTATGTGCAGATACATCAACTTTGGATGCAATCAAAGATTTGTTCAAGCTTCTAAATGATGATTCCCCGCTAGGAGAGGTTGAAACTTGCTTTGCATCACCATTAGGCTTTGTAGCTCCTGAAAGGACAGATAGCAAAATAAAAGAGCAACTATCAGTACCTTTGAGATACTATGCAGGTAACCAGAAAACTTGTGTTTTTGAACAGCCACAAAGAAGTAAACATTACTAAAGAAGTAAAACATGAATCAGCTTCCTTGCGTTTGAAGTAATGATACAATCTCTCCACAGAACAATGGCCTTATTTCCCATCAACATAAGTCGGTCAGAACAGATTTATGAACACTAAGCATCCATTTAACCCAGTTACACAACCCTTCCTAAGTAGTTTAAAACTGAGTCTCAAAAACATATAAATGCACTGCTATTACTTTCTTTGCATTTAATTATGCAGTTGAACTCCTCTTCTGGATTCGACAGAAGGTATCCAGCGCAGGTTCTCATATCATCGTACCCACGTAAACCCCACATCATGGCCTCCTCATCCTTAACTAACCTCACTTTGCCTTAGCAATGGGTGGCCAGCTGAAGTGGGAATCCAAACCGGTGACCTTAAGCTTACTAGTGTGCTCCTCTGCCATTTCACCCCCTTTGGGTTTCTAACCTCCATTAAATCAACCAAACTTAAATCACTATCCCATCAATATCCTTCGCATTAGGAATCAACATTGCTTCAAATTTCCACATTTTTGTAGCATTTCTTAGCCCACTTATTGCAACACGCACTATATTATCAGTGGAAAACGTGTTTTGGAAACAGTTCCTTCAATTAAACCCTCTTATGATGCCTAAACACTCTAATCGATACATTAAAAACTTAAAATCTTTAGTTTCAAATTAGTCTAAACTTTGAACGTTCATCTAGATGGCAAGATTACAAGCATAGCCCCAATACGTCTACAACTATCAAGAATCCAAAATCCATTGAAAACTAAAGACTAACAAACTCTCACATCTTCTATTCACAAACAGAACAAGAGGGAGAATTAGCTCAACTTATAACTATAAAGATAAGTTCCTCAACATGTGCAGCTCCACTTTGACATAAATTCCTAAACTTTCATATAAAAAAGTGATCTTTATGGACATACAACACAAATTAAGAACCCAGAATTGATTAGCAAGAATAGTGAGAAAGATCATGACTAACCAGATGGAGGAAAATTACTGGAAGAAGCATGAGCACACTTAACAGGCTTCCTCACACAGTTTCCCATAACTGGATAATCTTTCACTTCAATCTGCCATGGAAGAAGAAGAACAAAAACTGGCAAATAAGACTTTGTGAAACTGGACTTAGAATTTGAGGGTCTAAATAACAGTGATGAGGAAGAAAATGTAGAAGAGGGATGCGGTCCATTGGCAATATAATATATATTAAGTATACGTGCTTGATGGACGATAAGAAGAAGATGAAGCAAGCAAGTTAGCCAGAAAGTAATCTGGTCAATGGAGGAAACCTCCTTCTTTGAATGGAAAATTCAATGCAACAACAGAGACGGTCCCACGTACTTTGCTCGTCCTTGGTAAGTGCTTGGCTGCTGCATTAATTAATGAGTAAATTATTATTTAGTTCTTTTTTTTACAAAATAAATTAAATAATCTCTCTAGTTCCAAAAATTAATTCAACAGTCTCTTTCGTTCATTTTATGTTCCTTTACAGTCCTTCTTTTTTTGTTCTGAAAAATAGAAAAATGTAAGAAGAAGCAAATAATGTGTAAATGTTTATGAGAAAAAAATGCTTTTTAAAATAAAATAATATTAAATTCAGCATAATCAGTTTTGGTAGAGACTAATTAATTAAAAATTAAAAAATAATTAATATATCTTTTTTTTTTCAATTTTCTTCTCACTTTCGTTCCTCAATTTGTTTTTTATTTTAGTTTGGTTCTTTAATGCTGCATTTCTTTGGAATTCGTCATGGCGATTTGTCATTATGCTTGTGTATGGCCTATTAATGCAAGGGAGATATTTCGTTCCTAGGTTGATAATCGGTTTGGTAAAATAATATTTAATTTTATTAATTTAAAAAAATTAAAGATTTTGAAATTAAATTTGAACTTTGAATAAATGCCACGTCCTTTTTGTTTGCTAGTATTAAATTTGATCGGTTAATGAAAATTTATTTGCTCAACCACTTAATTTTTTTTAATTTGATCTTTTTATATTAATTTTATTTTAGATTTAATTTCATAATTTATTTTAATTATTTAGATACGAGATTCTCGTAATATTTCATGTAAACTAATTAGGAGTTAAAGGATCAGAATTAAAACGAAAAAAATATTATGGGTTAGGTAAATAGATAGGATAACTTGGGCGGCGCGTGTGGAAGCTATTGTTTGTGCTCTAGAAACGTATGAGGTGAATTTTGGTGGCGTAACATTGTCGTCCACTATTGTGTTCTTCACACCGAGAGGTTACTGGTGAGGCGACGCTTGTCTAATTTGAAGCTCATGGCTACCCTTTTTCTTCTTCTTTTTTTCTCCATTTTTTCTTCACGGGATTCGCACTGCTTTGCAAAAATAAAAGTTATTCTTCCTTTTTAATTTTATTTCAAATTTGTTAATTGTTTTTTTTATTATAATTTTTTATTTTTAATTTTTTTAATTGATTTTGTTTTCAATCTCGTCCCTCACAATTTCGTTTCGTTTAGTTTTTAGATCAATTTTGATCTTTTTTTTATTGCTATTTATTTTAAATCCTCTTCTTAATTGATTTTTTTTTAATTTCATTCTTCAACATTTGATTTTATTTTTTTGTCAAATATAATTCTCATTCTTTTGATTAATATTTGTTTTGTTTTAGATTTTTTTATTGATTTTTTTCTCAATTTTATTCCTCAGTATTTGGTTGATTAAGATTTTGCATTTGTAATTTTTTTTAAGTTTGCCTTCTACGAGATAATATCAACTTCATGAATCAGATCACAATCTAGAAGATTAGTCCGATTTGATTTTAGTCTTTTTTTATATTTTTTATATTTTATTTTTTTTCAATTTTGTCCTTCAATATTTGTTTGATTGAAAATTGAGCTTCATGATCCTTTTCATTGTACTTTCTACGCGGTTATCTCAATCTCATATCTTAAGTCACGGGCTTGGCATCTTAACCTAAGTTGACTTGAGTTTTTTTTTGTTATTTTTAAAATTGAATTGTTTTTTTTTTCTAATTTCATTCTCTAATATTAAGTTGGTTTTAGAATTGAGATTTGTAGGTTTATTTAATTTGACTTTTTATCAGTTATCCCGATCTCATGACTA
>Ga0325410_1007046_pt1 | contig 12318 bp, 3 predicted proteins | sample PopdelMetagenome_16_FD_206182 | JGI IMG/M metagenome (GOLD analysis project Ga0325410, IMG submission 206182) | Populus deltoides microbial communities from Bellville, Georgia, United States - Xylem-PdIQD-R3 | ecosystem: Host-associated > Plants > Phyllosphere > Stem > Wood/Secondary xylem... | reverse complement strand
GAAAATCTGATAATTAAATAAAAAAATTAATATTAACAAACTAAATTAAATCAAAAAAATTCATTAAAAAAACACAAAGAAAAAAGTTAAAAAAAAACCCATAAAAGTATAGAAAACGAAAAAAAAAGAAGAAAAAAAAACAGAAAAAAAAACAAGAAAAGAAAAGGTAACTCGGTGTTTTCTCGTGGACTTGCACAATGAAACACTAAATAATTTTAGTTTATTGTTAATTAGATTAGATTAGATGGTGCAAAAAATGGAAATAGCAAGAAATTTGAGTCCATATCTTTAATTATTGGAAAGACATTTTCAACTACCATGGCACATCATAGACGGATTTGGACACAAGCAGTCCAGAAAAGTTAAGATCGTTTGACAAATGACCCTCCTTTCACAATCTCAAATAATAGCAAGTAATCTGATGTCGCTCTCGTGCCCACCAACCCAGCGGCTAAACACCGCAACCCACGCCAATGCTGCTCCGTATAGCATGGCGGTAGATCCAATGCGCCAAAGGCGAGGATCTAGTTTGCTGTCGCTGTCTTTCACTCTAGTTAGACTTGAAAATAATGTGCTGTTTACTCTTGGTTTTTCTAAAGATTTTTTCACAAGTTGTTGCTTTCAACGGCGGAAGCGCCCCTTCTTTTTTAAATGAAATCCCTATCTTTGATAAAATAAATAAATAAATAAATAAAAATTACGCTGAGGTCATTTTTAACTCTGTTTTTATTCTTGAAAAACATTCACGATCAAAATGATTTTTAAAATTATATAACATATTGCTTCCTCACAAAACAATAATCAACAAAATAGTTAAAATTATAAGTTTGTCCCAAGTTTAAAAAAACCCTAGCAATAGCAACCCCTTTCTCTTCTACCCTAATGGCTAGGGATGATCATTTTCAGTTTGATTTGGTTTTTATATTAAAAAAATAACTAAACTAAATTTTTTTAAAAAAAACCGAAACCGGTTCAAATCGACTGGTTTCGGTTAGGTTAGGTTTTTTAGGAAAAAACCTGTTCAAACCGGTTTGACTCTGTTTTTCCGGTTTGGCTCGGGGTTTTTCCGGTTTTTTTGTTTGGGTTCGATTCGGTTTGGTTTTTTCGGTTTTAGACTTATAAACCCGAAATCAAACTAGCCGGTTTTTTCAAAATTTTAATCGATTTAATTGATTTTTTTTCACGGTTCGATTTTTTCAGTTATTTTTTTTTAATTTTCTTAGTTTTTTTCTCCCCCTACTAGTGGTCACTTCTTCTCTTTGTACTGCCGTCGCGGGGCAAAGATGCACGAGCCTTGTCCATCCTTTATACAGAGCAGCTATGAATAGTTTCTATAATTTCAATCAATGTGTACAAGCAATAAAATAAATTCTGCTGATACCAACAAATATTTTCCTTTCGAATCAATTTACACAATTCCTGGATTTTTTTCGTTGCCCCCCATTTTAATGGGTTTTGTTGATAAATTAAAATAGGATAATTAGGGCAATCAAGAGGAATTTTGAAGATACAACATTAATTGTCCATTGAGCTTTACGTTGACCACACTCTTTTCATCCTCATCCTCATCCTCTACACAACAACTAAATCCATTCAAAATTTCAAAACCCTAAAAAACATAATTTATAATATTAGAAAAAAAAGAGTTGGAGAGAGATAAAGGTGATTATTGGTGCTTTTTGAGATCCATTATTTTTTATAAATTGTGTTTGTGAAACCTCTATTAATTCTTTGATGGATCATTTATTATTTGTTCGAGTTTCTGTATAAAAAAATTTAATTATTTTTTATTTAAAAATTTATGTTAATCTACCATGTAAAGTGTAATTTTTTTAAAAAAATAAAGTAAAAAAATAATTAATTATAAGATGTTAAATATAATTTTTCCAAAGAAAAAATTAATGTGTTTTAAGTTGAGATTTATATGTTCACGTATGCCTTGTCATGAGGTTGATTAAAATGATTGGTTCTACAATCATTTAATCAACTATTTAATGATAATATTATTAAAAGAATAATTTAGATAATAAAAGATGTTGATTTTATAAATTTTAACTTTGAAATTATTATCTAATTTTTTTCTTCTAAATATACCAAATCAATAAAAGATTCTTAAAATCATTTTCAGGATTTCACAAGTTAGCCTCTATCTATTTCCTTACTATTAAAACTTGCATTGTTGAATTTTTTTATGAGTTTTTAATTGTATTGTTTGATTACACTTATCACTTTATTAGGATTTTTATTTATCAAAAAAAAAAAGTTTCATTGATTGAAATTGGGTAATTTTAAAGCTCATTGCATGGCAATTACACAACATATAAGAGCAGAAAAGAAAAAAACAGCTCCTAAAAAAACAATTAGCAAAGTCTAAACCTAGACTCATATTAAATATATGCCTTAAACTATGCTAGGGAGACTGTTGCTTTTATACTTCACCTTCTCCATGTTTTATCATGATCTTCATATTCATATCCTTCACTTGCAAGAATTGAGAACAACTATTTGTTTTTTGAAAAGTGAATTCCGGAAAAGTAAATTCCAGAAAACTGAATTCTGAAAGTGAATTATTTTTTGATATTTGGTAGTGTAATGTAAAATAAGTTGGAAAACATTTTTCCAGTGTTTGGTTTATGTCATGAAAAATAAGCTGGAAAATAACTTATTAATGTTTTATTATTTTCAAGTTTATTAAAATAATAAAAAAAAATCTTACAAATTAAAAGGTTGAATGGGAATGAAATTGAAAAAAAATATAATTTCATAAATTATCTCAAATAAAATAAATAATAATCAAAATAATAAAGATCAAATCTAAAAAATAAAAAAATTAAAAGATGAAGAAATTAAAATAATAATAATTAACATTTCATAAATTATTTCAAATAAAATAAATAACTATAAAAAGAATGAGGACCAAATTTGATAGATAAAAAATTTCAATTAAAAAATGATAAGGAAAAAGCAAATAACAATTATAAAAATAAAGATCAAAATCAATATAAAAATTAAATTCTAAGGGATGAAATTGAAAAACAAATATTCAAAACAAAATATATATAGTAATCAAAAGTTTAAGGACCAAATTTGATATAATCAGCAAATAATATGACACTTCTAAATTTTTCACAACTTCCGGAAAGTGTTTTCCACCCAAAATAAAAGGAAAATATTTTCCTGGAAACCAAGTTAAATTTTTCTTTGACTAGAAAGTGTTTTCCGTTGATCGGAAAGTATTTTCTGTTGACCAACTTTTCTAATGGCAAACAAACACAGGAAAGTTTGAAAAGTAGTTTTCCAGAAACTAGTTTCTAGGGAAACAAACACAGCCTTATAAATGGTTGAAATATCCTCTAAATCAAATTAGAGGAGGGGACAGAGAGATGTGGAACTCCAATTCTCCCTTCAATAGAAAACACAACATCTCCTCGACCACACCAAGCAATCCAATAAACTTATATTGATGGTCGATGCAATGTCATGGGTCATGCTAGATTTTTTAAAACGTAAAAAGAAAAGAGTTAAGGCGATGCTAGGATTTCTAAAAAAGTAAAAAAAAATTAAGACTCAAGTCATTAAATCGATTGAGTTTAATAAGTTACATTAATTTAATAACATAAAAAAACCCTAATTTAATAATGTTAAAAATTAAGTAAACTCGAGCGAATCTCCTAGATCCGACTTAATCTTTCAAAATCTTAACTCGTGAAATCTCAAACCTAAGTTTAATCAAAAAGCTCAATTTCCAAGAAAAAAACAATGTCATCTCGTGTTAACCTATTAAGCATGTGACATAAGTCATTTGACAAAAAGCACAAAAAATGGAAAACCTCGAAACTGAATTTTTAACTAATCAAATGTTGAGGAAAAAATTGAAGAAAAAAAAATCAATTATGCAAAAGGATAAAAAATCATGAGCAATTATAAGCCAAAATTAGACTTAGGCCCACCCGGGTCAACCCACCAAATTCACATGTCAGATTATGAGATCGAGTAACCTGATAGAAAAGAAAATAAAGAAAATCATGAAACCCTTTATATATATATTAAACCGTCATTAGCTTTTAAAACTCATGACCCAGGTCATTTGACCAAAAATACCAAATATGAAAAAATCACGAAACTCAATTCTCTACCAAATAAATATTAAAGGATATGAATTTTTTTACAAAAATTCAACCACACCAAAGGATCCATAAGAATAAAGAGTAATTAAAGGCCATATAAAATGTGCGAGTTTACTCGGATTAACCTGCCAATTCCACGAGTCAGGTCATGAGATTGAGAAAGAAAATAAGTAAAAATAATAATGTTAACCCGTGTTAACTTATAAAGCTCGTGACTCGGGCCATTTGATGAGAAACACCAAACCTGAAAAAAATCATAAAGCTTAATTTTCAATAAATCAATGTGAAAGGATGAGATTAAAAGAAAATTAATTATACAAAATGATCCAATAGAAAAAAATAAAAATTAAAAGAATGATGATCAAATTTGAAAAAAATAAGAGGATGGATAATTTTGGATTGAAGGGTTAAATTGAAAAGAAAAATTCACAAAATAATTAAAAGAAGAAGTTACCAAAAGAATGAGGATTGAATTAAAAAAAAATAACAAATTAAATATTTTTATTAAAGGATGATATTGAAAATAATTCAAAGTTTATAAAAAGGGAAAATTAAGAAATAAAAAGAATCAGGATCAAAATTAAAGAAAAAAATTAATAAATTTAGTTTGAAGGACGAAATAGAAGAAAAATAAAAAACCTACAAAAAAGCCAAGGACCAAAAATACAAATCAAAGAATGAGGACCGACACTCAAATACACCCAACTAAGAGGGCTACCATGAAATTTTAAATGGTCAGCGTGAGTTTCAAGGAAGAACAGAGAGAAAAACATTGTCGGTGACAATATGCCGAGAAACAACCAACACACGTCATCTCTTGAGGAAGAGTATGCTGCATGGAATCCAGTCACGTGACGAAAGGAAGTTTTTCATCATTGGAGTCAAGCCCAAAACCTGAAATTAACCCAAAACCAAAAATCTTACCAAGGTCATATCTATTTTTTAGGTGTTTTCAAGGTAAAAAAACCTAATATTAATCCTCCTTATCATATGAAATCTTTTGACACTTAAATCGACCGTTTTGGTTGCCGAAATCTTCTCCAATGACAACTTTATCTCTCTTAACTGAAATCTAGCAACCTTCCTCTCTCTCCTCCACCTAAAAAAGGATAAAAAAAAAAAGAAAAAATAAAGTTTAGTACCGGTTATTTTTTTAAAATTATAGGTACCGATTACCAAGTAGCTTAAAAAACGAGAGAACTAAAATGAACTTTTCAAATAAATTACAGACTTGCAATCTATTTTATATATTTTTTTCACTTTAGTCCTCTATTTTTTAATTTAACCTCCACCCTAAAAGAAATATGCAATTTGGCTCTAATTTGGGCTCAAAATGGCTCAATTGTACTAAAGAGAAATTTGAGGACCAAGTTAAAAATTAAAAAAATTCACTTTGCAATCCATGGTGAATTGTGAGATCATGAACAGTGAAAATAACAATAGTGTTTTACCTATAAGCTTTAATTTTGTTAATAAAGTCTAGTTTCATCTTTAAGATTAAGGTTACGTGTACTTTAAAATTGATAAGATTTTCTATCACTTTCTTCTATTCATCATCAAGTTTATTAACTATGGCATCAAAATAAAAGCTATATATTCTTCCAATATTGAGAAGTCATTGTTAATTATGGAATTAAAACAATTTATTATTAACTATGTTGTGATTGATTGGTGGAAATGTTTGTATTCATCATTGGTTATAATATTTAATATTTTCATTTGTGGAAAGGTTGATGAGCGTCACTAATACATTGACTAGAAATAGTCATTAATCAAGAAAAAGATGTTTGCCTTACATAGAGAGTGGTGCACTATCACCATTTGCTAGAAAAGATGGTGCATTGCATAAAAATATGTAGTTGCATAAAGAATATGTTAATTAATCATAAAAATATTGTTTGTATAAGGTTGTGCATGGTGACGTATTTTAACTCACCAAGACTAAAAAAAGATTGCGTGCTAAAAGTGATAATTTACTGGGTGTAGCCATTAGACCGAGGCTCCAACAGTGACAAAAGGTTATCACCTTCTAGCCACGATGTTGTTGTTTGAGCAAATGCCTAAACCACAACAATTGAGCATATAGCCCAAACAAAAAATAAATTATTATTATTATTATTATTATTTGGTTTAGAAACCCATGCACCATAACTTATGATCTTCATTGCTTTGTTCACATAATTGTAATCTAACTTTGAGTAATTGGTACGGTTTAAAACCATATCGCACAATTACCATCTAAATTTATTATGATTTATCATCAACAAGATCTATGGAGGCTAATCATTCCATTTGATATGGGCTAAAAAATTAATTATTCAATTATAATGTATGCCTATGCCACATTCACATGCCTTAACTAGTCTTTATTAATGTCCACACACACTAAAATAAATTTCTTTCTTTATAATAAGATGGCAAAAACTTTGATTTTATTTATATGTTTTTGTCAATTTTTTAATTGTATCATGTGTTATTCAATTTTGTCTAATTTCAACCTACTAACAATTGCATTACATTTTCCCATTAAAATGCTAATATGAATAAATAAATAAAAAGAAGCAGATAACTAACCAAAACAACAATAATAACTAGTCAAATGACTTGTGTTTCACTATAATGTATCAAAAGTTTTTTTTGTAACGGAAAAAAATACATAGATGCTTATAATTCATTTTTATGCATTGAGAAAATTTTTAAATATAAACTAAAAGTTGATGTGTGTTTTTAATAAAATTGATAGAGAATTATATATGTCAATAAATATAAAAATAAGTTGTTAAAGTTAACCAAAGACTCAGTCAAGAAGTTGAAAAATGGATGTAGAATAAGATATCTTATCTCATGTTGTGAGAAGCTCTTAAAATATTTTCATCTAATTATACATCAAAAGATTATTTTGTTTTTGCAAGAAAAGTACTAATTTAAATTATATTGAAATAAAATTGTTTTATAGTATAATTGTTTATTTTCTTATCATATATGTTTTTTTGAATATAGCTTTTGGAGGCATGTTGTTTGTTTGCTAAAAACTAAAAGTAATTAGAATAAATATAAAAAAAAATTCTAAAGATCTAAAATAAGGATAAGAAATAAGGTATATCCTTAATTAAAACCCTCTTTATCTTATTAATACAAACTTTTTTTTTGTGATAGTTTTTTTACTAGAATAATTATTTTTTAAATAACAACTTATCAGAACCACAAAAGCAAGTTTTAGTAAAGAAAAAAAACTTGTGTTTGATATTCTTTATATATATATATATATATATATATATAAAGAATAATATACAATGTGTTGCCTTATGTATGATTATTGTCCATCTTAGATGCCTAGAAAGTTGAGTTTAAACCCTTTTAACACAAAACCCATTTCCAACACTTTTTTAACCTGAAAATGCATGTAAAACACCCTAGACACCTCAATAAACCCATTAATAACCTTAAATTAGCCTTTAATCTTCCTAAAAATGAAAAATCAACTCGATTAAAAAAACTCTCGAGCCCTGATCTACCTTTTCCTCGTAGATGAAAGGTTAAAAAACCATAACGAAATTCTTCTTATTAGATGAAACTTATCGACAAAAAGAACAACTTTTTTGGTGGTTGGATTGTGGCAAACCGACACACTTGCTCTCTCCTCTCATGTTTCCTTATGACTTTCTCTTTTTCTCATCTCTAAAATCTAGGGATTAAAAAGTAAATAAAATAAGGTTTTGAACCAAAATATAAAACTTCAAGAAACATGACCAACAATGAAAAAAAACCTTGAGGATTAAAATAATAAAAAATATGCTTATGCATTGTGAAAAAAAAGAGGCTGGATATTTATTTTAGTTTCAAATTCAGTCCCCGAAGTTTCAATTGTTTTGAATCAATCAAATTGAATTTTATTTTGTCAAATCAAGCATTAACCCAATATCGAAACTTTTTATTGACATTGCCAAAACCCCATATCAAGCCAACCAAAATAAATCATTAAGTCCAATCGTATATTAATTTAACATGAAAGGATCAAATTGAAAAAAAAATCTAGTAACTAAAAAAATTGAAATGACAAAAAAAGAAAAAAAAAAGGAAAAAAAAGGAAAATATTATGGGTCATTGCTGCAATCCATAGTTGATTATGTCTTCCTCTAATATTGCATTTCCATCTTTTTTCTTAATATTTCTTTTATTTTGCATTGTCTCATATGTTCATGATTTCAAACATCATTCCATGATTTATTGAACGTCAATTTTACAAAATCGAACTATATTTGCTGTTAAAAATAATTATTAAAATAATAATAATTAAATTTGATATAAAAACAATTGGTAGCCTTGTTTATTATTTTGGAGAGAGTAAGATGTGGAAATCAAGGAGAAAAGAGAAATGAGAGAGAAAAAAAAAAAGAATGAATCGCTAGAGCCATGCCATCATCACACACTGCTAGAAAAGAAAGCCTCCACCTAAACTATTCCAAAGGCATAAAGGGAGATCATCGTAAAAGCTTGGAGGAAGTCACACGTGTTGCCATAATATGGTAGACTTCCTCACACGATGGTGCGTGTGTTACACGAGCTAGAGAACATCACCTTTTTATTTAATTTAGTCTCTAATTTGGTAAAAAATAAGCTGAACATTTGTTTTAATTTCTAATTCAGTTTCTAAAGTTTTAATAATTTTGAATCAATAAAATTGAATTTCATTATGATAAATCAAGTACAAATCTAATGTTAGAATTTGTTTTCGAGAATAAGCTAACCAAAATAAATCATGTATGTCAATCCTAAATTAACTTTAATATAAAAGATCAAATTAAAAAAGAAACTTTCGTGATAAAAAAAATCAAAGAATAAAAAAAAAATATGAGCAATACTACAATACAAATAGATTGTTTCTATGTGTAAAGGAAAAAGACGATGAGTTTTAGCTTCTTTTTAATAATAATTTAATAATTAATTAATTTAATTAACAACAACAGCAATAATAAAATCGAAGCCGGTTCACCTTGCGATGTTAGGGTCCGGTTCAGACGTAATAAAAAACCGAAATTGACAAAAGTGTTATCGAGTGATCCTGGTCTCTTCCTCTTCTATCCAGAAAGCCAAAGATTTATGATTACCAAAGCAGCAAAATTGAAACTCCCTTAAAAATGGCCATAAAATCACAGTTAATTTCAGGATTAACCCTGCCATTGCCACACCCTCCTTCTACTTCTTCAAGCTCCAACAACAACAGCAACAGCAACAATAATACTATTTTGAGTCTGGTGAAGAGGAGGAATCTCAAGACATCGTTTTTCAATGGTGGAGGTACGTGCTTTATTTGTAGTTGTCTATGTGTTTATAGGTATCTGTTTTTTTTTTAAATTTTGGTCCCTAAATTTGATCCTTTTTTGGATATTTAGGTCCTTTTTTCCATCGAAGTTTGGTGCTTTATAGTGTTGAATGTGAACTGAGAGGAGACCCAGATGCTATAATTCGCTGTTTTTTATGTTAATGGCCTTTTTTTAGCGATATGAGTGAAGGATTTTTGGATTCTTTGTCTTGTGTGGATTTTCTTATTCAAAAGATTATACAAGGATAGGCAATTGGTAGCTTTAGAGTAGTAATTGTGTGGAGCCCAATCGTATGTTTCTATAATTGGTTTCTTTTAGGGGTGATAAATAAGGAGACCCTTTTGGATAAATTTGTAATATCTACGGTGGAGTGTTGTGATTGTGAGGTGGAGTTTGGTAGGGGCTGATTGTTTGAGGACCAATGAATTCAACAGAGTGTTACAAGTCACAAAAGTTGATGGGGTTGGCTGTATGGATGTTCTTGATTGTTTTGTTCGGTTTTGGGCTGAATGTTGTTTGTGAGCTTTTGGTATTCTGAATTTGAGTAATTTGATGTAGATCTTTAACAAGTTTAATAATGGTATTGTCACAAGCATAACAGAGTATCTCTATATAAATGCCAGCAATCTGATTCAGAATACACATTTCTGCAGTTGGCACTGCACTTGTGCGTTTAAACACATATTTGCTGAATTTAATTTTGTTTGCAGTTGAAGCTCTAAAAATTACTAGGATTAGGACCGGTCTATCCACTCGGTCCCATTGTTATGGACATGGTGGAGGTGCTCTTGGAACTCGTATGAACCTTTTTGATCGGTTTGCTAGAGTTGTGAAGGTGAGATCCTGGATTGTTTACCTGTATTTATGGACTGATACTGGGGTGTTCGTTAATGACCACCATTGCTAACAATTGTTACTTTTTCTACATTAACCAACATGGTTTAGCTTTCTTCTGTCACAGTCATATGCAAATGCAATTGTAAGTTCCTTTGAAGATCCTGAGAAAATTCTAGAGCAGACAGTACTTGAAATGAATGATGACCTAACAAAGATGCGTCAGGCCACAGCACAAGTAATTGATCTTGCATTTATTTCCTTCTTTAGTTACTATTGGTTCTCTCTTCCTTCTTCTCTTCATCTTTTCTCTTCTTCTTCCTCCATATATGAAGGTATAATATGTTTAGTATTTAACACCGAAATGGCAGTATCATTAATGAATATAAAATCTCCAGGCTTCTCAATATCCTGCCTCTGTGGAATTTCTTTATTCTTCCTCCTTTTCCTTTATGATGTTCTTTTATATTTTCTCTAGGTTTTGGCTTCTCAAAAGCGTTTGGAAAATAAATATAATGCTGCACAACAAGCTTCTGAAGAATGGTAACCATGGTTGGAGTTACTATTACAAACAAGGGAAAACTCAATTAGATTTGTTATTTTGACTGCATTCTTATGGTATAAATGAAGCATTATTTTGCATTGTGTAGGTACCGTAAGGCACAACTTGCTCTTCAAAAGGGAGAGGAAGACCTTGCACGTGAAGCTCTTAAGAGGCGTAAAACCTATGCTGTAAGTTCAATGTTCCTGAAAGAGACTATGTGGTGTTTGAATTTGTCCATTTCTAGCTTCTGTTTTGCACCATGTACCTCTGTATTACAAAGCAATAATGATACTTGGACTAAAGGTCTACTGGTATCAAACAAGGTTAACAATGCTAAATGCTACTGCGTTGGCATTCAAGCCTTGTTGCACTGCTGTCAGAAAGAGATGGAGAAAGAGAGCGAGAAAAGGAAAAATCTTTTTTCTTGAATTAACAGTCCATAAGAATTTGTGGGTTAATTTAGATGTAACCTCTCTGCTAGTTCCATCATATGTTTTCATACTTTATGATCGTGTAATTTTGTTTATTTTATTACTGCTTTAATATATTGTGCTAGCAAAGAGTAATTCAATCTAGATGATGAGAACACATCAGTAACTAATATCTTCCATTTTCTTAATTTTTTATCAATTCATAATTTTCTACTTTGAGTATCCCCAGTCTGTAAAGAACCTAGGATAGATGATTTTTTATGAATGTTGTTACTTTGATTGGCAGCTTTGTGTTCACAGTAGCTTCTGATAAATAATGCTTAATCTAGAAGAGCAAATATTTTATAGGGTTGTTCCTCAACTTAATGCCCTCTTATCAAGTGCATTCTTTATCACCTTCAAAACAAAAAACTTAATTCCCTCATGTTTACTGAACACTGTTACTTCTTAAATAACAAATGTGGAAGTTGCTGTTATTTGTTGTTGATAATTCAGGTGTGACTGTAAACAAAGAGTTGTTCAGATGTTGCAAGCTGAATGTGGAAGTGTAGTCAAATTTACAAAGGAATCCTTGGGAAAGTTAATTGTTCTGCTTTCATTTTTGCAGGATAATGCTAATTCTTTCAAAGCACAACTTGATCAACAGAGAAGTGTTGTTGAAAATCTCATCTCTAATACTCGGGTATGCATCTTCTTATGATTCCTACATCGTGCTTCTTGTGAAAATAGCTTGTGTATTGTCATTGGTTTGGCCTGTCATAAACTGAACATTCTTAGGTAATGGTTCATCCTGTACTCATGAATTTATTTCAAGTATGGTACATAAACATTTATGAGATATGGTAGAAAATACATTTCCTGCCAGGAACAGAATGAACATGTTCAATAAATGTCGAAGTCCTACTTAGTTTTGGGTTGAATTCAAGAAGAGAGTTTTGGGTTGAATTCAAGAAGAGGCATGGATAGAAATAAGGTATTAACTTATTGTTTGTGATCAGTTGCATAGTAATAGTTTGCGTTCTTAAATGGAAATAAGTTGGAGAGATATGGAGGCAATT
>Ga0325410_1007045_pt1 | contig 12319 bp, 10 predicted proteins | sample PopdelMetagenome_16_FD_206182 | JGI IMG/M metagenome (GOLD analysis project Ga0325410, IMG submission 206182) | Populus deltoides microbial communities from Bellville, Georgia, United States - Xylem-PdIQD-R3 | ecosystem: Host-associated > Plants > Phyllosphere > Stem > Wood/Secondary xylem... | reverse complement strand
TCACAAATGTTTTTCTTTTCAATGATTTAGTACTATATTCACTTTTTATTTCATTAATTTCACTATTTTTATCTTGATTAGGTTTCTTTAATTTAATTTAACCCATTTTACTATTGGTTAAATTTCTTATCTTTTAAATACTCAGAAAAATTATAACCGAGGGTTTACATGTACCTTAACATTTTTATTGTTTTAAAGTTATATCTTTCCAAACTTGTGCAATTTGATGATCAAGGGCATGATTTTGACTATAATTATTATAATTTTTTTAACGATATAAGTTATTTGTGGATTTTATATCCGTAAAATTAAAATACCTATTCATTCATCACAATTTCTTATGTAAACTATTAACATATCAATTGATATATTACTCTGTTTTAGCTGGCAAATATATAGAATAAAAGTTGTAAATTGGCATGCTTGACCCTTGGAGTAATTAATGTTAAATGGCCTATCAAAATTTGAAGGGACTCATTTCTTGTAAATGACGAAGTAAGTGGGTCGATTTGTCCAAGAAGTAAAGGAATCAATATGAATAAAATAAAGGTGTTTGGACTTTTCTATTGTTTATTTTATTTTTATTTTAATTGGTTATATTGTTAATTACTACTTGATTGAAATTGTTAATATATAATTAGTTAAAATATTTTACTTACGATTTTACGATCTTACGATTCAAGTTTATATTGTATATTCCGTGTTATGTCAAAAAAGCGTTTTTGACAACCTTGCATACAGCTAATCGTCAGGGAATGTCTCTCTTATTGTTTCAGTGGGTATATCCTCGGTCCTTAGTCGGCTCAAGTGATCAGCTACATGGTTTTCAACACCTTTTTTGTTTTTGATCTCAAGATCAAATTCTTGTAAAAGCAAGATTTACCTAATCAATCTTGGTTTTGACTCCTTTTTCTTCAAAAGATACCTTAAAGCTGCATGGTCAGTAAAAATAACAACTTTTGTACCAAGTAAATATAACCTGAGTTTTTCAAGAGCAAACACTACTACAAAAAGTTCATTTTCAGTTGTATGGTAATTGCATTGTGCTCCGTCCAACTTGCGGGATGCATGTACAATCACATGCAAATTCTTCCCTATTCTTTGCCCTAGCACAGCCCCTACCACATAATCACTCGCATCACACATTATCTCGAAAGGGTAATCCAAGTTTGGTGGTTGGATGATAGGGGAAAATGTGACCCACCTCTTAAGTTCATCATGGGCATCTTTACATGCTTGATCGAACACATAATCCACTTCTTTGGATAATAATTAGCACAAGGGTGCCGTAATCTTCGGGAAATCTTTGATAAAGCGTCGATAAAAACCTGCATGGCTAAGAAAAGAGCGAACTTCCCTCACGCATGAGGGGTTAGGCAATGATGAAATAACGTCTATTTTAGCTTTATCAACCTCTAATCCATGCGAAGACACAACATGCCCAAGAAGTATTCCTTGTTCTACCATAAAATAACACTTTTTCATAGTTCAAGACAAGGTTAGTTTTAATGCATTTTTCAAGACTAAAGATAAATTTTACAAACACTTATTAAAAGAATCACAATACACCATGAAATCATCCATGAAAACCTCAATTATACTTTCAACATAGTTAGAAAAAATACTCATCATGCATCTTTGAAAAGTTCCGGGTGCCTTACAGAGACCAAAGGGCATTCTCCTATATGCATATGTACCAAATGGACATGTAAATGTAGTCTTTTCTTGATCCTTAAGATCAATAACAATCTGATTATAACCACTATATCCATCGATAAAGCAATAAAAAAACTTACCTGTTACACGTTCAAGCATTTGGTCCATGAATGATAATGGGAAATGATCTTTGCGTGTAGAAAGATTAAGATTTCTATAATCAACACACATTCTCCAACCACTCGAGATGCGAATTGGAACGAGTTCATCATTTTTGCTCTTTACCAACGTGATTCTGGTTTTTTCAGGCACCACATGGATAAGCGCCACCCATTTATTATCCGTGATGGGGTAAATGACTCCTACATCTAATAGTTTCAAAATCTTAGCTTTCGCTACCTCCATCATAGGCGGATTCAACCTTCTTTGCATTTCCCTCATTAGTTTCACATTATCCTCCAATAGTAGGTGATGTATACACATCGAGGGACTAATGCCCTTGATGTCGGCTAAAGTCCATCCAATGACTGTTTTGTGATCGCACAACAACTTCAAAAGTTTTTCCTCTTGTGCACTTGTAAAACCTTTTGTTGTGATAACGGGAAGTGTATTGTTGTCGCCAATGAATACATACTTCAAATTATAGGGCAAAGGTTTCAATTCTAACTCGGGGGCCTGTAAAATAGATGGCAAAAGCTTTTTATGTGAAAGTACTAAATCAACAATGACATTACCAAGAGGAACGGTTTGCAAAGCCAATGCTGATTCGTGCATGTTTTAGGGAACACATATATGCCTCTCCATCTCTTCTATCTTAGTAAAATCATAGCCACAGCTTAAAGCCACGCTTAATCCGTCCTCATGAGCACAATCAAAAACTTGTTGCACACATTTATCAACTTGGTCATAGCGTGTGATAGAATAACCATCTCTATATGGATATTTGATTGCATCATGAAAATTAAATTCAATCTTTTCATCTCCTACTTCATAGACAAAGTATCCTTACCACAATCAATTTTTGTATTGGCAGTTTTCAAGAATGGTCTCCCAAACAATATAGAAGTGTTGTTTGATGAATCACAAGAATCACGTTCCATATCAAAAATATAAAAATCACATGGAATAACCAAACTATCAATCTTGACTAGGACATCTTCTATCACACTAAGTAGATAAACAAAACTAGGATCCGCAAGTTGTATTACAATACTAGTTTTATTAAAAGGCTCAAGGCTAAGAGAATCATAAACATGTTTAGGCATAACGCTAATGGATGCACCTAAATCGCATAAAGCCCTTTTAAAACTAGCATTACCAATAACACATAGGATAGTAAACGCACCTAAGTCGTTTTGCTTCAAAGGTATATTCTTTTGAACAACAGCAGATACAACTTCACCCATACTTACCATTTTGTGGCCTTTTAGCTTGTAGGCTCTCTTGGTGGTACTCAATTCCTTCAAGAATTTGGCATACTTGGGAATTTGCTTGATAACATCAATCAAATGAATGTTGAGTTCCATTTTCTTAAAAACCTCTAAAATCTCTTTTTCTTTGTCCTCTTTCTTAGACCTGGAGAACTCACAAGAAAGGCTGGAATTGTTTTAAAAGTAGAATTCATTGAGTGAGGACTTACCTTTGGAGTGTTGGTTGTGGTTTCAATTTGTGAAGGAGGAGGATGTTTCTTCTTTATGTTCAATTCGGTTTCTATCTCCTCTTCTTCCTCCATCTCAATTTGTTTCAACCTTTGTTCTTCAAGTTCTTTCCCACTTCGCAGCATGATCGCACTAACATTCTCTTTTGGATTCAATGTTTAGGAGGGCAATTTTCCATTCATTTGTGCTTTCAATTTCCCCACACTTAAAGCTACTTTGCCCCATTTGCTTCTCCAAGTTATGAATACTTGACCTTGTTTTCTGTTGAAAAGATATGACATTTTGTTACAAGGTCACAGTGTTAGAAGCCAAAGTTTTCATTATCTCAAGAAGATCATCACTGAATGATGACCCCATAACATTAGAGTTTGTGAATGGAGGGGGCCATCTCGCTTGATAATTCTGTTAGGGTTGAAATCTATGGGGATGAAATTGTCAGCCTTGATTGCCTTGTTGAGGCGGGTTCCCATAGCGCAAGTTGGGATGATCTCTCCATTCGGGATTGCATGTGTTGGAAAAAGGATCATACTTACACTGAGGTTGTCCATTGAATACTGTATCAACTACATTAGCTTGTTCAATGTAACTTCTTGCATTGTTGGGCACATATCTGAAGCATGTCCTTGTGAAGAGCATATGGTACAAACTTTCACCTATTGTACATTTCCACAAGCCAAAGAATGCATAAGATTAACTTTATTCTTAAGGTTAGAAATACTTACCTCATTTACTCGTTTGCTTGGGAAGTCTCCACGTGTGCCAAATTGTTTCGAGTTGGCTGCCATATTTAAGATTAATTGGCGTGCAACTTTGAGTGTTTTATCTACCAATGCCCCTCCACTTGCCGCATCAATGATATTGCGGTCAGTAGGCGTCAGTCCTTCATAGAAATATTGAATGAACAACTGATCGGGTATTTGATGATGAGGGCATTGAATACACAATTGTTGAAATCTTTCCCAATACTCGGAGAGTGTCTCCTCATGAGATTGTCGAATCCCACATATTTCTTTTCTTATGTTGGCAACTAGAGATGTTGGGAAATACTTCTCAAAGAAAATCTTCTTCATGGCATTCCAAGTTCCAATGAAACCTGAGAGAATAGAGAAAAGACATGCCTTTGCTGCTCCTTTTAAAGAGAAAGGGAAAGCTTTCAACTTAACCTGTTCTTCATCAACTCCATTTGGTTTCATCACTAGTCCTGTTCAAAACATCGTTTCCCTTTAGGAAACAAAAGGTCGATACCTAATTCCACCAAAAAATTGGTTTTGAACAATAACTGTACCGTACTGTACATGACTGCCGCAAGAAAAAATCTCCTTTATTTTCCAAAAAAATAAATAACAATCACAACAAATAAAAATCGCAGCACAAGAATCAATTAAAATCACCTCCCCGACAATGACGCAAAAATTTGTTGCAATGTCACGGTTGCACAAATTAATTACCCTAGCTTAAAACACAACATACAAGATAGTATAGAGCAAGCAAGGGGTCGATCCCACGAGGAAGGTTCAAGTCTGATTTTTATGCTAGATGATATGCAATTTGGGGGGAGGGGTTTGGACGTTATGTAGGCTAAAGCAAAAGAAAACAAAAAACTATCAAGTGAAATTAAATAAAATCAGAAAATTATCAAAATAATAAACCTTTGTCACAAGTAAACATCCAATTATAGAAATCAGAACTGATCATAGAAACAAAACGCCAATTTATACTCTGAATATCTATCTTTTCTTATGTTGATTAGTTAACAGATCCGCTGTATAACTAATCCTAACCATCAAACAATCACAATATCCGCACTAGTAATTTAATTTAATGGCAGCCTTAAGAACTAAATGAGTTGATTAATCTAGACAACATAACTGTCCGTAGTCCATGTTTGATTTAATCAATCGAATGCTCTCCCTAAGATTACTAATCTAGATCCGCCACAATTATTAATCTCAGTTGCTTCACAAGTTTATATACCACAACTCCAGTTTTGATACCAAACTTAGCAATAGATTGTTCACAATAATAACTTACAGTCCGCTCTATCAATTAAAATAAACAATCATAGGAAATAAATGAAGGAGAACAAACATATTCATTTATCATATAAACTAAAAAGAAAAGGTAGAATAAATCTCACAGTTCTTGAAATCCAAAGGTTTCTATGTCCTTGCAACCAAGAATAAAAGTTTAGCCTTGCATGTTTGTTGAACAACTAATCAAAAAGAAAGAAAAAAAAATGATTTCGGGTTTGTGGAGGAGAAGGAGTGCTTTTTTCTCTCTTGGCTGGCTGCCCCCCTTCTCTTCTCTCATTCTTTTTATATCTTAGGAAACCCTAGTCTCTATTTTACAAAACAATCCTCCCTTAAGTAGACAGTTTACATTTAAGTACTTCAATAACTATTTTCCAAAAAAGAAAGAGAAATAACCTTGCATGAAATCTTCAAGCTTTGACTTAGAGAAGCTAAATTGCTGAAATAAAAACTTGGATGTTGTTTTGGATGCTTCGGGATGTAATTCGGACTCGTTTCTTCACAAAACCTGTTTGCTGGTAGAATTCATTTTTCATTTTAGAAAAATCTTATCACTCTTATATGACATCATTTTTTGTTGAACTTTGCTATGTTGATAGGTCTTTGAGTCGGGAATCCTAACAATTGAGTTTAAATTAAATGGAATTATATAGCTCAAGATATTTAAGTTGGAATGGCCGAAGGTCAACATTGGCAAATTGCAAGATTTGACTTTGAAGGCTGCAGTTTCCATGATCTTTCTTATTTTATTTTCTTGCCATAGATGTCCAGAAAGCTATGAATGTTAAATTTTAATGTCACTAGAACCACTTCATTTCAACCTCTAGAGCTTACTCTCTGCACAAAACATCGACTGAAGGTCAAATCTGTCAATTACATCCAATTTACTCCTTTTTCATCTCTCATCCAAAAGTGCCTTCAAAACATAAAACAAAGAATATTAAGGCATTATATATATAAAACATAGGCAAAACAGTAGTTGAATGTGGGTGAAACATGGTTGCATCAATTATATTGTTAGGGAGGTATCATCTTGTATAGGGACTAACTGTTTTTTTCAGCTTCGTTTACTTTTAATCTTCAATATTACTTGCATTTTGATACAAAAAAGATAAAGAATGGCTAATGCATATTGCAAGAAAGTTAGACCCATGGTATTTCAGGAAGGAGATCTAGTGTTGAGAAAGATTTGATTTGTACCTGGTAAAGATCAGAGCAAGTAGGTACCCAACTATGAAAGTCAATATGTAGTGAAGAAAGCATTCTTTAGGAGAGATGTGTTGTTGACAAGAATGCATGGAGATGACTTGCCTGTGAACTTTGAATCTCTAAAGAAATAATATGTGTAGTGTACTCATCTTTTTTAAATCAATAAAGTTTGGTTATTCATTTTCATTACATCTTATGTGTTTTGCAAATGATCTCAAAAGGCTCAACGAAAAACCTTTTTCAAAAATCATTTTCTCTTAAACAAAGATTTTCAAGATTTGACTTTTGCTAATGATTTTAAGAAAAATTAATGATATGTCAAGTGCAACTATTCACCTAACAACTCCCTAGGAGATGATTAAATACCTAGATGAATGATCCAACCATTAAAGTTTGTTGTGTAAAAGTTATATGAAACAAAGACAGTGAAGTTTTCGCGAGTTATGAACTATTTATCACTCCTGACCAATCTTGCTTGAAATGAGAAAAGACCATTTTTGATATCCTTCAATGATATATATGTCCTTTGCAGTCCTAATTTGAGCTGAAATGAATTCTTTTTCTTTATAAGATAATCTTGGCTAGGACCACACCCCATACTAGTCCAAATATTAGAAAATGATGAAAATAAAGGTATTTAAGAATGTCCACTAAAGATGAGAAAGTGGTCGGAAAACCCAAAAAAGGTAGAATACTTGTGAACAGAATTCATAAGATCTTGATTGAGGCCCCAACCAATAAGCCTAAAAAAAAGAGAAAAGAAGAAAAGAAAAAAGCTTTGCTAAATGACAAATCTTGAAAAAACACACAAGTAAAAGCTTCTCTTACGACTTCAATGAACAAACGAAAGGAAAATCATTAAGGAACTTGCAAATGGCATAGAAAAGGGCATTGGTATCTAGATATGAGTAGATAAAGAGATTTTGAAAAAAGTAAAGCCAATTAGGTGTTCAATCAAAGGTTTAGAGTGAAAAGAAAAACCTAGAAAGATTCTTTGTCTTAACTTCTAAACGTGATGGTCTTTCATAGCATAGCATATGCTGGAAGAATAGTAAAAAAAGATGAAAGGGCATAAAGGAGTGAAAGTGATCCTAGACCCATAAAAACCCTTAAACACCATTTAAGCATGTGAACTCCTTTTTTTGGTATTCATAAAATTCAACCTTCATTACATGCCTCGAAAAGTCAATTCTAATCAAGTAAGTGGGAAAGATTGATGAATATCGCTCTCAAAATGCAAGGAACCATTTATAAGAATCATGATGAAGTGAAAAAGTATTCGTCTTTGTTCACGTTTAGAAAATCCAAACACAAGACTTCAAACAAGTATTTGATCCTTTTGAACCACCATGATGAAATATATTTCTTCAAAGACTAATACAAATCATGAGAGTTGCATGAATATTGTTATTAGACATGTCATTGAGAAAATCTTAGGTTTTTGAAAAGACAAAGTAAATCTTTTGAAATATGTTTTTGGGAAAACACTCTAAAATAAAAACCAAAGCGTGTGTCATGAGTATTTGAAAAAACTGCACGAAAACAAACATTGTCACAAGAAAAAGAGTTTTCATTCATTCCCAATTAGGAAAAATATGATAGCATTCGCCACGCTCTATATACTCACAAAAGTGAAGGCTATAAAGGTAGCTCGACATTCAACTTTTGAAAGTAACTCGTACGAACTTACTCGAGTAAACTAGAAGAGAGAGCTAATAAGAGAGACCACTTTACAAATTACAACCCTCAGTAATAAAAAAGGAGATTATAAAGATAAAGGGGGGCTATATTTTAAAAGGCATGCATTGCATATGGTTTAACCTCAATTATGAAGTAGTGTTGGCATAGGATTTGACAATCAAGTGGAAAGGCGGTGGAATCTACATAGGTAAACAAAAGCCAAGAAATGACAATGACCATCCATAAGGTGTGGATTACTAAGGCCATAAAACAAGTTACTCGTTGTAAGAGTTTACCTTTGAAGAATTTTTTGTTTTAGAAAAATTTTGGAAGGACCGATGTAGATCCTAGTATTTGGAATTTGAAAAGGTTAGGTTGCCCATGAAAACAGTTTAATTTTAGAGCAGCTTTGCTGAAATTATTTTTAGAATTTGAAAAGGGTAGGTTGCTCGTGACTATAGACCAATTTTAAATTTCAAAATGTGCAGGTCGCTCGTGAAAACCAACTAATTTCAAGGAAGCATAGAACCTTGCTGAAATTATTTTTGAAATTTGAAAAAGAATAGGTCACCTGTGAAAAATAGACTAATTTTTTAATTTTAAAATGGGTTGGTCACCCGTGAAAATAGACCAATTTCAGGAAAGTATGAAGGCTTTCTGAAATTCTTTTTGAAATTTGAAAAGAGTAGGTCACCCGTAAAAATAGGTCATTTTTGAAATTTCAAAATGAGCAGGTCGCTTGTGAAAATAGACCAATTTCAAGGAAGTATGAAGGCTTGCTGAAATTCTTTTTTGAATTTTAAAAAATGACAAGTCACCTGTGAAAATAGACCAATTTCAAGGAAGCATGAAGGCTTGCTGAAATGCTTTTTGGAATTTGAAGAAGGACATGATACCCGTGAAAATAGATCAATTTTTTTGAATTTCAAAAGGGATAGGTTGCCCATGAAAGTAGATCAATTTTTGAATATTTTAAAAGAAGTAGGTTACCCATGATAATGAGTCCATTTTCTTTTAAAAAAATAAAAGGTTGTCCGTGAAAATAGACCAATTTTTTAATTTCTAAAAGGGGCAGGGGCAGGGGCAGGGGCAGATCACCAATGATAATGAGACAATGTTTTATTTTTTTTAAAGCTAAGTCTTTGAAATTCTAAGATGGGTGGATCACCAAGCAAGATTGACATACACTTTTTCTTTACAAGATCACTATTTAAAAACTTGATTTGATTTTACTTCGTAAGCATTATAAAGAGGAGGCATTTGTTGTTACTCACTTTTGACCCTATAAAAAAATCAAGAAAAAAATAGAAAAAGAAAATCCAAAATACAAAAGGATATACATGAAGAAAGCCTAGAAGATTATCTAAGTTGATGAATGAACAAAATGACAAGTGGATAAGAGAACCAAAAGTGCAAGAAAAAAATTGAGGAACTAAAGTGAATTTGATTTGCTTAGTCACCAAGCAATTGGGAGGGAAGAGACAAAAACATTTTCCTATAACACAGTGAAGGAATCTCACATAAAAAGGGGGAGAACAAAAAAATAAAAATAAAGGAGGCAAAAAAAATAATCTTTCTCATATTCTCTCCCCACATACAACAAAAAAACCTTAGCCCCATTACACTTAAATCTTGCCACCAACTACTTAAGAAACAACTACACATCCACATGCATGTTTACTTCATCTCCCGGCCTCCTTGCCATCAACAACACAAACCATCCTACACGCTACTATCGATAACTTCTCTCACAACACCTACACAAAGTTTTCATCCTGAAACCAAAACTCTTAGCTAGAGATTGTTCTTTTTACAACCCTTCATGTTTTACTGTGAAGAGACCAAACCTAAAAGCTCACACCTTTTCACCACAGTGCCTACCTTTATTCTCTTTAACATAGCTCACAACCATCATGAGTAGCCTGCCACTATGCAAACCTCCACCTCATAGTGTTATCATTTCATCTATCCATTTGAAGCCACCACAAATCAACTCACCATCATCGTCGACCACATTCCCCCACCAACAGGCACCAGCTCCTCAACATCACAACAACCTCTGCCAGCAACAAACCCGACAACGCTAGCTCTAGCAGCATTGCCTCTATGAATACAACTACTAACTTCTCTTCTCTTTTTAGCCGTGAACCAATGACCCATCAATAACCATCCAACTAGCCCTCCCCACACACAATTCTCCACTTGTGGTAGCAGCAGCAATGACCATTTAAAGAAGAAATAGTGAGAGAGAAGCAGATTTAAAAAAAGGAAAAGAAAGAAAAAGAATCAAAGTTTGTTGTGTTTTATGTCTTGCTTTTACAGGTTTTCTTATGTTACACCATAGGCATAGGAGTGAAGAGGAGTGGAAGAGTTGCCCGATCCATGTCATCATGCGCCTCTCAAAATGCTGGAGGGTCACCTGCACGTGCTGCCAGTGGCAAAAGCATGTGAGACCCGTGTGTCACCACTACTCCAATGGTCCTAGAATCTTTTAGCATGCTTCTTAAGTTTTTAGCAATCTCTCCAATTCTTCTCTAACCCTTGGTGATTTGTAAACTTATGTAATTTTTGGGTGTGTGAATAATTAGTGAAAATATGTGAATGTGTGTGTTTGTATTTTATTTTATTTTGTGTTAAATAATTAAAAAAAGGTGAAAAAATGTTTTAATTGCATATGACTAAAAAATGAATTCTGGTCGTAGCATATGACCCAATCCTTGCAAAGATTTCATTTTATTTATAAAAAAAAGAGAAAAAAATGTTTTATCATTATTTTAGAAACATTTTTTGTATCTCTTTGCATTTTGTTTTGATGAATTTACAACAGGTTTGCAAATTTCCTATAGGATTTGGCTAATATTTCAATATCCCTAAGTTTCTTTTTCTTTAACTAAAAATTAATGGTTAACATTTTGGTATAAATATTGAACCTACAAGTCGGCTAATATTTAAATATCAGGAGTTGATTAGAAAATTCTCAGAAGTTTTTTAATATTCACTAATTTTAATTGTTTATTTTCACCATAATGTACGAGTTATGAAAAACACTTTTGCCTTTCAGGATAAGTGAATCCTATTAGGACACCTATATGTATTCTTCTTAGAAGGATTTGTCTTAGCATACAAGCCCTTGATAAATTCAAAATGTTAGTTTTGTTCATAAGCGTAAATCTTTGTTTTGAGTCATAGACAGACCACCGGTTAGAAACCCATCAACGCCCTTAAATCACATCTAGACCACACAATGCAACTTACCTCAGGTAAGGTGTATTAGGGGTGTTAATACCTTCTCTAACCCAACCAATCCCTTACCTTAGAATTTTTTATAAGACCAGTCCACCTGTGTCTCATAGTGACTAGAAACCAAACAATTAGGTGGCGAGTCCTTGATCTCTCCGCATCGCGTGCACATGTTCGACAAGCATAGTGAGAATAATTAAGTGAAACACGAGAGTGGTGAGGATATATTTTTCTTGCTACTAATTAATTTTTATAGATTCAAAGATGTATGAAAATAATGGCTCTACGACATTAAAAACGGATAACACCTTTCAAATGCAAGCTTTCACATAACAACTTGAGTTATTGACTGTTGTGATGTTGCGGTCGCATAAATTAATTACCCTAGCTTCAAACACAACACACAAGATAGTATAGAGCAAGCAAGTGGTTGATCCCACAAGGAAGGTTCAAGTCATATTTTTATGCTAGATGATATGCAATTTAGGGGGGGGTTTGGATGTTATCTAGGCTAAAGCAAAAGAAAACAGAAAACTATCAAGCGAAATTTAATAAAATCAGAAAATTATCAAGAGAACAAACCTTGGTCGCAAGCACACATCCACCTACAGAAATCAGAACTGATCATGGAAATGAAACATCAATTTATATTCTGAATATTTATCTCTTCTTAACATTGGTTAGTTAACGGATCCGCTGTATAACTAACCCTAACCATCAAACAACCACAGTGTCCGCACTAGTAATTTAATTTAATGGCAGCCTTAAGAACTAGATAAGTTGATTAATCAAGAAAACATAACTGTCCACAGTCTATATTTGATTTGATTGAATGTTCTCCCTAAG
>Ga0325410_1007041_pt1 | contig 12322 bp, 7 predicted proteins | sample PopdelMetagenome_16_FD_206182 | JGI IMG/M metagenome (GOLD analysis project Ga0325410, IMG submission 206182) | Populus deltoides microbial communities from Bellville, Georgia, United States - Xylem-PdIQD-R3 | ecosystem: Host-associated > Plants > Phyllosphere > Stem > Wood/Secondary xylem... | reverse complement strand
TATATATATATATATATATATATATATATATAAACAAACATATAAAGGGTGTTGCTCTTTTATTGTATCAATCATTATAGATGTAGAGACATTACACTATGAATTGTGATGAAGTAGTGACAATTTTGCCTTTTAAAGAGAATTTTGGTTGCCCAAGTTTTGAGGGTAATTTTATCTTTTCAAAAAAATCAATCGGTCATTAAAGGATTACTAAGGGTCACTTTCATCTTTTCAATTTTTTCAAATTTATTTGCCTTCAAGCTCAAAAAAACAATTGTTGGGCAAGGGTGTTTATGCCTTTATATTTTTTTCAAAGTTGTGAAATGAACTTTCTACCCTTATATTCGGAGAAAAATAAAAAAAGAGTATAGAGGTGATTTTATCTTTTCATGTTGATTTTTTATATGAATGTCGGAATCACAAGGGATGCTTTAGACTTTTCTCTTTGAATAATTAATTTTTAAATCAAAGAACAATTTTTTATTATTAAAAAAATAATTTTCAAAAAAATTTTATTGGTTTATCCTGGTATTTAAAAAAATATTTTTTTTAGTATTTAATTTTTGAATGTTTTTTTTTTGTTGGTGAGCTTTATTTTATAAAAAAATAATTATTTTGAAATAATATTTATAACATGTCTAACCTTGCATATTGTTTTTTATTTTATTCACTCAATTTCATGTGTTACTATTTTTATTATTTTTTATTGATTTTAATAAAAGTTTTGTTGGCACAAATTAAGTAATATCTCATTTTATGAGGTTAAATATCTTAATCTATATCTATCTTATTTTTTCTAGTTTCTCTTTTAGTTATTATTAATATTTTTTTGTTTATTTACATTGATAATTATCGATTTATTTTATTAGATGCTTAGAAGTATATCGAAATAGTATGTTTATCCAGAGTTTTTTAAAAAAAAAATATCAAATATGTTTTCTTGAAAAAGAAATATCAAATATCTAGTGCGTGCGTGCAGGGGCGTTGTTGTTTTGATGTACACTTAAAATCGAAAGTTCTTCTACCTAGATGATTGGGAGTAAAAAGCTTATGGTGCTATAAAAGAAAAAATTATTGTGGTCTGCAAAATAAATAAATAAATAAGATTATAAAGAAAATATGTATTAAACATGTTGTAAAGAAAGAAAAATGAGATTGGGTACTGATAAAAAGGGGGGAAATATAGAAAACATGGTATAAACAAGTTAAAGCTCCGATATTGTTAACCATTGTGTGAATCACGGCCATGATTTACCTACATGTGTTGCCAGAATCACCGACTTTACATGAACAACCACAACTATCCTTGGGAAAATTCAGTAGATTATAATGCTAGATGAGCGTTCCTTGAAGGCAATGAAGCTATGTATCCTGGTCATCCTATATATTTCTTCAAAGCTGTCATGGAGATTTCTTCCCTGGTCGTGATAAAGAAACCCCCCCCCTCCCCCCCCACCTTCCCAAAAAAAAAAAAAATTAATAATAATAATAATAATAATAATAATAATAATAAAAAATAAATACTCTGATCCTTCATATCTTGAGAAAAAAGATTTCAAACTTGTCTCGGAAAAAAGAACAAATAGTAAGATATGAAAAGTGAAAACTGCAAGTCAAATTTGAAATGTTGTCCAGAACATTAAAAACTACAATACCGAACAACGAAATAATTGAAAAAAATATGATACAGGTACAGGTAACTTCATCTCAGCAAAGCTCATTCAGCTGCCACATTTTCAAACTGCCATGGGTTGAATTCCATAGATCGAATGTCAGTCTCTTCAATGCTACCTGAACTATCTATAGCAGCCCGGTGTTCAGAATACTTGCCATTGTACTGGTACACTTCTAAGTCACCCCAAGGTGTAGGGTGAATCTCATCAGTTCGGTCAAACCATCTTGGAGTAAACTGGTGACCCTTAACCTCTCGGTTTCGCTTCTCGGCTCTCTGTCTCTCCTCCAGACTAAAAACAAGGTAAAACACAATAATAGTATTAATTCCCCTTTTCAGCGACCAGAATGAACTCAATAACGAGCATGGTCCATGTAACCATGAATTTTCCTGGGGAGAAGCCTTTTTAGATTCAATTTAGCATGCAAAACTGTTGGCATGGACCAACCCTATTTTTCTAGTGTTTAAGACACATGCATGCATGCATGCATAAAAGGGTGAGATGGTACCTGCTCTTCTCATAGCCAGCCTTGGATATATCACCGTGTTCAAGAGCATATCTATCAGGGCGTAAACGGGAATCTGATCCTAGTAACTTCTTTGGAGCAGTGTCAAAGCTGTTGATCTTGTGAGCAAAATGTGTATACTGGAATTTATCGTTCTTTGGAGCTTCTGCAACCCTCCATACCTGAAGAATGGCAATAATAGAATGATGAGCTATGGGCCCAGTTAACAAATAAGTCTTGCCATCACTCAACCCAGAAATAGTGAAACCCTATAATTACAATTCAATAACCATATAGCATATTCAAGTGATTTAAATATTTAAATAGAAGTCACAAATCCTTTCAGCTCCTGAAAAAATTACAAATTAATTAATAAGCAATTTCTTGGAGAAAACAAATACACGAACTATTGTCCAAGAAAATCCAGGTTATCAACAACTACAAAAACTTGAACAAGGATGGATGAAAATCTTCCCATGTCAAGAGCTTCCCTTGTCATTAAATATGGTACTAAGAGAACACAGGGAGCTGCTAACTTCCAAAAAAAGGTTTTTTGGGCAAAGCAAGCAACATGACAGTTTTTCAGCAAAAAATTCCCTTACACTACTAATCTTTGGATTTATTTTTTTATAAATAAAATACGTGAACTTTATATCTTCTATCAATTCTCTTGTTTCATAACAGAAAAATCCGTCTTTTCTTTTGCCCATAACAAAAAATAAAAAGGCAAGATCAATTGATTCCACAGTATTAAAGTCGTTCAGAAATGGATGAGGTGTTTAGATAGTCTAAACAAATTGCACCTTTTTATTACTTGCAGGAAGTCCAAAAAAGAAGAAAAGAGAAGGATTATGAGAGATGTAAAAGAGTGAGAAGAACAGGACCATGTTCTACCTAAATCAAGCAGATTCAAGACTCAAGAGTACCTATAATAAAATTTGAAATTCAAAATTCTCAAATTATTACAGCAATTAACTACCACTTAACTACAAAACCAACTCCTTAATGAGTGCCCTAAGAGCACCCACTAGCTATTCCCTTTCAATATTAGAATCAAGTGGTTTGACATGTACATCCTCAAAATTTTTTATAACATGTGACAACAGATGTTTAAAATAGGCATAATGCTAACTTGGCCAAAGGTGGGTAACTTTGCGCCAAAATATACTAGTTAAGGACCCTTGCATTTCTTCATGGCACTATAATTTTGCTTTTTTTTTTCTCAATTGAGTACTTTTCTATTCCTTAAACTGGTATAACTCAATTCTTTGTATAAATTACAGCAAACTTTGATAATTAGAGTAGATGGGCCTTTTTTTGTGATATTCTTTTTACTTTTCATGATATTTTTTTGTTGTTAATATCACAGAGGCTGCATATTAAATTTGAGAAAAAAAACCATTTTTTAAAAACTATAATCACGAAATAATTTTTAAAACTATAATCATGTAATAATTTTGTTAGCAAACACTAATTAAACAATTCTGAGAACTCGGAGAGAAATCCAACAAGAAAACATTATTAATCAAAGCATAATTTAATACTGATATGAAGTCAAGACTAGCTAAAAATCTGTTTCATTTGTCCCTCTTAAACCCAAATGACATACTATTTGACAAAAAAAATTCTTATTCCTAACTATAAAACTTTAAGCCAATAATAGACTGTCAAATATGTGATTGTATACTCTTAAATAAAAATTAACAAAATTTAACATGGTGTTGTGTTTGAAATGTACAAGTCTTTTTTTCTTTTATTATGAAATGTAGATCTATATGGATTAATTTGTCAAAATGATAATGAGATTTCATAAACACTTAAAATGTGAAAAATAAAAGTTGAAGAGGCAGGTAATTTAAGCATTTGAAGTGTTAACATAGAGCAAGTACATGAAAGGTCAATAACTTGAGAAATAAAACACCTATAGGATATCATAAATTGGTAGGAACCTAACTAATTGAAGAAGATAACTTTCAATGAGGAAAAACAATTGCAATATGCATACACCTTAAGCGAATTGACACATCCAGTGATTTACTAGAATCTCCATTGGATTTAATTATTAACTTTTATGTGTTGATGATGTCCTATTTTATCCAGATCTTTGTAAGTTAAATAGTAAAATCTCATTCTTTTTTTATTTTGATATTAAACTCAATTATTGTTTAATAATAAAGAGAGGGAGGGAGGGATCATTAAAATTTGCTGACAGGCTGTAAAACTTAAAAGATTCAATTTCGTAAACAAGAATACATATCAAACCAAAGACAATTTTGGATTTGCCTAAGCAAAGATAAACCATTTCCATAAGAATTAAAAACATTCTGTATATTAAATAGTCAACCACCAAGAAACATTAGACAGCTTTAAGCAAACCTAATTACGAGATAACAATAAAGAAAGATATGGTCTAAAGACAATCAATCAGCTACTCATGGTCTTACACCAAATATAAACAGGACCCAAGTAAAAAGCTTGTCATACATGGGAACAGCAAGGGTGTACAATAACCAATAGAAATTTCTAATTAGAAAATTACAAAAAGACAAAACAACACTAACCTCCTTCATTTCAGTGCCTGCAAGTGGCTCTCCTTCCATGTCACAGGGTTGATAACTCATTGATCCGTTCCATTTCCCTGTCATCAATATCTGGGGCTCCTCAGCAGCATTGTATACATATCCATCCACCTCATAGCGACCAGCTCTGCAAAAGTCTCTTAGAGTTAAAAATAATTTATAGAAAGATTGAGATTATTAAAATATGCAAGTGAATTGAATGTGAAATTGAACTTTTAGACAAGATTCATCAACCTAAAACTACACTGTACAATTTAAAGGCCTTTTAGTTTGTTGATACATGATCATGTAATAAAATAATGAATTTCCATGGTAGCATTTACAAACAAAATTCAACAATGGAATACCATAAACAGATGAAGATTTCAACCATACTAAATGGACTTAATAAGAACCATATATAAATGCTGCCTCAAAAAGGCACCTGCACCCATGGTGGAAGTAAACTAAGTGGGGGACATAGGATTTGTTACAAGGATCAGCAACCTTATATGAAAAGAGCTTTCCCCAGTCTAGCATGCAAACAAATCATAAATGTTCCAGCAGAAGCATCCAACACTATCTAAAAGGTGAAGTAACCATACCCAAACCAGCCACATGGTTGAAAATACAGTACAACTTTGTCCCCTGTTGTCATGTTTGTCAGGACCATCTCCCCTGGTGAATCAATCCAAGTTCGTCCAAAGATTAAGTTACTCACTTTCGTTAGAGGAGGCACCAAATCAAGAATTACACCATCTCTTTTGAGTGTCACACGTGTTCTGCATGCACATTGCAATGTTAGATATACATTTGTATATTTTTCTACAGAAGTAAATTCTTCGTAAAACTAGTTGTAGACAATAATCACACTGAAAGCATCTCAAAAGGACTGTCCCAAATGAGAAGTGGTAAGGAAAACAGCACAACTTTACTAGGAAAAAATCTTATGTGGCATTATGATACATGGATAGAGTTCCAAGCCAAGTGATATTTGAGGTTAGAGTTCTACAGAACTAAATTCTTGGTAAAACTAGTTATAGACAATAATCACACCCAAAGCATCTCCAAAGGACTGTCCCAAATAAGGTAAGGAAAAATACATAGCTATACTAGGAAAACATGACATTATGATACATGGTTAGAGTTCCAAGCCAAGTGATAGTTGAGGTTAAAGTCCCAGCCCACTTTCTGTGAAAAGGTGGTTCAAAAGAAAACAAAAGGAATCATCTAGTATAAGTTTCCTTAGGAAAATATTTATAATTAAAAAAAAATCAAGGAGAAATATTATTAAAAAAAATTCAAGGAGAGAAACCAGAAAAGATAGTTACTGGTTGGTACACTAGTTCGTACTATTGTTATGTAATTTGAATTAAAGCTATTGTTAAGAGGAGGAGGAGGAGGAGGAGCCATTGTTTTCTAGTTTGAAAAAATTGATAGTACAGTTTTATAACCAAAAACTAAATATAATAAAGCCATTGTTTTTTATTTAAGAAAATTAATGGAGCCGTTCTTTTTTATTTAGAAAGATTAATAAAACATAATCAAAATTTATATTTTTTTTTATGAAATACACGAATAAAAAGAGAAGAAAACTGAAATTTATTTCCAGAAGAGGAAACACATCCCTGGACATCACCATCGACCAAATGATTTTCCAACAATCCAATGATATTAAATGTCACCCTCATGCCAGCACACAGCAAGAAGAGGACACAAGGGGGAAAGTTCATCAATTCAGGATACATACCTCTGGTCAAAGGAGGTTAAATACACAGGTAACTGTATTACTTTTAAAAAAAAATTATTTATGATAGAGATTTCTGCATGTTGCCCCTTCACCCTTCAGCTTACATTCGAAATCGCAACAAATAAATAAAAATATAGATATCCACTAAACTGATTCCAAAGTTCTAGAATAGCATATCAAAGGAGACTACAAAACCACGGATGTTTTTACCTCCCAAGAGGATAGATCTCGATTGAGTTCCCTAAAAATTTAGTTTTGACCTTGGAAGTGATATCATAAGTAAAATGCTCATTTTCAGCATGTCCGGCGCTTATTGGCGGATGATGACTAACCTGTGAGAAAAGATGTATAACAATGAGTTGAAAATTTGCTACCATATACGTAAATTCAACTTAAAGACCAAAGAAATGAAGGACAGGAAAGCAGTAGAGTTTGACAACTATCATTCAAAGAAAAGGTTAAAAGATAAATCTCTAACTGCTAACATTTCACATGTATCTCACCTGTTCTGATATAAAAGTAAGGTTTCCATGATTTGTCAATTCATAAGTCTCACCAAGAATCGGATTAAACGGCTTCCATGTGCGTTGAAAGGCATAGTATACAGATATGAAAAATGACGCTGCAATCACCACATCATCAGCCTCATACCATAAATGCATGGACAGAGTATGAGAATGGGAGAGGGAGAGAGTGATCATACCACTATACACCAAACGCATGTAGGGATCCTCGCATTCATCTGCAAGATCTAACAGGTGCGAGTATTCCATCAACTGTGACCATACAATGCCATCAGTCTCTTCATAAAATTACATAGGATGAACGTTATAACAAGTAATAGCCTAATAAAGCAAACCTCTGCCATTTTCTGCAGCATTGACATTGGCTCGAAAATAAGTACAGGAAGTGTAACCATAGATGTAACATCAGATCCTACATACTTTTGCATCATCTTCCAATAACTGTCCCGATCCTGGAGAAAAGCAAGAAAACAACAGATGAATATAATCACATGCACATGTTTCTCTGATTTATTGTATGAGAATACTAAATCATTTTATTCCACCAAATACAAAAGGCATCTTCTTGCTACAGGAGGGTTCATTTAAGCATCAATGAAACTAGAAATTGAGTTTCTAAAAGAATATCATTTCTATCTTACTATGTCAGACACGCATTGCATATAACTTTGCATGAGGAGCCATAGGACATAGCCACTAGAGCTTTGACTACATGCAAGCTAAACTGATCTAATATATTGTAGGCGGACTACAGTTCAAAACTATATTCAATTTTAAAACATCAAAGCCTTGCCCCTGATGGAAGCATGTAGAGTGTCAGTTGGTACAGCTGATATTTAAGATAATATTTAATATGAACATGCGCCCCTGTAAAGCTAATCAAGAATTGTAAACTATGCTAAACAGGTCTTGATCTGATGTGTCTTTTATTCTTTCCTTGCCAACATCATGATGTCCCAAACTAATTTGAAGTCAGAACTCATCCTACAGATGCACAGAATTGCATGAACATATGCACTACAAAGCTGATTAGATGCACTGCTGTCCAGAACATGTTCCGGAAAGACCCAGTATCGTGTTTCAAATCCATCAACCGTATTCATTCGATTGAACCAGCTTCCTGCACTAACTTTAGCTCGCCACCACACACAAAACACAGAAGAACAGCAGTGTACCTCTTGTTTCCATCTTCCCTTACTTGCTTCCTCTTCAGCATCTTCTGTGCCTCCTTCAGGATTGACGACTTCCAGTCCTTCATATGGCACTAAACTGCAGAAAAGAAAACCGACGCAGCTTGTCAACAACCAATCAAAACCACGAAACTGTTAAAATTGTCAAAAACATCCTCCGCCTGGCTTACCAAACATATTGACAAATGCAAAAAAGTGTGATTCCCAGAACCTATTCAATATTAATCCTGCCAGCTTGAGCATGACAGGTGCTTAACACAACTAAAATTAACCCAAGCCCGCTCATCATTTCACGATCAAAATTCAAAACGCATCTCAAAGATATAAATCACGCTGATATGGATCATTCATAAAGCTATATTATAATAAAATCATTGATAAATACTAGTAAAAAAATTGATTTCAATTCGAGCAAAACAAATAAGGAAACAAACAGATCATCAATAAATCCTGTTTACATCCAAGGCACTAAACTAGAAGATAATTACATCGGGCGATGCATCGTTTGTAACCAAATCCAAATCCATGAGCAACATGTATCAAGAACTGGAGAAAAAAAACAGAAGAAGAAAAGAAGAAGAAACGGATCTGGATACCCGTTGACTGATCTGGTCATGGCGGTACCAAAATTGGACAAACTGGAAGCGATCGAAGCGAAGAAGCCACCACCGCTACCGCTACCACTTTCGCTTTGTTTGGGATCATTAGGAGGAGCCATTTCTTTGGAAACCCTAGGAAACAGATGCCGAGCGACAACTAGAGAAAGAGAGAATTGATGATGACGACGGTGCTCGTTTGAGATTTGTTTTTATAAATTAAGAAATGATAAAGGAGGGGTAATAATAATTATAATAATAATAATAATGCACTACGGCTATTTGAATATTATTTATTATTAATACTGGAAGGGAACAGCGATGAAGAGCACAGATGGAAAAGGATGCTTTGGCTGGCTACTTGGCGCTTAATTGGTTTCAATCAAGTCTAAAGAGATGAGAGATTTTTCCGTGCTGGAACGGAAAAAATATCTTTCATCATTTATAATTGAAATCCTCTTAGTAACACCCTCGTTTATTCAGCGCGTGGGTTCTATAACACCAACTGATAACCAAAACCCCAAAAAAGTCCCCTGCTAGCTATCTCGATTAAGCTACAAAACCAACTTTTATCTCAATTAGATCCCTATTAAACCTTGTTTAATATAAAAGCAGCTATATCGAATAGATCCTTAATACTTTGGGGTCCAATGGATACAAAAACATATATTAAGGACTTAATCGAGATAAGGTTCATGGTTGGAGGACTTTCTTGAGGTTTTCCCCAAGAGTAGAAAATCCAATTTCCAGATAGGCGGCTTTAACAGTGGACTAAAATGAACAGGTTGCGTGCCGGCTTGCCAGCATGGTTCCATGGTCCCAGCACCCTTCACCGCGTTTAAAAACTTTTAATGAGTGCGTGGGCCTCACTTTTCCCTCAGCTTTTGGTGGTGTTGTGGACACGTAAATGCACATGGTAGGCACGTGGACAGATTTTTTCACGTCCAGCATATGTACTCTTGATTGGAATGCATGATTGCTGCGGGAATATTCATTTCGCGTGACAAAATATGGATTCAAAAATACAGTTATGCTGTCCTGTCCATAATCTGTAAGTTAATATCTTGGGGCTGTTTGTTTGATTTTTTAATTTTTCTTGAAATAAATGCCCTTAATGCTTTATATAATTACATCCGCACTATTGTATTTTATTTGTGGAAAAAAATCATGATATTTATTATTTTTCACGTTTGAGACCCAGATAAGCGGGTTTAAATCAATAACATAACAAGACTTGATCCAGTGGGGGGTTGGATTGGGCAATAATAATAAGCCCAAAAGGGTTATATTGGTCTTTTCTCATGTGCAATAACATTAACGATCCAGATTGCAGCCAATAACATACGAAGTGGATTGTTTGTCATGCTAGGCTTCAAGCTAGGTAAAATGACGATGAGAGTAGAGTGTATTTGTTTACAGAGAAGGGACTCTAGATCAAACGGCATATATAGAATATTTCCATTTTCGTTATGCTTGGATTCTACGTGTCAAATCCAATTTGTTGTTATGGTAGTATTATTCCACAAATTCAACACATATATTTGACCGTGACTTGGTTTGCTAAATTTTGAATTGTCTAACCAATGGTTAAAGGTTGCCCCCAGTCATGGTCATTTAAAATAGTTGGGCATTGAGCTTAGCACTTGTACCTAATAGTTTGAAAGATGACACGAGAATATTAAAACTGATATTTTTTGGATTTATAGTAAATAGGGTATGAATATTGTCAAACTCGATCTGAAATCTTTTTTTTTTGATTCGAGGAAATCTCACCTCCCAGAAAGCGCACTTTGTGGGCCCAGGTGAGGGAATAAAACCCCGGCTGTCCCAGGCTTTTACAAGAGGTGCACGCCCTGACTCGAACTCGAGACCTGTTGTGCAGATCTCAAACCCTTTGTCATCACGCTACATCCCTTGAGGACTCAATCTGAAACCCGCTTGAACTAAACCTGAAATATATATTTATATTCTATAAACATATTTATAAAATATTTAATTTTTTAATATAATATGAAATATACATAACTTACACGATTTTGAATTGATTAACCATTTAAAGGTAGCCCTTAGTAATGGTCCCCTGAAATAGTTACATCTTAAATATATCAGCTAAATAGGTTTGCGAGTACATTTCACTTTTAATCTTCGTATTAACCAATATTCTTTTTTTAGCTTATCTTCTTTCTTTGTTTTAGTTATTTTCATCCATGTGTTCCAACTTCATATTCTAAGGCCACGAGCTTAGCTTTCTGGGCTTGGTTAAGAATAATCATGGTAATGTGTTTCTTATAACATTCCATCATGAGATCCTTAAGATCCAACAGGGCGAGTTCATGTTGTCTACTTCTAGTGGTCATTTTCCCTCCAAAGAAAAAAGGTGAAGGGTGAGAAACTTGGTTTAAGAAAAAAAAATACCTAGGACTCGTTTATTTACTGAAAAATATTTTTTAAAAAATAAATTTCAGAAAAAGTAAATTCTGGAAAAGTATTTTCTGATATTTGGTAGTGTAATGAAAAATAAGTTGGAAAACATTTTCCAGTGTTTGGTTATGTCATAGAAAATAAGCTGGAAAATAACTTATTAATGTTTTATTTTTTTCGAGTTTATTAAAATAATGAGGAGCAAATCTTACAAATTAAAAAGTTGAATGAGAATGAAATTGAAAAAAACATATAATTTCATAAATTATCTCGAATAAAATAAATAATAATCAAAATAATAGAGATCAAATAAAAAAAATTGAAAGATGAAGAAATTAAAATAATAATTAACATTTTATAAATTATTTCAAATAAAATAAGTAACAATCAAAAGAATGAGGATCAAATTTGATAGATAAAAATCTTCAATTAAAAAATGATAAGGGAAAAGCAAAAAAAAAAATGAGGACCAAAGTTAATATAAAAATTAAATTCTAAATGATGAAATTGAAAAAAAAATATTCAAAATAATATATATATATAGCAATCAAAAGTTTGAGGACCAAATTTGATGTAATCGGCAAATAATATGACATTTCTAAATTTTTCACAACTTCTGGAAAGTGTTTTCTGCCCAAAATAAAAGGAAAACACTTTCTTAAAAATCAAGTCAAATTTTTTTTACTGGAAAATGTTTTTTATTGACTAGAAAATATTTTTCGCTGGTCAATTTTTTAATGATAAATAAACACAGAAAAATTTAAAAAATAATTTCTTATAAAATTATTTTTCAAGAAACAAACACCACTAAACAAAAACATTTTTCGTATAAACATTCTTTTGACAAATTGGTTTCAATAATTTCCAAAGGATTGCACATGAACCTTTCTAGGAAAAAAAAATTCCGCTAAGAAAAAAAACCCCCTCGTATTCTTGAAAGATGTCAATTAAAATATCTTTTTTTACTAGGAGGTGAATTGAGCGTTGAAATATATGTCCAAGAAAATTTGTTTCTTTTTTATGGATTTTTTTAGTTTTTATTTTATTTTCTTTTAGATTTTTAAATTATAAAAACATGGGCTTGTGAAGAAGGCTTGAGTTTGAT